>OLQX01001460.1_pt1 | contig 20444 bp, 12 predicted proteins | sample 1672581 | NCBI WGS metagenome assembly OLQX01 (sample SAMEA3136701, study PRJEB25190) | human gut metagenome | reverse complement strand
GGGGGCAGCTAAAATCAATGTAGCTGGTAGTGAAATGCAGCTTTGGTTTGAATATGCTGGTGAAAACGCTAAATTAAAAACCGACGGAGAATACAGATCGCTGTTTAAAAATCAATCCCGTCCTGTTTATGTATGGGCAGATAAATATTCTAGTGGAGACTTGCAAGTTGGTGTAGAAAAAGATGGTGGTGGACATGTTACAAAAGAAAATAGGATAAAATGTCAAACATCATTAGACAGCGAGGGTGGTTTTTCTATTGTTATTTTTAATATAAGCTATAAGCAGCCAGCACATATGTATGTTAATAAGTATTATGATACAAAAGATTCTCAATGGAAAATAAGTGCTGGTGCAGATGGACAAAGCCCAGGACGATTCACTATATATGGAAACGGCGTTGATAACACGGATTCCGGACACTCTGAAAATGATCACTGGGTTACTTTAAAAGTAGCTCTTAATCTATCTAATACAGGAATGGTAACCGGAACAGATGGACCATTCCATTGGGCTACGAAACATATAACTTTTGGAAGGGATAATTATAGTCTTACTTATAATGTAAATGGTGGTACGGTAACGGACGAAAATGAAGGAACAAAAAATTCAGACGGAAATATCGTGTATACCAGAGCTTGTGGCGGTGGTGTAGGAAGAATGCCAACAGTAACAAAAAATGGATATTATTTAGATGGGTGGTATTATGACAATGGTACTAAATTATCATTACCGATAACATTATGTAGTGGAAATCAATCAGTAACAGCCAAATGGGTAGCATATAAGCATAATGTAACCTATGACCTACAAGGCGGTAAATACGATGACGATAAACGGACCGAATTAAATGGTTGTAAGATCATACCGAATGGAGTCTACCATATGAAATCCGGCTGTGGTATAAATATGTATATGCATGTAAAAGATTGCTATACAGAAAAAAGAGCAGATCCTGTAGTAATATGGGATTCCACTGGGGACAAGCAACAGGCAGATTGGATATTTGAAAGATATGGCAGTACACAATATTATTACATTATCAGTAAGATGAATGGTTTAGCATTAGCATTAGACGGAACCCCAAGCAGTGACCAAAGTAATAAAGAACTAGAGTTATGGAGTCAAGAGGATGGCGTTGCGGATTACCTTTGGTTTATAAAAGAAAATAGTGATGGTACCGTTGCCATTTATAATAAAAGCACAAATAAATGTTTGGATGTTTACAATGCAGATACCACAAATGGAACAAAAGTTGGACAGTGGACTGCCAATAATTCGAACGCACAAAAATGGAAACTGGAGTCTGTATCACAAAAAGATTATCCTGACCGCAAACAGTTTGGAGATCATAATCTAGTAATAAACTCCGTAGAACCCGTTTACACCAACCATACTTTTATCGGATGGAATACAAGCCGGGATGGTACAGGAAAATTTTATTATCCAGGAGATACCTATTCCGCTATTAATACTGGTACAAATGTTACTTTGTATGCGGTTTGGCAGAACGATGATTATATAATCACTTATGATAGTAATGGTGGAACAGGTACAATGGCAGCACAGAGTGCCAAAGGGGAAACTGCTGTGAAACTAACAAAAAATGTATTTCAAAGAGCAGGTTATCTCTTTACCGGATGGGCTACAGACCGATATGCAATGAAACCGTCTTATCTGGATGAAGCACAGTATCCAAATATGGAACCCGAGGTTACATTATATGCACAATGGCAGAAAACTGGCACTGGATTCATACAAAGACCATTCTTGGATGATAAGATGTTCTATAAAGCAATCTCTATTTTAGGGCAGAATGGAACAACTTATGACCGTGAAAAGATTGATTCCAGCATGGCTCATATTGATACAGCAGATAACCCAGGATATTTTTCCAAGAAATAAGTTAAAAACAGATCCATACCAAAAATGTGGATCTGTTTTTTTCATGAAATGTAGGTAGTGAGATGAATTGTAGAGTTAACATAGTGGCAGTAGCGAGCGGAGATATCAGTATCTCCTACTGCCAAGAGGTAAGCACCGCCGAGAGGAAACTCCGGCATTCAGTCTCCTTCAATACTGGCTAGGGATTAAAACGTGCAGATAAAAAATACATATTAAGTAACAGCAGGTGGGAGTATATCCTGCAGAAAATATTAATCCTGTGTTATAGGAAGAAAGGAAGGAAAATGAGAAAATCAAGAGACAGACCATGACTTGATCTATCAGATAAGGATTTATTTTTGAAAGGAGGAAAAAATTTTGAAACTGAAAAGATTTGTACAGAAAATTTTTATCTTCATCTTAATCTTTGCATTTGTATTTGGAGATTTTGCAAATACAGGAATATTTTCAAAAGGTACAGTACAGGTTCAGGCAGCAGATAAGATAAGTAAGTATACAAAAACAGGACATAAAACGATCTTTAATCCATATATTGGAACGGCTGGTTGTAAGACTATTGCGCGTACATCGGGGAGAATAAAGATCCGAAATTATGAAGTAAAAGATGTAGATGATGGAACGAAAAGAGTTATTTGTGGATATGCTTATGGACATACACACACGAATGATTATTACAAAAAACGAGTGGTACTTGCATCTAATTGGAAGGATAATTCTAATAAATCCCCTTACATGCATAATGTAAAAAGACTCGCACAAGGACTCGCATGGTTTTATGATGATGTTGGAGCAGGTAAGGCATCCGCAATGCAATCGATATTCATCCAGACATTTGTATGGTCTGAAAGTATGGGATTAAACACAGAAAATGCTTTAAAACAGATGGCAAGTTCTAAAGGATGGAATTGGAATAAAACGATAAAACCGATTTATGAAAAAATAAAAAAAAGAACAGTTGAAGGATATATCGTTATATATGAATTTGATAGATGTACACATGGCGGACATCAGATTCATCAACCTTATTTCCGTTGGACAAGCACAAAACCTGAAAAAGATAGTGTTTCAGCAAAAGGCAATTATGAGTTATCTAAAAACGTAAATGTCAGTGTGGGTAAAGCAGACTCTGCAACAGGGGAAGCTGTAGCAGGAGCAAAGTTTAAAGTATCTACAACTGGTGTCTCCGGTTCTCCATGGGTGTTGACCACCGACAAAAAAGGAAATGCCAGCATGAGCATCACGAGAAAATTCAGTGGCAGCGGAAGTGGAAAATGTAATTATGTAAAGAATTGGGATAAGCTGACAAAAAAACAAAAGAAAAAATTAAAAGATAATGGATATTACCAGAATAAATCCCTGGCGCAAGCAGCAGCTAAAAAAATTGCGGAAAAGAAGGCACAAGAAGAAGCACAAAAGAAGAAAGCAGATTTCTCAGCCAATTGGACGATCGAAGAGATTGAATGTAAAGGGTATATTTATCAGAAAGGCGGAGTAAACAAATCTGTAAAGAAATACGAAAGAGGAAATACAACGTCCATTTCTAATACATTCAGTAATGTGCCAAAATACGGAAAGATCGAACTGTTTAAAGAGTGTAATGATTCTTATTCAAATGAATATGACCTAACCGGTGCGAAATACGAAATACATAAGGGTGATTCTTATGATACCGGTTCAAGAGCCGGGGAGATCATTATCTCAAAAAATAAAAAAGATGGGAAAAATGTGTACAGCGGTACACTTGAAAATTTGAATATCGGTACATATTGGGTAAGAGAAACAAAAGCGCCGGATGGCTTTGAGAAAGATCCTGCAACATATAAATTCACTCTCGTTGATGAAGGAGGGAAGACACTGGTTGCAAAGGACAAAGATAATCAGACGATCACTTCCTTTACCTCGACAGAAACGCCTAAAAAGGGAACATTAACACTGATCAAATATTTGAAAGACCTTTCCTCAGAATCTGGTGTATTACCAGAAAAAGGGATCGATTTTACTTTAAAAGCGTCCTCTTCATTTGTTTCGGATAATCCATATGTAAAAGGGGTGACAAAAACAACAGGAGATGACGGTTCCGCTGTTTGGGAGGATATCCCATATGGATACTATACCCTGACTATGACAAGTGAGGGACTTCCTGATAATGAAACAACAGTAGGACCCTTTACCGTACATGTTACAGATGATTCCGATATAAAAACGGATAAAAAGGAATACTCCGGTCGAAATATCGTGATCGGTAAAACCCCAGAAAGCGGAGAAACTGTTGATGAAGCTTTAGTTCTTGGTATGGTAGCCGTACATAAGACAACCAGTAAAACAGAAAAAAGTGGCGCAAAGGTATTTCATCCGGAAGCAGGAGCAAAATTCTGCGTTTATGATACAAAGGGAAATGCTGTGACAGATACATTTACCACTGATGAAAATGGATATGGACGGAGCCAGAAAGGGATCAAGACCCCTGGTACCTATATCTTAAAACAGTTAGAGGGAACCGTATCCTATAAATTGATGGAAGATAAAGAATTTGAAGTTACCGCAGAAGATCTCACACCAAAACCAGAGCCAAAAATCTTTGAATTTACAATTAACAATAGTTATAACGGTGACCGTATCTTCCTTGAAAAAGAAAAAGTACCGTTCAATCAGGATAAAGGAAAGTACGAGTATGATAAAAAAGAAGCTGAACTGGATGCCGAGTTCTCCGTACTTAATGTTTCAGCTATCAGCAGTGATGATCTTGCAAAGTTAAAAACGGAAGGAAAGATCTGGAAACAGGCGCAGAGGGTTCAGTTTGTAGAAAAATATAAAGATGCACTTCTTGCAACAATGCGGACCGATAAAAATGGTAAAGCATCCGCAGACATTGACCAGATTAAAGATGCCGATGGCACAATCCATTCCCCGATCGGAAAAGATGGATATGTGGTTGTTCAGACAGCGGGAATTGATGGATACTACCTAAGCGGACCGTTGTTTTCAAAAGATGTCGATTCTAAGAAAAATGAGGACTCTACAGAGTGGGACGTTTCTTTAGAAAACTTAGAGAAAGCAAAGTATGCGATTGCACAGTTCACAAAAAAGAAAGTCACAGATGGAAAAGGAAACTCTTCAGCTGAATCAGATGCGGTATTTAAAGTACGTAAAAATGATGATACCTATTTAAAAGATCCAGACGGAAACGATGTGATCTGCCAGGCTGATAAAAATGGCATGATCACAATCCCATGGCTGCTGAAAGGGATCTATACTTTAGAACAGACAGACGGTTCCGATCTGCATGAAAGATTAAATGAAGAAACCAATACAGATGCTGTGTTCATTGTGGAAGCAAAAGATGTTATCGTCGATGCGGATGATATGAATGTTTTCCTTAATGATGGCACCTTATCAGCAGAACAAAAAGATCACATCGTGAAACTTGGCGATGAAGGTGTATTTACCGACAAGGAGCTTCCTGTAAAACTCACGATCTCAAAGACCTCTACTTTCTCTGGTATTCCATTAAAAAATGCAGGATTCACCTTATATAAAAAAGAAGGGGATGAGTTAAAAGAGATCGGAAAATATTATACTGGCGATGGGACAGACGGTTCTGTTTTAGGACAGACTACAGTGACAGGGCTTACATACGGCACATACATTATCCGGGAAACGGAAGCACCAGAAGGATATCTTCCTAGTGAATATGATACAGGTATCGATTCTACAGATGAAAAATTTAAGTGCCAGGAAAAAGAGATCGTGATCGATGAGGATCATGTAGCCAAAGATGCAAATGGCGACCTTGTTTACCGGGAAAATAAAAATAATGCCGACAGTTCGATACTTGTTTTCCGTGATTCACCTATCTTTGGAAAGATCCGGATCAACAAGAGTGGAGAAGTTTTATCTGATTTCGTCAACACAACGACCGGTTTCGAGACGAAGACCTCTGGTATTGAAGGGGCAGTATATACTTTATATGCCGGAGAAGATATTAAGGATGATAAAGGAGTACTTATCTGGCATAAAGATGAAAAGATCATGGATGCGACAACAGATAAAGATGGAATCGCGACTTTTATCAATAATAAAGTAGATTACACAAACGACTTCTTTATGGGCAAATATTATATTAAAGAAACAAAAGCACCAGAAGGGTTTGACCTTGATACAGAGATCCATGAGATCAACCTGACATGGGAAAAAGGACCAAAAGATCTTGATATAGGGGACTGGCAGCCAGAGGACACAGACTTTACCGAAGAAGCGAGCCATGGTGATTACTTCCTTTGTACAGGGGAACAGTTAAACCCATACATCATCAATGCGGAAAAAGTGATCTTTACATACGAAAAAGCCCCGGCAGATGCAGAGTATGTATACGATGTATCCGCTGACAGGGTTGGAACAAAAGACAATCCAACGACCGCTGATGCAAACAGTACCGTTGTTTTATGGGAAGACCCAGAAAACGCTGATACTTTTTATGTATCCACACAGAGAAACGGACAGGAGATCAAATTTAATAAGATATCCTCAAAGATGTTTTATAAATGCCAGTATCTGACAGATGCCATTTTCTTTAATGTTGATACATCGAACATGATCTATGCCGACAGTATGTTTGCTTATGATACAGCCTTAAAAGAGCTTGACCTTTCCAACTGGACGACTGGACGGCTGAACGTGACCAGCGAGATGTTTGCCAACTCGGGACTGTTAAAAAAGGTATATACCGGTGACACTGATCAAAAGATCCCGCAGATAGAATCTACGCCGACAGGTATCTATGTCACACCGAAACAGGCAAAATACCTTTATGCCGACCCGGATACAGATGACCCAGATACCCTGGAAGCAAGGAAGTTTACTGTAGACAGCTTTAACTATGCCTTATGTTACAGTGACGGACAAGCGGAAAGCATTGATCTTAAAGAAGATGATATTGCATCGATCACACCAGAATATCCATACTTTAAAGGGCAATCCAACCGTTCCGGTCCATTAAAGATAACGATCACGTTAAATCCGGATTCTGATTATTATCAGTACACAAACAAAGGTGAGTTGGAAGTGACGGTAGATGTTGTAGACCCGGCGACCTTAAAATTGGAACCTACTGTAGATGAACATCCAGTAGTAGAGACGGATGTGGAAGATACACAGAAATCAATCTCTCTGTCAATCTTAAAAATAGATGCAGATAAAAAAGATGCAGCAGATGCGGAATTATCTGGTCTGCCAAAAGCTCAGTTTGGTGTTTATGCTGCAACAGACTTGAAAAACTATGATGGAGACACCATCATTAAAGAAGGTGAACTTATCAAGATGATCACCAGTGTCGGCAAGGATGAAGATGATGGTGGACGTAGTGGTACAGACAAGCTGCCGATAGGATATTATGCAGTAGATAAGAATGCAAAATATCTATATAAAGTGGTAGAGGAAGTGCCGCCAACCGGTTATGCCCTGTATCCAACCGCAAAACAGAATACAGCATATATCCCAAACCTTGATTATCTTAACAGTGATAAAGACACCATATTAAATAAATTAAAAGAGATCAATCCAGATACACTTAGTTCTGCTTATGATTTCTCAGAAAATACCCATACTTTTGCTTTTACTTTTACGGATGTAAAGGCACCAACGATCCGCAAAGACTGGGGAGAAAGAGATAACAAAGGGTATGTAGAAGAAAAAGACCGTCCAGCTTCCCTGACCATAAATATGTACACAGACAAGGAAAAGAAAAACCTGTATAAAACGATCAAACTGACAGCTGAACAGAGCTGGATGTATGCATTTGACAGTAATATTGATCTGAGTAAATATTATTATACGGAAGTAATACCAAATGGTGTAAGCTGGAAAGCAGATACAAGGGAATATGATATGGGCTTTTATAAAAATGGAGATGCAAACTGCGTAACATTTTATAACTGGACAGATATAAGTCCTGACTTTGTTATCCCATCTGTAACAAAATACTGGGATGATAATGATAATGTATTTCAGAAGAGACCGAAAGAAATTAAAGTTAATTTATTACAGAATGGTGTATTCATAAAAACAGAATATCTTAACGCGGAAAACAACTGGACATTTACAGTCCCAGAAGATAAAGCGTTACCAAAATACGATGATGCCGATCAGGAATACGTGTATACTTGGGAAGAGGATACTTCTGCTTTGCCAAAAGATTACGAGTTGACGGATACAAAGAATACTACAAGCAGTGATAGCAAATATACCTACGTCCATACCGATATCACAAACACGTATGCAAAAGCCACAAGCGCACAGGTCAGCAAATCATGGGATGATGAGAATAACCTTTATAAACACCGTCCAGAATCTGTGACGGTACATCTGCTTGCCAATGGGACACAGATCAACAAGTTAACATTAGAGTATACGGAAAACGGAAAAACAAAACAGATGAACATCACTGATGGAAATGTTGTTTTATCGAAAGAAAATAACTGGTCAGTAAAAGCAGTCAACCTGCCAAAGTATAATGGCAAGAATAAGATTACATATAGCTGGTCAGAAGAAACAGTTCCAGATTACAGATTGACATCCGATGTGACAATAACAAAAGAAGAAGGCACAGCATTAGAATACACAGAGACGACTCTGGTGAACCACTTTGATGTACCAAAAGGTTCTGTGACAGTATCCAAACTGATCCCGGTACATTCTTTAGATTTCCGCCATGGAAATATAGATTTTACCTTTACTTTAAAAGGAACTACGATCCACAACAAAGAATATATCGATAAAAAGACAGTAAAATTCACAAAAGATATGTCAACTGTAAAAGACAAGATCGTAACAGTAGGCAATAAAGAATACCTTAAACTTTCTACAGTATTCGAGGATCTTGACTGGGGTGATTATAAGATCACAGAATCCGGTTCAGAAAGCCGGTATCAGTTTGATAAGATTTCCGGGCTTGCTAACGCAACGACAGGAAAGGAAAAAGACGGGACATCGTATGTTGCCTTTACGGTAGATAAGACCCATCAGGAGTTCTCCGGAACTTTTGAGAACGTGACGATCCCAGGCAGCATCAAAATTGTGAAACATGGAAAGAGCAAAAAAGATAAATTAAAGGGCGTAACCTTTAAGATCGAAAAGCTCCTTGCCGGTAATAAAACGAAACTGGTAGATACGAAAGAGACAGATGAGGATGGGCAGATCCTTTTTGAAGCTTTGGAACCAGGGGACTATCTCATCACTGAGACAAAGACCCTGCCGGGTTACACTCTGCTGAAGGCCCCATTTAAGGCAACCATCCCAATGGCTATGACGGCAAAAGAAGCAGCAGAACAAAAAGCAGATACGACAAAAGCAACGTATGATAAAGCAAACGCTCTCTATTACTTCTATGACCTTACGTATGATGTCGATAACGAAGCGATCCCAAACGTACCGATGACGGGCGCCTTTGATAACTGGAAGACATTTGTTCCAATTATTTTAGCGATGGTATTGTTTATCGGAGTCGGTGTCTACCAGATGAAAAAGAGAAAGAAACCAGTAAAATAAGAGCGATGGAAAGGACGGTTCATAACCGTCCTTTTCCATATTAATAGAAAAGATTTCAGCCATTACTGATAGAAGAAAGGAGAAAATCTATGGTATCCCCTACTAACAAGAAGTAAGCACCACCGGGTTTTGCTCGGTAATCAGCCTTCGCTAGATACTGGCTGGGGATTAAAACAACAACTGTGAATTGGAACAAGAATAGGAGGTTGTAATATGGAAAATTATCCAGAAAAAGATAAAATAGCTATGCTGACAGGAACGGCAATACAAGATGATGAAACTTTTAAATTAAAAGGTGGATTCGTTCCAGAAAGAGATCAATATTATTTTCAGATGCAACAAGGTAATAATGTTTTCTTAGTCGGTTCTAAAGAACTACTAATATGTTTGAGATTGCTTGAAAAGATGGGGGAATTTCCTAAGATCAGTGATAAATGGTGGTTGCAGATGGCAACACTTTACGGAAATGATATTCTTATGGTAGACTATGAAAGATAAAGTCGTACCAAACGAGGAGGAATATCATGAAAGAAATTAAATTTACCACGAATTATGAGCCTGTTTTATCCTTTTCAGATTGGAATTTTAAAACAAAATATGAAGAACGGGTCGGAAATAATCCGGGTTATATACAGATAGTTCATGGTGAGGCAAAACACTTAGCGTTATGTCCAAGATGCAACAATCCCGTTGCTATTCTTGGTGTTTATAAGAAGATTAATGTCGCTCCCCATGCAAGACATGCAAAAGGAGTCAATATTCCTAATGTTGTGCAGTATGACGAATATAAGTTTCAGAAGTGTCCTTATCACAATAAACGAGCAAATTATATAAAAGAATATGTTGATGAAACAGAAGAACCACAGAGACAGGAATTGTATAAGATTGCGAAAGAGCATTATGATAAAGTAATTTACTTGCTGCAAAAGGAAACGGGGATTTATATTACGCTTGCTATGGCAGAAACTCTTGCAGAAAACTATGTCGTCAAAAGAGCCTATAATTATATTGATGCTACTCTATACAACATTCCATGGTATTTAATCTATAGTTTCAGTGGATTTCCATTGTATCACATGATAATAAGAAAAAATACCGCAATATACAAACATCTTCTTCAATGTGGATTTATTTTAAAAGATAGCAAGATTAAAGGGCACGTTTATGTAGAAAATAATAACGGCAGTCTGCTCACAGCTACAAATTATAGATATGTAGTGGATAAAAATGATAACCTTAATGAGTGGTTAGACTTTTCGATTATACGTCCGGATGAATTAGTAACAGATACTCTTTTATATATTCCTGTGGACCGATTTTCTATTAATGTAGACTCATATTATTTTAGTAATCTGATTCATTACCAAAATTGGAATTCGAGACAACAAGTATTAGACATTGCTGAAAGATATATGAAACCTTGTAATTAGCGATTTTTTTAAATGGAAAGGGCGGTTACGAACCGTCCTTTTCCATATTAATAGAAAAGATTTCTGCCATTACTGATAGAAGAAAGGAGAAAATCTATGTCTTGGGTTTTACTATCATTAGGTGTTTACACATTTGTTTACTGCGTGGTATTATTGTTCTTAGAAAATTTTTCAGGAGGAATGCTATTTGGTATGGATAAACAGGTTATTGCAGCACTCATAGGAGCAGGTGTAAGTGTAGCTGCTATATTAGGAAGTATAATTAAGGATAGAATATCTGAAAAAGGGGAACATGATGCTCTGAAAGAATAGATAAATAATGAACATGCTGGTATTGGAAAGCAAATAACGAGTGAGCATACTATTCTTACGAATCAAATACAAGCTGAACATGCTTCTCTGGAAAAACAGCTTTCGGCGGCACGAACAAGGCTCGACCATCTTCATGATGAGTCAATCCGGATGGAAGGTTTGCGGAAGGATGTGGAAAAACAAGGGATCGATGTTTCAGCAATAAAGGCTGGTATTGATGCATTAGCTCAGAAAAATGGGGAGAATATAACGCAGGTCCGTGATTTGACACGGGATTTAGAAAAATCAGAACAGAAATTGGAACGGTCAGAGGAAGAACTTGTAGATGTCAGAAAGGAATTACAATACTATAAAGAGGAACTTGCTCAATCCCAACGAGAGAATCAACAGTTGAAGCAGCAAATCTACAATCTGCAGCATCCACAACAATCATGGGATGAGCCGGAGCGATAAAACATAGATAAGACTTGCATCTTCGGATGTGGGTCTTTTTTCATGGAAAAGAAAGCATATTAATAAGAAAAGATTACAGAAAGGATGAATACGTAATGGAAAAAACAGTAGTACCAACAGGAGATGTCGTAAAAGACTGGGATATTAGAGAAGATGAGAAAATTTATTTTTTATTGCGTTCAGAGAAGAACAAGTTTACAATAGGACTAGGAGATATATTAGAATGTCTGCGTTTTGCAGAAAAGGAGGGAGAGGTACCAAAACTTCCTGGTGGGGAAAGATATGGAGCATGTATCCACAGATTCAGGAATTAGCAGAAGTACCAGAAGACAATGAGGAGATTTAAGTTACATACTGGGAAGGCAAAGGTTTATGATCTAACAAAAGAGATTTATCTTTCAGAAACAAAAAAGGATGCCCATTATAGCATTACTGGAAAGGATGGATGCAAACGAAATTTTGCAGTCTGCCCTGCTTGTGATAATCCAATACAGATATTAGGGCTTTATAAAAAATTGGCGAATACGGACAAACCATATGGAAAACATTATAATCATAGTATTACTATTGCAACTCATAATGAGACAACGTATCGGTTATGTCCTTATGCTGGACATTATTATAATGTTACAAGAGAAAGCAGAAAAGAAAAAGTTACAGAATATGAACGGACTGTTTATCATTCTGCACGGGAAAACTTCGACCTTGCTATGTATATATTGGAGCAAGATACTGGGATTTATATTACAGAAAATATAGCAAGACAAATGCTACGGGAATATGTTGCTTCTGAAGCCCATATGTACTATTGGGCAACTTTATACAATATTCCATGGATGTTCCTTTATTTTATGACAGCCCATTCCTGTTACGGTCTCATTATCAAACAAGATTGTGAATTGGAAAAATATCTTTTAACACGAGAGGATGTTAATCTTGTCCCTTGTGATTTTAAAAAAGGATATGTCCGAGTGAGTAATAATGGGAGTTTTCTGGATCTAAACTACACAATGTTATCTCACAGCAGAAAAGTCGTGAACGATGAAGTGGTTGAAAAAATATATCTGGAGTTATATTCGACAGACATAAATGGGGAGTTTGTTACGGAGTATAAACAGGAATTACAGATCAACGAGTACCGTTTCCCCAATCTTATCTGCAATGCTAAATACAGAAACCAAAAAAGGATAGAATTGGCAAGGAAAATCATGCCGGAAATATAAAAAATGAGACTTGCATCTTCGGATGTGGGTCTTTTTTGTAAAAAGAATTCAATTCTTTTTCTTATAAAAATTCGGCAGAAATATGATATGATAAAATAATGATATAAAAAATTTAAGAAAGGAAGATTTTATGAGAAAAAAGATTTATGGGATTGCCACAGCATTGGCACTCGCAATGGGATGCGGCTTGTTTCTGACGTATCCGGTACAGGCAGCGGAAACGCAAGATGTACAACAAGAAGAAAGTGATTATTTTACTCTGCCAAACGGAAAGAAATTTTTAGCAATTAGAAAATTAAAAAATGGTAAAACAGTAAAGTTTTATGATTTGCATGCATATACAGATGGAAAAGCAGTATATGGAAAAGCTATGTATGATGGTGAGGAGTTTCAAGTAAGAAATTTTGATTTGGAAATAGATAAGGGGGATTTTGAAAATCCTGGGTATAAAGAATCTGATAAAAGTACTCAAATATTTAGTGCATTTGGAAAACCCGAAACCTACTTTCCCGCTTTAACTGCTACTAAAAAAGTAAACGATCTTATCAATAAATATAAAGATCCTAAACAACACCTTCTTCCAGAAAAAGTCGATAAGACATCTTCTACATATCAGGAAATGAAGGCAGCGGCAGAAGAGGCAACAAAAGATTGCAAAACGGATTATGAAAAGATTGTGGCTCTGACGAAATATGTAAAGAAAATTATGACCTATGATATTTCCTTATCAGGAAAAGGATTAACTGTAGAAAAAGCATGGGAAATGAAAAAAGGTGTATGTGAACAGTTTGGAGATATCATGGAAAGACTGGTGCAGATTGAAGGAATTCCTTCTGTAGATACAGCATGGGAAAACAAGAATAATTATCATATTGGTCATGCCTACGTTCTTTCATACGATAAAGATTCCCAAAAATGGATCTGCTGTGATCCTACTGGTGGGAATGCTGATTTAAGTGTTTATAGTCAAGCTGGACAGATGACAAATGTAAATAAAAATGTAGTATATTTAAAAAATAATAATGCTTATTATTGGCTGATATATGATAAAAATGATGCTTATGGAAATATTGATTATGATAAATGGGAATTAATGGACAGATGGGGCATCGTTTTACATGATGCAGATTATTCAAACAGTACAGATATTGATGCACGAATGACGGATTTTGATGGAATTCCTGTTGTGGGTGTCTGCGAAAATGCTTTTTTTAATGATAAAGAGATTACATCTATTAAGCTTTCAAATAACCTTGAACGTATAGAAAATGGAGCATTCTGGGGCGCTTCTAACCTAAAAACCATCACTTTCTCTGACAGTGGAAAAGGACTGAAAAAGATTGGCAGCCTGGCTTTTAAGGACTGTTCCTCGTTAGAGAGCATTGATCTGTCTAATGCAGAGATTACAGAGATTCCGGTCCGGGCTTTCGAAAACTGTACCTCGTTAAAGTCTATAAAACTTCCGTCCACTGTTACAAAGATTGCAGATAATGCTTTTGCAGGGTGTAGTAACCTGGAAGAGATAGAAGGACTTGAACAGTGTAAGATCAGTGAACTGTCAGCAACTGCCTTTGATGGCTGTGTAAGATTAAAAGATATTAATCTTTCTAATGCAACGATCGCTGCAATACCAGATCAAATTTTTAGTGGGATGCGTGGGCTTATCAGTGCTACTGTCCCAAAAACAGTGACTTCTATTGGAACAGAAGCTTTTTATGCCTGCAAGAATTTAGAGATGATCAATGGGTTGTCTGACTGCGATATCACAAAGATTGGAGAAAAAGCATTTTATAACTGCTGGAGCTTAAAAGGAGCAGATCTTTCCGGAAGTTCTTTTACTGTCCTTCCTGCGTCTGCATTCAAGGGAGATACTGCCCTGCTTTCAGTTAAAATGCCCGAAAGTTTAAATGAGATTGGGAACGAAGCGTTTTATGGCTGCTCTGCCATGAAGAAGCTTGATCTGAACAATACCAGACTTACAACGATCGGTAATAGTGCATTATCAGATATGACATCCCTTATGTACATAAACCTGCCGGATACGGTAAATAGTGTGGGTGCAAAAGCATTTGATTTAAATCTCCGCTTAGATTCCAGCGATACCGCCTTGATGCCAACGGTAGTATCTGAAAATGTAACACCTGCCTCGGTAAATTATACCGATAATAATGTCTCTCCATGGAAGAGAAGGCAGGTTATCTTTCGTGATAATGCGGTTGCTGTTCATTTTGATGGCAACGGTTCTGACGGAAAGACCGCAAATGCCCCTGTTTTTGCCAGTGCAGGCACAAAGATATCCATCCCAGCCTGTAAATATACAAAGAAAGGCTATCTTTTTACGGGATGGAACACAGAAAAAGATGGCAGTGGTACAACATATAAAGCCGGGGCAAGGACCTCGGATGCTGTTTCCATCCTCTATGCACAGTGGAAGAAATCTACAGCAAAAGTGACCTTAGAGTTCCCGGGTGGAAAGTATACAAATGCTTCCGGAAGTACATGGGATGACAGTTTTTCATTTACAGCTTCTTTCTCTTCAAATAGTTCGGTTACTTACCTGCCGTTTGCACAGAACATGACAAAAGAGGGATGTACCTTTGCCGGATGGTATACTGAACCAGAGTATAAAAAGAGAATAGAATCCCTGACGATCCGTACTGCAATAGACGGCATGACCCTTTATGCCAAATGGAACGATACCCATGAACATGTTTGGGGCAAAGGGGCGATCACAACAAGACCGACCTGTACCACACCGGGCGTAAAGACCTACACCTGCTCGGTCTGCCAGAAAACAAAGACGGAAGAGATTCCTGCGACTGGACACCAGCATACGGAAGTCCGTAATGTAAAAGAAGCTACCTGCAAAGAAGAGGGCTACACCGGGGATACCTATTGTACGGACTGTGGGGAAAAACTCTCCTCCGGAGAACCGACTGCCAAGAAAGCACACGACTGGGATGAAGGAAAAGTGACTACCGAAGCCACCTGTAAGAACACTGGAGTAAAGACCTATACTTGTAACAACTGCAGTGAGACTAAAACAGAAGTGATCCCAATGACAGACCATATTTGGGATAACGGCAAGGTAACTACCAAACCATCCTGCATTACACCGGGCGTAAAGACCTATACCTGTACAGTCTGTCAGGAAACAAAGACAGAAGAGATTCCTGCGACCGGACACCAGCATACAGAAGTCCGCAATGTAAAAGAAGCAACCTGTACAAAAGAAGGTTATACGGGAGATACCTATTGTACAGACTGTGGGGAGAAGCTTTCGGATGGTAAGATTCTTCCGAAGAAAGACCATGATTATGAAATAAAAGACCATAAAGATGCGACCTGTACAGAAGATGGTTATACGACCTCTTTCTGCAAGAACTGTGGGGATGAGAAGAAAGAAACGATCAAAGCAACCGGTCATCAGCATACCGAAGTACGGGATGCAAAGAAAGCAACTTGTACGAAAGCCGGATATACTGGAGATACGTATTGTAAGGACTGCGGAGAAAAAATTTCTTCCGGAGAAGTGATCGCGAAATTAGCACATACCTGGGATGAGGGAAACATTACAAAGGAAGCTGACTGCAAAGAGACGGGCGTAATGACCTATACCTGCCATAAATGCGGAGCAACAAAAACAGAAGACATTCCAAGGACAGAGCATACATGGGACGAGGGAGAGGTAACAACAGCTCCTACCTGCACCAAACCGGGAGTAAGAACCTATACTTGTAGTGTCTGCAAAGCAACAAGGACAGAAGTAATAAAAGCGACAGGGCATCTGCATACAGAGATCCGTAATAAAAAGGATGCATCCTGTACAGAAAACGGATATACTGGTGATACGTACTGCAAAGACTGCGAAGAACTTCTGAAAAAGGGTGAAACAGTAGATGTATTAGGACATCAGTGGAAAGAAACAAAAAGGGCAGAACCATCCTATACAGAAGATGGACAGATTATTTACACCTGTAATAGATGTGGTGAGCAAAAGGCAGAAACCCTTGAAAAGCTCGCTTATCCAAAGGCAGGTACAAAATACACCGTAGCCGGCTGCCAGTACAAAGTCACGAAAGCTGGGGCAGAAGTAAGCCTTATCAAGACAAACAAAAAAGCGAAGCGTATGACGATACCAGCGGTCATCAAGGTGAATGGAGTTACCTATAAAGTAACATCGATCGGAGCAAAAGCTTTCAATGGCAGCAAGAAGCTTAGTAAGGTAACTGTCGGCACCAACATAAAGAAGATCAGCAACAATGCGTTCTTTAAATGCAGGAGCTTAAAGACGGTAACTATCAAGTCGGTGTTGCTTACGAAGAAAACGGCGAATAAGAAGGCATTTAAGGGTATCAGCCGAAAGATGGTAATGAAAGTTCCTAAGAAGATGAAGAAGGTTTATGTGAAGATTTTTAAGGGACTGAAAGTGAAATAGTTAAATAATAGAAAGGAATCGGATTCTTTAAAGGACCCATACCGGAAGGTATGGGTTCTTTTTTATAAGCCTATAAAATTCTCCAAAAAAAATACTACACTTCTCCGAAATTTTAATTGCTGGATTTTTCGGAGAAATGTAGTACCTTTTAAATATAACCATTTCTGAAAAGCGTTGTGCTACACTAGACCGAAATTTGTTATAATTTTCGGTCCGTGTAGCTATGGATTTGTCAATTTGTCAAATTAGTAGTAATTATAAAAATATGTGTGAAGGGGAGAGAAGATGGATAGAGAAGAATTTTTATCGGCATGTAGTAAATCTAAAGTCAGCTACAGAGTCCCATTATTAGATTTTTATAAAAATTATGCAGATATTGTTGACAAAATATACGATAAATATGCTCTGTTAGACGGAGGAAATCAGAATAAAATGCTGGTTGAAAGATTAAAAAACTGGTTGGAACAAGGGGAGTATAGCGATATTGTTTCCACCATAAATACATTAGATGAAAATTCAGAACAAAAAGTTTTGGGATTTATTCATTTATATGAGTATATTTTAAAAACTACAAATGATGATTTTGAGTTGATAGACCAGTTATTTTTTATTCCTGGTCGATTTGAGAGAGAGTTTCAAAGAAAGTGATGTTATGGGTAACATCTGCAAAAAAAATAGCCGCCCCAGTCCTGACAAAACTAAGCGACTATCTTTGACATCCAAGTTCCCAATAGCCTAATAGTGATGCCAACACATGACACTTACCTCGATAATGGCACTGTGATTAGGACTTACTGTTGGTGAGTTTATCTTATCACATTTCGATAAATTTATCAATAATTTGTGAAAATGACTCCATCAAACGTATTGATTTTTCCAACTATATAGTATATGATATTTATACAGGTAGAAATACACTGTATACATTCGATTACTGGTATTTTGTATTAAGCGTATCTTAAGTACGCCAGCCGAGTGAAAAAGCAGCTTTTTATAGCTGTTTTTTTTATGTATAAAAGTGAAAAAAAGATAAAAAGAATTGGATTCTTTTAGAGGACTCATGCCGGATGGTATGGGTTCTTTTTTTTCTGTAATAATATAAGTTGTATGAGTTAAAATATACACATTAATATTAGAAAAAATATGTAGAAGGGAGATATAAAAATTATGAAATCATATCTAATCGTTGAGGAACATAATACGAAAACTTTAAAAATCATTCCATATTCAGAATATTTATTGAATGCAGATAATGTGTTTTTATATGAAGTCATCAGTGATGCTAACACAGAGGATGAAGCAGCCTTGATACTACATCATATTAATGAGGTTGGCGGCATACAGGAATATTTTAATGAGGTAGCAAGAGAAGCAAAAAAAGAGGTAGAAAAAAATAAAGAGGATATTCAGGAAAAAGAATTAGAGCAGCTTTGTTCATGTGAAACGTCATCCATTTCTCCTGTTGCAATTCCTGAAAATTATTTAGATAGGGCGATTTTGAAAAAATTTCGATATGAACTAGATATATTTGAAGATTACTTAGGCATGATTCGTTATTTTATGACGGAAAATGACCCTTTAAGCTACATAAGATTGAATGATGATTCGAGAGAAGAAAAATATGTGTATTTCAAAGATGTTGAACGGCAGCTAAAAGCTCTAAAGATAGGTATTATTAAACTCTACTACTATTCTTTTCATAAAGAACTTTTCGATGATTTTTCACAGAGAATGGATGAAATGTATGAAACAGAACAATTAATACTTAGTTATCCGCTATATAAATTAAAACAGGCATTATACAAAGAGGAAGAAGCAAAGGATATTTTTGCACAGTATAGTGACAGGCAGATTAGAAATGCTATTAAAAATTATGATAATCCAAAATATCAGAGAGAAAGAGAAGAATGTGCCCAAAAGGATAATAACAAAGTGGTACATAGCGTTTCCTTTGATATAGATGTCCATGATGATCGGATTAGTGAGCAGGAAATAAAGGAATACATAATGCGTGGACTCAGATACTGGGGGATTGATACATTGGGAAAAATAAAAATCGAAGAAAACTAACGTTTTCCTCGATTGATAAAATTTTGTATATAAAGAGTAAATGAGATATAATTTGCTTATATAAAGTTATACATTTTGAGGTGGTTAAAAAATGAGAACAATAAAAACGAATAGAAAATATAAACATTTTAAGGGGAAATATTACCAGGTATTATACATTGCAAAACATTCAGAGACAGGAGAAAAATATGTAGTTTATCAGGCATTATATGATGATTACAGTATTTACATTAGACCGTATGATATGTTTGTATCCGAAGTGAATCATGAGAAATATCCTGAAGTAAAACAAAAATATCGTTTTGAATTAGTTGAAGAATAATTATTGAACTACCATGCCTTAACTATCTGCGATAGTTACGACATGGATTCAATCTGAAAAAAAATTGCAGGGCAATCTTTTCCCAGAGAGAACCCCCCGGCTTTACAATCTACGGGGTTTACAGGATTTAGCTCGTGTCTATGGGTCCAGCTTTCCGGCTCTGCAGCATCTGCTTCCTCCTGTTGGGAGCCTGCTGCGTCCATCCGTTTCCCGCCAGTCCCCTAACCTTGGGGAAAAACGAGAGAGCGGTACAGCAGGCTCCATATTTTCAGTGACATATATATAAGTGAACAGTTATAAAGTTTTATTGCATGGAATAGGATTCTTTCCACAAAGCATAGTTTTCGTTATAGTTATGTACATTGGCGTCAAATTGTTTCCATTTATCCCATACAGGCAGAGTAAGACTTAAAGAATACGATTCCTTTTGTCTTATAATATCTATTGGTTGGTTGGAAAAAGAATTTTCATCTCCGTAATTTGTTTATATTATACAATAGAGCGGTCGCTAAAGCGAACCGCTCATTGTCTGTTATTATAATATTAAATTATTATAATTATTAGATGATGGCAGAATACCCTCAGAACCTTTAAATATAAGCTTTTCTGAAAATCGTTGTGCTACACCAGACCGAAATTTGTGCTACAGCAAACCGAAATTTATGCTACAGTAAACTGAAATTTAAATAAAGGTGTTTTATAGTTGTGCCATATTAAAACAAGCCAAGCATAATAGGCAAGACTTAAAGAA
>OLQX01001445.1_pt1 | contig 20644 bp, 17 predicted proteins | sample 1672581 | NCBI WGS metagenome assembly OLQX01 (sample SAMEA3136701, study PRJEB25190) | human gut metagenome | reverse complement strand
TAAAAAATTAAAAATATTAACAAAAATTATTGACTAAATAATCTGCAAAGGCGTATAATATATAAACATATGATAATTATGCTCTTTGTAGTAAGCCTCCCACTATAAGGGAAGTGCCGAATCAAGGAGCTTTTTTATTACTTGAAGGAGGGTAACGTATGTCAAACAAAATAGCAATCCTTGTTGACGGTGGATTTTATAGAATGAGGATCAAGCATATAGCTAAAACTGTAGATGAAGTAAAAAGCAATTCCCCACAGGAAGCAGTTAAATTCCTTATGAATTATTGTAAGCGTCATTATAAAAAAGATGAGCTCTACCGTATTTTTTATTACGACTGTAGCCCTTCGGATAAAAAAGTTTACCATCCCTTATTGAAAAAACAGATTGATTTAGCAAAAACAGATCTATATACATATATGAACCTTTTTTTAGACGAACTAAAGAAACAAAGAAAAGTTGCATTAAGATTAGGTCGTTTGTCGGAAGAACAAATCACTTATAATCTTAGATACGATACTACAAAAAAGATATTAAGCGGCTCTAAAGATCTGTCATCATTAACAGAATCGGACTTTGAATTATCAATAGAACAAAAAGGCGTCGATATGAAAATAGGTGTCGATATTGCTTCCCTAGCTTATAAAAAACAAGTTGATAAAATTATTCTTATTTCCGGGGATAGCGACTTTGTCCCAGCGTCTAAACTAGCACGCAGAGAAGGTATTGATTTTGTCCTCGACCCAATGTGGTCTCCAATCAAACCAGATCTCTTCGAGCACATCGATGGCTTAAAAAGTTGTCTCCCCCGCCCTAAAATTTAAATTGTATCAAAAAATCCCCCTTCCTGCTACCAACAGGAAAGAAAAAACCACTTTAAATAAAATTCCGGAGGTTTCCATGGAAAAGCTATACTCCCTCATCGCCGCTCTGGGCGAAAAATACAACGCAGAAAAAATCCTTCTCTTTGGCTCTCGGGCCAGAGGAGACAACCACGAGCGCAGCGACATTGACCTTGCTATCTACGGTATGCCGGAGGAAAATCAAGTACGCTTCTGGTGTGATATTGATGACCTGCCAACCCTGCTGAAGTGCGACCTTGTCCATGTGACAGCCTATACCGATGCAGAGCTGATAAAGAATATTGAAAAGGATGGTGTTGTGCTTTATGAAAAAGATTGAAAATTATCTGAAAGCTGTACAGCGGTTGGATGAAGCAAATATAGAATACCGCAAGCATCCCGATAACGATGTCATTCGTGACGGTCTGATTCAGCGGTTCGAGTTTACATTTGAGCTGGCATGGAAAGCCTCCAAAGAATACCTCATTGACCAAGGCTTTTCCAATGACCTGCACTTTCCCAAGCAGGTGCTGCGTACCGCCTATGAAAACCACATGATTGATGATGAGGCAGTCTGGCTGAAAATGCTCAGCTCCAGAAACAGCACCTCGCATATCTATGATGATCATGTTGCCGCTGCCATCGCAAAGGATATTGCTACATCCTTCCTGCCGGTGCTGAAAAAATTATCTGATTACTATAAAGAAATTTAAATAAAAAATCCCCCTTCTCTGTTGGCGCAGAGAAAGGAGATTCATAAAGCGGTCGCATGATACAACCACTCCTCGCAAAAGTATTGTATCATAAGACCGCTTTCTTTGCTATACATTTTTATAGACAGAAGGAGGTCTTTTTTATGATTGCGATTTATGCACGGCAATCCGTCGAGAAAAAGGACAGCATCAGCATCGAATCCCAAATTGAATATGCCAAGCGTGAGGTTTTTTCGGAGGATTTCAAAATCTATCAGGACAGCGGCTATTCCGGCAAGAACACAAACCGCCCTGCCTTCCATGAAATGATGGCGGATGTGCAAAGCGGCAGAATTGAAAAGGTGGTTGTCTACCGCTTAGACCGTATCAGCCGTTCCATTCTGGATTTTGCGGATTTCATCAATATTCTGGAATCGAACCGCATTTCCTTCGTTTCCGCCACGGAAAAATTCGATACCTCTACCCCTATGGGACGTGCCATGCTGTATATCATCGTGGTATTCGCCCAGCTGGAACGGGAAACCATTGCGGAGCGTGTGCGGGATAACTACTATGCCCGTGTGAAAAAGGGTGCCTGGGGCGGCGGCCCTGCTGCCTTCGGGTTCGACCTTGTGAAAACCACGATTGACGGGAAGAAGGCAACCATCTGTCAGCCAAATGAGCAAATTTCCGTTGTGCAGCGTATCTTCGAGCTGTACGCCCTGCCCTATTCCAGCCTTGCGGATGTGCAGCGGCAGCTCATACAGGACGGCTCCGTTTCCTCCGGCGGCGTGAATTTCGATAATGCCAAGCTGTCCTCTATCCTGAAAAACCCGGCTTATGTCCGTGCGGATACCGCCGTTTATAATTTCTACAAAGCCAAGGGGGCAATTCTGGCAAATCCACCGGAGGATTTCGACGGCGTACATGGCTGTATTCTGGTCGGCAAGCGGGATGCCAACGAGCGAAAATATAAGGATGTTTCCGACCATCTGCTTGCCATGGGACACCACGAAGGCATTGTGGACAGCACAGCCTTCCTCTTTTGTCAGCAAAAGCTGTCTCGCAATAGGCAAATCAAAAATACATATAAAGGCAAACACTCGTGGCTGACAGGCTTGGTAAAATGCGCTCACTGCGGCTATGCCTTTTCCATCCGCTTCAGCAGAACAAAGGATGGACAGGTGCCGTATTTCTGCTGTTCGGGGAAATATCTGCATAAGGTCTGTACCGCAAAGCAAACCCATCGAGTACGGGAGATTGAGGCAGAGGTGCAGGCAAGCTTAATTCAACATGCCGCCTCCTATAACCTCATTCATCGGCAAAACACAGATGCCGCTGCAAAGGAATTTCAAAGCAGGATTTCCGAAATTGATGCCAAAATCGAAAATCTGATTTTCTCTTTGGAAAGCGTCAGCCACGTTTCCGCACAGTATATCAACCAAAGGATTGAAGCCCTGCATCACGAAAAGCAGCTGCTCCTGCACCGCTACAACGAAACCATTTCCGAATATAATATCAATGAGGTTACGCCCTTTTCCGCTACCGATTGGGAACAGATGGATATTGAACAGAAACGGCAGCTTGCACGCTCTCTCATTCGCACTGTTTATCTCTCTGAGGATGGGCTTTCCGTTAGCTTTAATATAAAAAACGGCGGTCACAAACCTTGATTTTTCAAGGATTCTGACTGCCTTTCTTTTTGTTGTGGGTGTATCCACATCCCACTGAATGGTATAATACCCATTCTGCTCTGCTGTTTCAATCACATGGTTATCATATTCCCCAAAGGGCGGGCGAAACAGTTCCATCTCCACTCCCGTAAGCTTCTTCACGTTTTCATGACACTTCTGCAATTCCTGCGCAATTTCCTCGGAGGAAATCCGGCTCATGTGCGGATGTGTAGCGGAATGGTTACCCAAATCGTGCCCTTCCGCGGCGATTTTCTTCACCTCCTCCGGATATTTTTCCACCCAATAGCCGCAAAGAAAAAATGTTGCCTTTACGTCATTTTCCTTCAGAATCCGCAGCAGCTCATCCGTATCATCGGCTCCCCAAGCCGCATCGAAGCTAACGGAAACCTGCGGCTTCTCCGTCTGCACGCAATAAATCGGCAGCCTTCTTTCCCCCTCTGCAACGGCAAAAACCTTCTCCGCCGCCCTTGGCACGCCCATATACGCCGCCGCAAGCAGCAAAAGCCCCAGCACGCCGCATGCCGCCCGTTTTTTTGTGATATGTATCCGTTTCCAAGCCTTCATACGAAATTCCCTCCGCATTGTTTTTTCTAACAATATATTTCCGAAGGGAATAAATCAGAATCGCCATTTTTCGCCGCCCATCTCGCTCTTGTCAATTTCCATGAAAAATGCTAAAATTTTTGCAGGCGCATTGACCACCAACGAAAAAAATCGACAAATACAGATAAGAAAAGGAATTTTAAACATGAAGTATATTATTTTTGATTTAGACGGCACTCTTATTGATTCCATGCCCACATGGCACGGCACCGGCGCAGCTTTTCTGGAAAAACACGGCTTTGCAGTGCCGGAGGATATCCATGATGTTGTAAAAACACTGACGCTTTACCAGACGGCGGAATATTTCAGGCATGATTTAGGCGTTCCGTTTGACGCACAGCAGATTGTGGATGAAATTACATCCTATGTAACAGACGCATATAAATACACCATTCCCCTGCGTCCCTCCGCGAAGGAATATCTGGAGGCAATGGCAAAAAAGGGTGTGAAGATGTGCATCCTCACAGCATCCGAAGCAGGGTATATCCAGCCTGCGTTAGACCGTCTGGATATCCGCAAATATTTCGACTGCATCCTGACCTGCACAGAGCTGGGGGTGTACAAGGAGGACGGTAAGGCATTTCTGACCGCCATGGAAAAAATGGGTGGCACATTGGAGGAAACTGCCGTATTCGAGGATGCGCTCTATGCAGTAAGAGGCGCAAAGGCGGCAGGCTTCCGGGTATATGCCGTTCTGGATGAGGACTTTCGCGGACAGACGGATGTGGATAAAATCACCGCACTGGCAGACTGCTCCTTCCGCGATTACAAGGAATTGCTGTAACAAAAATCACTCTAACCAAAAAGGACGCTTCTCTTTCTTTGAGAAACGCCCTTTTTCATTTTCTATTTTTTATTCTGCTTCCTCTTTCCGATAATACACCGCGGCATTTTCGGGGCTGACCATGCAGATATAGCAATCGGTCGCAAATTCAAACCCGGCAAAGCCGCCGATTCTTGGCAAAATCTCAATATGCCAATGAAAATCCGTATCCCTCGGGCCATCCATCACGCAAATGTTATAGCCGATATCCTCACGAATCCCCGTCACCCTTCCGAGCATCCTCCGCAGAAGTGCCGCAAGCTCCTGCCGTTCTTCCGCGCTCATCTCACCGAAATCACGCTGATGTGCCTTCGGAGCAAGCCAGAGCTCATAGGCAAAGCGTCCGGCGTAGGGCGTAAGCGCAAGGAAATGCTCTGTTTCCGCCACAATACGCCTGTTCGTTTCCTTTTCGTAGGCAAGCATTTTGCAGAACAGGCAGTCCTCTCTATGCATAGCCTCCGCCATGGTTGCCGCACGCTTCGGCACAACAGGCAGCCCCACCACCTGCCAATGCGAATGGTGCATGCTCATCCCTGCGGAGGGCCCGCAGTTTTTAAAAATCTGCACATACTGCGTATCTGCACGATTGCGAAAAAAATGCAGCCTATCCTGTAATACCTGCAAAATGCTTGCGATATGCGCCGCATCGAAGGTATCAATCGTAGCATCATGGTCAGGCGTATCCACCAGAATCTCATGCCTTCCCCTTCCTGCGGTCTGGGTATAAAACGACTCCTCTGCCGCAGCCGTGCAATCCTCTCGGACAGTCGGAAATTTATTCGGAAACACGCGCATCTGCCATGCCCCGTTGGGGCCATCCTGATAAATGGCATCCGGTGTCCATGCCTCATGTCCGCCGCAGAAGGGGCATTTCTCGCTGTTTGCATGTTTTCTTTCTGTATTATGGACAAATTCATAGGGGCGATTTCTTCTGTTCTCCGCATAAAGTGACATCTCGCCCGTAAAAGGATTTGTTCTGATTTCAGACATCCTTATTCCCCCTTCTGATACGTCCACGCTTCAATCCCACGGAACACATTGCTTTCCACAGGATGCACTTCTCCTCCGATATTTTTAGATGCAAAAACCGCCTGATTGCGGTAGGCAATGCTGATATAAGGCAGCTCCTCGGCAAGCTTTTTCTGCAGGCTGCTATAAGCCAGAAGCGTCTGCCCTTCACCGACTGCCGTCCTCGCCGCCGTCAGCAGGGTATCCATATCCGCGTCGCTGTAGCCGATATAATTCAGGCTGCCGCCCGTGCCGAAAAACGGCGTTAAATCCGTCACCTCTGAGCATTTCCAGCCGCCCACCACAAGGTCAAACTGTCCGCTCTCCAATCTCTGCTGATAGGTTGCAAAGTCCACCTTGTCCAGTGTCACCTCAAAGCCGATTGCCGTCAGCTCCTCCTTCAGCTTCGAGGCAATCTGTACCCGACCCGTGTTTTCTTGATTTACCAGAATGGTCGCGCGCAGGCTCTGCCTTATGCCGCTGATTTCCTTTTCCAGCTTGCCATCCTTATCCGCATCCGTCCAGCCGCTGTTTTTCAGGAAGGTTGTCGCCATTGTGGGGTTATATTCATACGTCGCCACGTTTTCCTCGTAAAGCCAGCTTTTCGGGTTGATGGGCGTATTCGTCATGGCGGCATAATTCAGATACACGCTTTCCTTAAGGTTATCCCGCGGCACCGCATACGCAACCGCCTGTCTGACAGATTTATCCTTCCAAAGCTCCTTGCGGAAGTTGAAGCCGATAAAATCATACTGATTTGAGGTAAACTGGTGCATCCCCGAAACGCTTTCGTCTGCGTATTTGCCTGCATCCATGGCGTTTGTCACAAGCACATCCGTCATGCCCTGCTCAAACGCGTTGATATCCGTTTCCTCTCCGGCGGTCATCTTCACGCGAATTTCGGAAATCTGCGGCGTGCTCCCATAATAGGACGCACTTGCCTTCAGCTTCATTTCCGATGCCTGCTGATAGGATTCCATTTCATACGGGCCATCCCCGACAGGCTTCGTGCCCGTATCGCCCTGTCCGCTGTAATAGCCGGCAGGAATAACCGGAAATCGCAGCGCATCAATATTTGAGCTGAAGCTGTCGCGGAAGGTAATCACAACGGAATTCGTTCCCGTTTTGCTGCAGCCGCTCACATAATTCATCACCTGCTTATACACCGCATCCTCCGGAGCATTTCGCAGGGTATTGACGGAATAGACCACATCATCTGCCGTCAGTGCTGTTCCATCCTGCCATCTGATATTGCTGTTCAGATTCATGGAAAGGCTTCTGCCATCCGCCGAAAATTCCCAGTCCTGCGCCACGGCAGGGCATGCCTTGCCGCTTTCGTCAAAATCAACCAGCGGCAGAAACAGCAGCTTGAGGATACGATCAACCGTTTCTTCTCTGTTCAGCAACGGATTCAGCGTTTCCGGAATCCGCATGGAAAGCGTCAGCATTGCCTCTTTGGATGCAACGCCCATCTCCTCTGTTGCTGTCGTTTTCTTCTTCGTTTGCTCCTCCTTCTTGCCACAGCCGCCAAGCCCAAGGCAGAAAATCAGCAAAAGGAGAAAAATCCTTTTTTTCATCATTCTTCATTTCCTTCCAAATCCGCAGTTCTGTCTGCATACACACCAAGCGGAGTTTCCTCCAGATACGCTTGCAGGCGCAGCCGCAGCCGATATGCCTGCTCCGCCAGCTTCACTCGTTTCACATAGCTTTTCGTTTCCTCGTATGGAATTTCATCCAGCGTAATGCCGTCCCAGCTCATTTCCTCATCCGCAAGCCACCGCGCCACGCTGCCATGCCCTGCGTTATAGCCTGCCAGAACGGTTTCCGAAACACCGCCGAATTTTTCTGTCAGCCAGCTTAAATACCAGCAACCGATATGGATATTCGTATCCGGATCGGTCAGGTCAATGGTTGCGGGATCAAGTCCCATCTGCGCCGCTGCCCATTTTCCCGTTTCCTCCGTCACCTGCATCAGCCCAATGGCATCCGCAGAAGATATGACATCCGGCTCAAAATGGCTTTCGCAGAAAATCACACCATACACAAAGGCCTCCTCCAAGCCATATTCCGCCGCATACTGCTCCACAATATCCCGATACTGCAAAGGCAGCACACGCGGCAAAACCACACTATAGCCAAACGCCGCCAGCAGCACCAGCACCACCGCCAGCGTAAACAATTTCCTGATACATCGAATCATTGTTCCTTGCTTCCTTTTTATATTGTTTTTAAAATTTCATCCAACTGCCCCTGTAAATAGGCAAGCTCTTTGCTGTTGTCAATCACAACCGATGCCGACTCCTTATATTCCTCCCAGCTTTTCTGGTTGGCAATGCGCGCCTTGGCAAGGTCATAGCTGACACCATCGCGTGCCATCACGCGTTTTGCGCGCACCTCCGGATCGGCATAGACCACCCAGACCGTATCACAGCGGCTTTCCAGCCCTGCCTCAAGCAGGAGCGGCGCATCCAGAATCACTGCCCTGGCGGTATTTTCCTTCTCTGCCTTGGCAATCTGTCTGTCCACCTCCGCACAGATATATTTATGGGTGCATTGGTTCAAAAATGCCAGCTTTTCGGCATCATGGAAGACAATTTCCCCCAGCCTTCTGCGGATGATATTTCCTTTTGCATCCAAAATTCCCGTTCCGTAATACTTCACAATTTCCTGATATGCAGGCTCGCCTTTTAAAATGATTTCATGCGCAATTTTATCCGCATCAATCACCACTGCACCTGCCGCTGCAAGGCTTTTGCTGACAACGCTTTTACCGCTGCCCGTGCCGCCTGTCAAACCGATTACCTTCATTTCGTTTCCCCTCTTTTTTATTTCGCCTCGAACCACGATGCGCCCTCATGCACATCCACATCCAAGGGAACCAGCAAATCCGCCGCATGCTCCATGTTTTCCTTCAGGATTTTTGCGACAGCCTCCTTTTCTTCTTTATATGCTTCAATCAGCAGCTCATCGTGTACCTGCAAAATCAGACGAGAACGATAGCCGCCCTCCTGCAAGGCACGATGCACCTTTATCATTGCCAGCTTAATAATATCCGCAGCAGTGCCCTGAATAGGCATATTCATTGCCGCACGTTCACCTGCCGCCCTCTGCATGAAATTGCTGCTCTGCAATTCGGGCATATTTCTGCGGCGGTTCCAAAGCGTGGAGACATAGCCGTTTTTCGTCCCGTTTTTAATCGTATCCTCCATAAAGGTCTTGATTTTGGGATATCTCGCGAAGTAAGCGTTGATGTACTCCTCCGCCTCCTTGCGGCTGATGCCTAAATCCTGCCCCAAGCTAAACGCGCCCTTGCCGTAGATAATGCCGAAATTAACCGCCTTGGCATTGCTTCTCTGTAATGGTGTCACCTCGTCAAACGGCACATGGAATACCTGCGAAGCCGTCATGCGGTGAATATCCTGATTGCTTTTGAACGCTGCAATCAGGCTTTCATCCCCGGAGATATGCGCCAGTACACGCAGCTCAATCTGCGAATAATCGGCATCCAGAAAGCAGAATTCCGCACTTTCGGGAATGAAGATTTTCCGAAGCTCTCTGCCCAGCTCCAAGCGGACAGGAATATTCTGCAAATTCGGCTCTGTTGAGGAAATCCGTCCCGTTGCCGTAATGGTCTGGTTGAAGGTGGAATAAATCTTCTCCGTTTCGGCATCCATCACCGCCAGAAGCCCGTCCGCATAGGTGCTTTTCAGCTTCGCCAGCTGTCTGTAGTGCAGAATCCGCTCCACAATGGGATGCGCCGTCCGCAGCTTTTCCAGCACATCCGCCGCGGTGGAATAGCCCGTTTTGGTCTTTTTGCCACCCTTCAGCCCCAGCTTTTCAAATAAAATCACGCCTAACTGCTTCGGGGAATTGATGTTGAATTTTTCCCCTGCCAATGCGTAAATTTCTTCTTCCATGCCGTCCAGACTTTCGCCCAGACGCTTCTGATACGCCAAAAGCGCCGCCTTATCCACCTTGATGCCGTATTTTTCCATATCCGCCAGAACGTAAATCAGCGGCATTTCCATATCATAAAACAGGCTTTTCTGCTCATTTTCCGCAAGCCGCTCCTCCATCACTTTTCTCGCGCGGAAGAAAATCTCCGCCTGCCTTGCGCCATAGGCGGTGCGCTCTGCTTCGGGCAACACAGCAAAGGTCTTTTTCGTTCTGCCCTTCCCGAAAACCTCCTCCTGCGAAGGATAGGTTTCATTCAGAAAGGCTGCCGCAATATCGTCATATTCGTAGGAGCTGCCCGTCGCATTGAGGATATATGCCCCGATAGCGGTATCAAATTCCGCCGCAAAGCCGTCATAGCCATAGCTGCGCAGAAAACGAATATCCTTCTTCACATCATGCCCGATTTTACGATATGCGCTGTCCGCAAAAAACGGCTGAAATATCTCCAGAAGCTCCTGCATCAAAAATGCCATGGATGCTTCCATCCAGACACCGCCAAGCTGCTCCTGATAGAGCGCAAGCCCCTGTCCTTCCTCGTTTTCGTAAACAAAGGCATACCCGACCTCGCCCTTTTTGAGCGCGGCAAGCACCTCCTTCGCACCTTCCCTATCCGCAACAAAGCGATAGGTCTGCTCTGCCTGCTTTGGCGCGGAAGCACTCCCCTCAAAGCGGCTGAACATGCTCTTAAATTCCAGACGTTTTACCAATTCGTATGCCGTCTGGTTAAACATATCGCCGATTTTCAGGATCTCCTTATCCCATTCTAAAGGCATATCCCGCACAATCGTCGCCAGAAATTTGCTCAATCTCGCCTGCTCCTGATACGCCGCAAGGTTTTCGGATGCCTTTTTCGGTTTGATTTCCGCCGCATGGGCAATCGCCGTTTCAATATCGTGATACTGCGTGATAATCTTCGCCGCGGTTTTTTCGCCAATGCCGGGCACGCCGGGGATATTATCGGACGCATCCCCCATCAGTGCCTTCATATCAATAAATTCGGCAGGTGTCACGCCATATTTCGCCTGCACATCCGCCGCGTAATAATCCTCTGTTTCCGTGCGTCCGCCCTTCGTTTTGGGAATCCGCACCTTGAGGGTTTCCCCTGCCAGCTGCAAAAGGTCTCTGTCCCCCGAAACCACAACAGGCACAATGCCGTTTTTCTCCGCCAGAGCGGAAAGCGTCCCCAGAATATCGTCCGCCTCAAAGCCCTCCTGCTCAAAAATAGGGATGTGCATGGTTTGCAGTACCTCCTTCAAAAGGGGCATCTGTTCGCGCAGTTCCTCCGGCATACCCTTTCTGGTTCCCTTGTAGCCGTCAAAGGTTCTGTGGCGGAAGGTGGGCGCATGCAAATCAAACGCCACCGCCAGATAATCGGGCTGCTCCTCATCCAGAAGCTTAAATAAAATATTCAGAAATCCATATACCCCGTTGGTATAGCGACCTTCTCCGTTGGTCAGCAGCGGAACGCCGTAAAATGCACGGTTCACAATACTGTTGCCGTCAATCAGCATGATTTTTTCAGCCATGAAAATAGCCTCCTGTCATCACAAAATTTATATACAAGGCGATATAAGCCTAATTTTCCATATTAAAAATAATTATACTACAAAATCGTGAAAAAATATATCTGACACGAAAAAAAATACAGCACACCTTTTTCCGAGATATGGCATATCATAAATCAGAATCAGTCTCTTAGGAGGAACGGCTATGAAAAAGAAACTTTGCTTGGCTTTATCGGGGGCGCTCTGCCTATCCGCAGGAGTTGGCTGTGGCACAGAAACGACAGAGGAAACGCTAACCCCCGTCCGTCTGAATGAGGTCGTCCATTCTGTTTTTTATGCGCCGCAGTATGTCGCACAGGAATTGGACTTTTTCGAGGAGGAGGGCTTAGATGTGAGCGTTGCGGTCGGCAATGGCGCGGATAAATCCATGACCGCCCTGCTTTCCGATTCCGCGGATATTGCCCTGCTTGGCACAGAGGCAGGTCTGTATGTCTATGCCGAAGGGAAGGCAGATTACCCCAAAACCTTCGCCCAGCTGACCCAGCGCGCAGGGAATTTTCTTGTTTCCAGAGAGGAGGAGCCCGATTTCCAATGGTCTGATTTGGAAAGAAAATCCGTCATCGGCGGCAGATTGGGCGGCATGCCGGAAATGGTTCTGGAATATGTCATCAAGGAAAACGGCATGACTATCGGTAAGGATATGGAAATCATCAACAACATTGATTTCACATCCACCGCAGGCGCATTTCTGGGAGAGGTCGGCGATTATACCGTAGAATTTGAGCCTGCCGCAACCACGCTTGAGCAGAGCGGCAAGGGGCATATTGTGGCATCTCTGGGTGAAGCAAGCGGCTATGTGCCTTACACCGTTTATATGGCACAGGATGCTTTCCTGCAGGCACATCCCGAAGTCGTCGAAGCCTTCACCCGTGCCATTTATAAAGGGCAGCAGTGGGTAGAAAGCCATTCTGCCGCAGAAATTGCAAAGGTAATTCAGCCGCAGTTTGCCGAAACCGACCTCGATACCCTCACCACCATCGTGGAGCGCTATCAGAAACAGGATACCTGGAAAACCGACCCGACCGTTTCCCCCGAAGGCTTTGTCCTCATCCAGAAAATCATGATGGAAGGAAAGGAGCTTTCGCAGGAAATCCCTTATGATTCCATTGTTGTGACGGAGTTTGCCGAAAAAGTCATGACAGACAAATAAAAATATCCCCCTACAAAAAAACTCCTACTGCAAGCTGTTTACACTGTCTGCAATAGGAGTTTTTCTGATGCAAGTTTATCTATATCATCCGATTTTTTCGGTCGTTGATAGGAAGAATCTATGTGAATGTATGTGAATCGGCATTTCAACCGCATTTTTTCTTAATTTTTATCTGTATGCACTGCTTTAGCTGTTTTTATCCGTAACGGTAAGCTGCAGCTTGATTTTATCCTTGTTATCTCTCACAACCGTCAGGTCAACCTTTTTGCCGATATCCGAGCTGTCCATTGCGTTCAGCAGGCTGTCCATATCCTTAATGGTCTTGCCATTGAACTGTGTGATAATGTCGCCGGATTGCAGCCCTGCCGCTGCCGCAGGGCTGTTGTTCTTTACCTCAAGCACCAGTGCGCCGACCTCAAGGTTATACAGAGATGCGTTTGTGCCGGTAATGCCGATATAGGGCTGCGGCTGTGTGCCTGTTTCCAGCAGGCTTTCTACGGTTGGCTTAATCTGATTGCTGGGGATGGCATAGCCCATGCCCTCTGCCATAGAGGAATTATATTTTGCCGTATTGATCCCGATGACCTCGCCCTTGCTGTTTACCAGTGCGCCGCCGCTGTTGCCGCTGTTGATTGCCGCGCTGGTCTGCAAAACAGTCAGGGAATTGCCGTCTACGTTAATGGTCTGCTCCTTCATGCTGACAATGCCGTCCGTTGCGGAAAGCCCCATGCCCATGGCGTTGCCGATGGCAATGACACATTCGCCGACCTCAAGGTCATCCGAATCGCCGAAGGTTGCGGTTGTTACCTTTTCCACGCCTGCCTTTTTCAAATCAGACCAAGAAACAGAAAGCACCGCCAGGTCAGATTCGCTCTTTGTACCGACTACCTTCGCCGGTACGCTCTTATCGCCGTCCAGTGTCACATAAATGGAATTTGCACCCTCGATGACATGGTTATTTGTCGCAATGGCAATCTTATCATCATCCGAATAGAAGATCACGCCGCTGCCTGCGCCCTCTGCTTCGTATGGTACAGTGAAATGCCCCATATACTGTGTCACGCCTGTTGTGGTAGTGGAAACGCTGACAACAGAGGGCTTTACCTTCTTCACGATATCCACAGTGGAAAGCCCGTTCGTCAGATAGGATACACTTTCCGTATTGCTTGTGGATGCGGTCTTTGCACCGGTTTCCTTTCCGAAATGGCTCTGTGCCGCGCTGTAGCTGACCCCAATCGCAGAGCCGCCTGCGATGCTGCAAACCAGACAGGCTGCAATGAATTTCTTCCAGCCGTTTCCGCTCTGCTTTCTTTTCGGCTTTTTCACCTTTTCCTCATAATGATATTCTCTGACGCAGGGACCTGTATATTCCTGCTCTGCTTCTGCGGTTTCTTCCGCAAAGGCTTCTGCTTTCTCTGCGCCTTCCTCAGCAGTGGCTTCCGAAACGCTTTCCTGTTCAGAAAAGCCCTCCTCCTCGGAAAATTGCTCACCGGAAATTTCCTCTGTATATTCCTCGCCGGAAATCACCTCTGCCTCCATCTCTATGGATTCTCCGTCTACATGGGGTTCGTCTTCCATGCCGTCTGCGGAATAGTCAATGGATTCCTGCTCTGTTTCTTCATATTCATCTTTCTTTTTCGGATTGTACTCATCATATTCGTACATGCTCTATCCCTCCATATCTTTTATGGCTTTGTTTTATCTTATGCCGTTATTATACTGTTTGAATTTGAACGAAGTATGAACGTCAGGTGAATAATCCATGTTTTTCCTTAAAGAACGATTAAGATAAAATGAGAGCATAAAAAAAAGAACCTTGAAGCAATCAAGGCTCTAAAAAGTGCGGCTGGTGGGACTCGAACCCACACGCTGTCACCAGCGTCAGATTTTGAGTCTGATGCGTCTGCCAGTTCCGCCACAGCCGCAGAAATAAACTGCTTAAATATAATAGCATACCTTTTCCGAGATTGCAAGGGAAATTTTTCTTAATTTAAAAATTTGCTTTCCCCGAAAAAAGTATTTATAATAGCTTTTGAAATCAAAACGAAAGAAGGGAGCAACCCATGCAGAAAAAAGACATTTTGGAATTAAAGCGCCGCTTCAAAAAAGATGCCTGCACCTTTACGAAATTGCGCGGCTGTTATGTGGACAACCAAAAAAATATTCTCTTACATATCGACGAAACCTTTCTCAATCTGGAGGAGGATGAATTTTATAAATATCTGGAAATTGCAAAAAAGGCTCTTTCCGGCACAATCGGCAACAACCTTTTAGAGCTTTCCTTCCGCAGGGATGAAGCAGGAGAAGAAGCGCAGAAGTTCTTCCTTGCCCTGCGCGACAGTGCTTTGAAGCAGGATGGGCTGTTGGATTTGCTTTATGAGCGCATCATTCGCGAATATGATTTTGCAGGGAATTATCTGATTCTCCTGTTCCATGATGCTTATGATGTTATCACGAAAACAACCGACAACAATAAGCTGGACGAATCCGAAGAGGTTTATGAATATGTCCTCTGCGCCATCTGCCCTGTCGAGCTGACAAAGGCAGGCTTAGGCTATCATAAGGATAAAAACATCATCGCGCCTCGTATTCGTGATTGGGTGGTTTCCGTCCCCGAAACAGGGTTTCTCTTTCCTGCCTTTTCCGACCGCAGCAGTGATGTAAATGCCATGGGCTATTATGTGAAGGATGCCAAAAAGGCGCAGCCTGCGTTCATGCAGGAGGTTTTGGGCTGTGAAGCAAAGCGCACCGCCGCCGAGGAAAAAAAGACCTTCCATGGCATTTTAAAGGATGTTATTTCCGAGGAGGTGGAGGATGCGAAAACCGTCATTCTGGATATTCAGCAGGATTTGAATGATATGGTGGAGGAACACAAAAATGTGTTTGAAAACGAGCCTGTTCTCCTAACACCGCCTGCCATTCGGGAGGCTATGGCAGAAAAAGGTCTTTCCGAGGAAGTCATTTCCAAGGTGGAGGAAATTTGTGAGGAAGCCTTCGGCGATACCCCTCCCCTTGCGGAAAATCTGATTGACAGCAAGGCATTGCAAACGCACGCTGCCGCGAAAAAAGCGAATGTGCTGGCATTAGAGGTAGAAAGCCTGAAGCAAAAATTGGAGGAAAAGGAAGCCCTCCCTGAAAAAGAGGTCATTTTGCAGGTTTCTGCGGAAAAGCTGCCTGCCATCCAGACGGAATTTATCAATGGTAAAAAGTGCATTGTCATCCCCTTAGAAGAAGATGAACATGCCACCATCAACGGCAAGCATTGGGACAATGCGCCCTTTTAAAGGCTATGTATGGGATAAGGTAAATTTGCCTTATCCCCTTTTTTATGCCTTTGCCGTATAGGGTGCCAGCTCCAATCGAATGAAAAAGCCCCTGTCATGCTGACAAACAGGACATTCCTGCGGTGCCTCCTTCCCTTCAAAAATAAAGCCGCAATTTAAGCACATCCATTTACATTCCACAGAATTGATGAATAATTTATTTTCCTCCAATAAATCTGCAAGCTGTCCGAAACGGTCTCCATGTGTTTTTTCAATGCCTGCAATCTGATGAAAGGATGCTGCCACCTGCGGAAAGCCCTCCTCCAGCGCCTTATCCCCAAACGCCTGATACACCGGGTCAAATTCTTCATATTCGTTATGCTCTGCCGCACGCAAAAGCTCCGAAACGGATTCATAAATATCCACGGGATAGCCGCCGTCAATGTGAACCGTTTCCCCCGAAAGCTCCTTCAAATGCTGATAAAAAACCGCCGCATGCGCCTCCTCCTGCTTGGCAGTAAACCTGAATACAAATTCCACCACCTGCATTTTCTGTTCTTTCGCCTGCGCCGCAGCAAAGATATAACGGTTTCTCGCCTGACTTTCCCCTGCAAAGGCACGCATAAGGTTTTTCTTTGTTTCGCTCTGTTTAAAATCCATAGCTTTCCCTCTCCTTCTTTTTCTTTAGTATGGACGAAGATGAAGCAGCTATACCCTTCTTTTTTCACATTAAAAAAAGTCCCCATAAAAGGTGCGCCCGAATAAGAAGTCTTACATTCTGAAATGCTGAAAGCTACAGCTATTGCATTTTCTTCATGCTTTCTTATCGGAACACCCCTAATAGGGACTTTTCAAAATTTTTCCGTTAAACAATGATATAGATTACCGCAATCGTCAGACCCAGACCAATCAGCAGAATACTCTGCGCGAAGCCTTCGCGGTATACCTGATGGTCATTTTCATAATCCGTATAAGCAGAGAAATATTTATCCTCCGGCGGAACAATGCGTCCATTATCATTATTGAAGATAAAGATACGCAGCAATGCAATGATATCATCCATCAGATTTCCTGCGATACGGGCGAAGAAGCCACCCACATAAGGCAGAACGGTCAGCAGAATCGGGCGATATACCTTATCCTCCAGATTGCACCATTCCGGCCAGCGATCCACATAAACCAGATTGCCGTTTGCATCCTTCTGCATCAGCACCTTGCGGATGAACAGGAAATACACCACAATGCCCACACAGATGGAAATCACCGCACCCTTGAGGTTTACCCATGCGAAATAATGCACGGCATGCGCAGGGGTATGTGCATTCATGAAATGTGCGCCCATTGCCGCCAGAGCATCCTGTGTCTGGTGAGGGAAGATACCCAGAATCGGCAGGCAAATTGCAATCGCGCCCAGAATGACCGCCATCGGCTTGCTGATGTAAGGTGCGTTTTTGACAGGCTTCGGTGCGCCGTAGGGGTTATCCTCAAGGAAGATACATACGAAAATCTTCGTCATATAGGCCAGTGTCAGCCCACCGGAGAACAGGAACAAAATTTCCGCACCCTTCATAAACGCGATGGACTGCCCTGCTTCCTTCAGCACCTCGATATATTCCACCATGCTCTCGTGAATCAGCGTTTTGGAGATATAACCGTTCCATAGAGGGATACCGCCGATACCCAGAATCGGCATCAGGAAAATCAGCTTCAGCAACGGCTTATCCTTACCGTAGCCACGAATCTTATTCAGATTTAATTCTCTCAGGTTCATGAAAATCACACCTGCACCAAGGAACAGCAGCAGCTTGAACAGAGAGTGATTCAGAAAGTGCAGCAGTGTGCCGCTTGCCGCCAAGGCGTTATGCTCGCCCAGAAGCCCCTGCATCCCGATGGCAATGATGATAAAGCCAATCTGGGACATGGAGGAGCAAGCCAATGTGCGTTTCAGATTGACGGAGAATACCGCCAGAACCGCGCCAAGCACCATTGTGATAATGCCCAGAATCAGAATAAACTGCCCCCAAGCCGCATCATGCAGGAAAAGCTTGCAGCTGACGATAATCGTACCAAATACGCCTGTTTTTGTCAGCAGACAGCTGAGCAGCGCACTGGAGGGTGCCGGTGCAACGGTATACGCATTCGGCAGCCAGATATGCAGCGGAAACAGTCCTGCCTTCGCCGCAAAGCCAAACAGAATCAATACGCCGATGGCATAGAACTCCGCAGGGTTTTCCCTGCTCTGCATAAACGCGGTCAGCTCTGTCATGTTCAGCGTGCCTGCCTTCTGATACATCATAAACAGACCCATCAGTGTAACCAGACCGCCAATCACCGCTACCGCAAGGTAGGTTTTTGCGGAGCGAACCGTGAAGTCCTCCTCATCATGCATAACCAGCACAAAAGAGGTAAAGGACATAATTTCAAAGAAAATAAATGTCGTAAACAAATCGGCGGAAAGGAAAATTCCCATCGTTGCGCCCAATGTCAGGAACACAAAGAAATAATACCGATTTCTGTTCCGTTCAGCCGCCATGTATTCCTTAGAAAAGATGGTTGTAATCAGCCAGATTGCGCCCGTCAGCACGGCAAGAATCACGCCGAAGCCATCCGCCACAAAGCTCAGCCCCAAGCCGCAGAAGCCGCGCAGGCTATAAACTGTTTCCTTCCCAATCAGCATTAGGCTCGCAATGAAAATCACCGCAGATAAAATCCAGCACCAGATATCCCTTGCGCCCTTATTGCTGCGCCCGATGATGTAGCTGATTACCGCACCCAGAAAAGGAAAGAACACCAGAAACGGTAAAATTATGCTTGTTGTCATAGTTTCCATGCTTTCTCCCCTCCTTTACAGTATGCCCATAATCGCATCATTCATAATGCCCAGCAGTGTCGCAGGCATCAGACCCATCAGAATCGAAACAGCTGCCAGAACAATCAAAGGCACTGTCATATATTTATTCGGATCGGATACATGATCGTAATAGCCTGCAGGGTATTCCTTCTCCCGCGGGAAATATGCCCGAATGATGATGGAGAAGATATACAATGCCGTCAGCAGTGCAGACAAAATCAGCGCAACCACGCCGATATAGGTAACAGGGTTGCCGCTTGCGGTTGCCGCAGTTGCCAATGCCCATTTGCTGTGGAAGCCTGCAAAGGGCGGCACGCCAACCAGACCAATCCCCGTAATTGCCATTGTTGCAAAGGTAATCGGCATCAGCTTGCCGAAGCCCTCCACCTCGTAGAGATATTCTCTGTGGGTTTTATATAAAATCGCACCGGCAGTAAAGAACAGTGTAATTTTGATTACCGCATGATAAATCATGTGTAGCATCCCTGCCGCAAGCCCTATCGGTGTCATAATGGCAACGCCAAAAATGATATAGGACAGATTGGAGATGGTAGAATATGCAAATCTTCTTTTGATATGCGGTGTCCGCAGTGCAACGGTCGAGCCGAACACAATCGTAATCGAAGCTGCAATCAGCATCACATACTGCGCCCATGTGCCAATCAGAAATTCCGTACCGAAGGCGTAATACGTCAGACGGATGATGGCAAACACACCGGATTTTACGACTGCCACGGCATGCAGCAGAGCCGTAACGGGTGTGGGGGCAACGGATGCCTTCGGCAGCCAGCGATAAAACGGGAATACCGCCGCTTTTACACCAAAGCCGAAGAACGCCAGCACAAATACCAACCGCAGCATCTGTTCATTGCCTGCAATCAAATCGGGATTCAGCACACCACCGTAAACAAAATCTGTCGTTGTGCCGTAGAACAGCACAAACACGAACCCGATAAACGCCAGAGATGCACCGAACATCATATAAAGGACGTAGGTTTTCCCGGCGTGGCGCGCCTTATTATCGAACTGGTGCATAACGATAGGCAACGTCACCAATGTCAGAAATTCGTAGAACAGATACATCGTTAAGAAGTTATCCGCAAAGGCAATCCCGATAACTACGCCGAATGTCATGGTAAAGAAGGAGAAGAAACGGTCTTCATGTCCTTCATGTGTCATGTATTCAAAGGCATAAATCGTTGTGGGAATCCAAAGCAGAGATACCATCGTACCGAAAATCTTGGATAAGCCATCCACATGCAGTGCCAGAGACAATCTGTTGCTGAAGCGGAAAATCGTAATCGCGCCGCTGTCCGCAAAGAAGATGGCATACAATGCAAAAATCGCATTCAGCACAATAATCGGCAGAACCACCCTCTGGCGCGCCTTTCTGTCACTAAATTTTACCGGCAGCAGGCAGGCACCTGCAATGATCGGAAAGATCACCGGTAACAATATCGCAAATGCGTTCATAATGTTTCCTCCCTTTCCCTTAGAAAATCATTCCGCTGATACTGCGGATTGCCTGCATCAAAGGCGCAGGCATCATGCCAAAGCCGACTACAGCAATACTCAGCAGCACCAGAGGTACCGTCATCAAATAATTCGGCTCCTTCTTCTGCAAGGATGCGTAATCAAAATCCTTGCCGGAGAAGAACCCATTCACTACAATACTCATCAAATAGCCAGCCGTCAGCAGTGCGCTGACCATCAGCACCGCTACGCCGACCAGACCAAGCATCCCCGCCTGTGGCAGCAAGCCGCCCTGTGCCAGATACCATTTGCTCACAAAGCCGCTTGTGGGCGGAATCCCGATCAGCGAAAGCGCCGCAAGCGCAAATGTCCACATCACAATCGGCATTTCCTTGCCAATGCCCTTCAGCTCGGAAACGTAGGTCTTATGCGTCTTATAGATAATCGCACCTGCACAAAGGAAGAGGATATTCTTTGCAACCGCATGGAATACCACCTGCAGCAGCGCGCCCATAAATCCGGCAGGGCACATCAGCATCAGCCCGAACACAACATACGATACGTTTGAAACCGTGGAATACGCCAGTCGCTTTTTCAGCAGCTTTTCCTTATATGCCAGCATGGAACCCATGAAAATCGTCACAATGGAAAGCACAAGCAAAGCCGTCTGCGCCCAAGTGCCGCGCAGAAAATCCACGCCAAACAGATAATATGTCACACGAA
>OLQX01001437.1_pt1 | contig 20762 bp, 18 predicted proteins | sample 1672581 | NCBI WGS metagenome assembly OLQX01 (sample SAMEA3136701, study PRJEB25190) | human gut metagenome | reverse complement strand
AGAAGTTGAGGCGGTTGAATCAGACGCTTCTGCTGAGCAGGTGGATCCGCGCGATGAAAAAATTGCGAATCTGGAAGCTCAGCTTGCTGAAGCCGAAACTCGCGAGCGCGACAGCGTGTTGCGTATCAAAGCGGAAATGGAAAACCTGCGTCGTCGTACCGAACTGGACGTAGAAAAAGCGCATAAGTTTGCACTGGAAAAATTCGTCAACGAGCTGCTGCCGGTGCTGGATAGCCTGGACCGTGCGCTGGAAGTTGCGGACAAAGATAATGACGCGATGGCGGCTATGGTTGAAGGTATTGAGCTGACCCGTAAGTCAATGCTGGATGTTGTGGCGAAGTTTGGCGTACAAGTGGTTGCGGATATCGACGTGCCGATGGACCCGAACGTGCATCAGGCGATTGCCATGGTAGAGTCTGACGACGTTGCTGCCGGTAATGTGCTGATGGTTATGCAGAAAGGCTATACCCTGAACGGACGTACCATCCGTGCGGCGATGGTCTCTGTGGCGAAAGCTAAAGGCTAATCAGCCTCAGACCGGGTAATGCTGATGCGCTACCCGGTCTGGATTAATCTCACTGGTCCGATACGCTTTCCCGCAGCGGTTTGACGGGCAACACCTGCACCTGTTTAATCATATTGTCCTGCACGTCGAGAATATCGATATCGTACTGCCCAATACGCACACGTGTGCCGGCAACCGGGATTTCTTCCAGCGCTTCAAGAATAATACCGTTCACGGTACGTGCATCATCCTCCGGCAGGTGCCAGTTAAACGCCTTATTGATTTCACGAACGTTGGCGCTACCGTCAATGATCACCGAACCGTCATTCTGCGGTGTGACTTCTTCGGCAAGCGTCGGTGACATTGAGGTCGTGAAGTCACCAACAATCTCTTCCAGGATATCCTCGACCGTAACCAGTCCCTGAATATCACCATATTCATTGACGACCAGGCCCACTTTCTTCTTATTACGCTGAAATTTAATGAGCTGGGTGCTGAGTGGCGTGCCTTCCGGAACGTAATAAATTTCGTCGGCGGCGCGTAACATGGTCTCTTTGGTGAACTCTTTTTTCTCGGCCATCAATCGCCAGGCTTCACGTACGCGTAGCATACTGATAGCGTCGTCCAGCGAGTCACGATACAGCACAATACGACCGTGCGGAGAGTGCGAAAGCTGACGCACGATTGATTTCCAGTCATCGTTAATATCAATGCCGATAATTTCATTACGCGGGATCATGATGTCATCGACGCTGACTTTTTCCAGATCCAGCACTGACAGCAGCATATCCTGGTTACGGCGTGAGATTTGCGAGCGCGATTCATTCACCAGCGTTCGCAGTTCATCTTTACTCAGCGAACCGCTCACTACGATATCCGTTTTGATGCCCATCATGCGCATCAGCAGCCGCGTGATGGTGTTGAGTAACCATACCAACGGCATCATCAGAATCTGCAGGGGAGCCAGCAGGACACTGCTCGGATAGGCGACTTTTTCCGGATATAGTGCGGCAATCGTCTTTGGCAGTACTTCGGCAAAAACCAATACCACAAACGTCAGTACCCCAGTGGCAATGGCGACGCCCGCATCGCCATACAGGCGCATACCGACAATAGTACCGAGCGCGGAGGCCAGAATATTCACCAGATTATTGCCGATGAGCACCAGGCTTATCAGGCGATCCGGCTTGCGAAGTAATTTTTCAACGCGTTTTGCCTGTCGATTTCCCTGCTTGGCCCGATGACGTAGACGATAGCGATTCAGGGTCATCATTCCGGTTTCAGAACCGGAAAAATAGGCGGAAATGACCACCATGATGAGGAGCGTGACAATGAGCGTGGTGGTGGAGATGTGTTCCACGTAGGATTCCTTAAAGATTTAACTCACGAACTGCTGCAGGATACGACTGCCGAAATAGGCCAGTGTCAGAATGCCTGCGCCTGCGACGTTAAACCATACGACGCGACGTCCGCGCCAACCTTCATGGTAATGCCCCCACAACAGAACGATATAGACAAACCATGCCACGATAGAGAGAACGGCTTTATCAATGTTCTCGGTACTGAACAGGTTATGCATGTAAAACAGGCCTGTGCACAGGGTGAGTGTCAGCAGAACCACGCCAATTTGGGTGATATGAAACATTTTCCGCTCAATACTCATCAACGGCGGCATCTCATTGCTGAAAGCCAGTTTTTTGTTTTTCAGTTGGTAGTCAATCCATGCAAGCTGTAGCGCATAGAGTGCGGCGATAATCAGCGTGGCGTAAGCGAAAAGCGAAAGCCCGATATGGATCATCATGCCCGGCGTAGCTTCGAGATGGGTGATGAACTCGTTAGGCATAAACGTGGCGAAGGCCAGGTTTATCAGCGCAAAGGCGTAGACAATGGGCAGCAATAGCCAGCCTCGATTGCGGGAAGCGACAATGGTCATTACCGTACAGATCATCAGGCTCACCAGAGAGCCGACGTTCAACAGACTCAGGTTTTGTCCGCTTTCACCGCCGGGCAGAATACGCGCTTCCAGGGCGATAGCATGGCTTACCAGCGCGACAACCGCAGAGAGAATAGCCATACGCCGCCAGCCGCTGTTTTTTTGCAGCAGAGCGGGAATAATCAGCGCGAGGCTGACTGAGTAGGCGACAAGAGCAAGCAGAGCAAAAACGGGCATATAGGTGTCGACAATTGGCCAGTGATAAAGAAAAGCAGTATAGCGTTACGTGACCGCTGCTCCAACCGTTGCATAACAACAAAGGCGGCTTCATGTTATACTGCGACAAATTTCTGTTGATGTGTCGCTGTCGCGACCGACCGTTTCCACCCCAGGCGAGAGACAATGTTTGATAATTTAACCGATCGTTTGTCGCGCACGCTGCGCAATATCAGTGGCCGTGGACGCCTTACTGAAGACAACGTTAAAGAGACGCTGCGCGAAGTGCGCATGGCGCTGCTGGAGGCTGACGTAGCGCTGCCGGTAGTGCGTGAGTTTATCAATCGCGTAAAAGAGAAAGCGGTTGGTCATGAAGTTAACAAAAGCCTGACGCCGGGTCAGGAATTCGTCAAGATTGTCCGTAACGAACTGGTTGCGGCAATGGGCGAAGAAAACCAGACCCTGAATCTGGCTGCACAGCCGCCAGCCGTGGTGCTTATGGCGGGCCTGCAGGGTGCGGGTAAAACGACCAGCGTCGGTAAGCTGGGTAAATTCCTGCGCGAGAAGCACAAGAAAAAAGTGCTGGTGGTCTCCGCGGACGTTTATCGCCCGGCGGCGATCAAACAGTTGGAGACTCTGGCCGAGCAGGTCGGCGTGGACTTCTTCCCGTCGGATGTTGGCCAGAAGCCGGTCGATATCGTTAACGCCGCGCTGAAAGAAGCCAAACTCAAATTCTATGACGTGCTGCTGGTGGATACCGCCGGTCGTCTGCACGTTGACGAAGCGATGATGGACGAAATCAAACAGGTCCACGCTTCTATCAAACCGGTAGAAACGCTGTTTGTGGTCGACGCCATGACCGGTCAGGATGCCGCGAATACCGCAAAAGCCTTTAACGAAGCGCTACCGTTAACCGGCGTAGTACTGACAAAAGTTGATGGTGATGCTCGTGGCGGTGCGGCGCTTTCTATTCGTCATATTACCGGTAAGCCAATTAAATTCCTCGGCGTCGGCGAGAAAACCGAAGCGCTGGAGCCGTTCCACCCGGACAGGATTGCTTCGCGTATTCTCGGCATGGGCGACGTGCTGTCGCTGATCGAAGATATCGAAAGCAAGGTTGACCGCGCGCAGGCAGAAAAATTAGCCAGCAAGCTGAAAAAAGGCGATGGCTTCGATCTCAACGATTTCCTTGAACAGCTTAATCAGATGAAAAACATGGGCGGTATGGCAAGCCTGATGGGCAAGCTGCCGGGCATGGGTCAGATCCCTGACAATGTGAAATCGCAGATGGACGATAAAGTTCTGGTGCGTATGGAAGCCATCATCAATTCGATGACGATGAAAGAACGCGCTAAGCCGGAAATTATCAAAGGTTCCCGTAAACGCCGTATCGCTGCCGGTTGCGGTATGCAGGTACAGGACGTAAACCGCCTTCTGAAACAGTTCGACGACATGCAGCGCATGATGAAGAAAATGAAGAAGGGCGGTATGGCGAAGATGATGCGTGGTATGAAGGGGATGATGCCGCCCGGCTTCCCTGGCCGCTAATCGGCCTGGCTTGTTTGCCATTTCGGCACCGGGGTGTGCTCGCCATCCTCACGTACTGCGTGTACGCTCCGGTGGCTGCGCACACACCGGCACCGAACTGACGGCACCGCCGACGGCCTTTTATAGCAGAGTTATCAACTGCTGATTGCATTTTCCCCAGAAATCAGTAAAATTTTCGGGCTTTTAATATGACACCGGGCTCCGTTCCTCGATGGGGCCCGGTTGTTTTATTCACACAAGAGGATGTTATGGTAACTATTCGTTTAGCACGTCACGGCGCTAAAAAGCGTCCGTTCTACCAGGTTGTTGTCACCGACAGCCGTAATGCACGCAACGGTCGCTTCATCGAGCGCGTTGGCTTCTTTAACCCAATCGCTAGCGAAAAAGAAGAAGGCACTCGCCTGGATCTGGATCGCATCGCTCACTGGGTTGGCCAGGGCGCGACTATTTCTGATCGCGTAGCTACGCTGATCAAAGCAGCAAACAAAGCAGCTTAATCTGTCACGGTGGTCATGATGAGCAAGCAACACACCGCGCAAGCACCTGTTGATCCGATCGTATTGGGGAAAATGGGTTCTTCCTACGGTATCCGTGGTTGGCTCAGAGTGTTTTCTTCCACTGAAGACGCCGAAAGCATTTTTGACTATCAGCCCTGGTTTATCCAGAAGGCGGGTCAGTGGCAGCAAGTACAGCTGGAAAGCTGGAAGCACCACAATCAGGATCTGATCATCAAGCTGAAAGGCGTTGACGATCGTGATTCGGCGAATCTACTGACTAATTGCGAAATTATCGTGGATTCATCGCAGTTGCCGGAGCTGGAAGAGGGTGACTACTACTGGAAAGACCTGATGGGCTGCCAGGTAGTTACGACGGAAGGCTATAGCCTCGGTAAAGTCATCGATATGATGGAAACCGGGTCGAATGACGTGCTCGTCATCAAGGCAAACCTGAAAGATGCATTTGGTATCAAGGAGCGGTTGGTTCCGTTCCTCGATGGGCAGGTTATCAAGAAAGTCGATCTCACTACGCGTACTATCGAAGTAGATTGGGATCCTGGTTTTTAAATTCTCCGGATAAACGGTAAAAGACGGCGCTATGTGGATTGGCATAATTAGCCTGTTTCCTGAAATGTTCCGCGCAATTACCGATTACGGGGTAACTGGCCGGGCAGTAAAAAATGGCCTGCTGAGCATCGAAAGCTGGAGTCCTCGCGACTTCACGCATGACCGGCACCGTACCGTGGACGATCGTCCTTACGGCGGCGGACCGGGGATGTTAATGATGGTGCAACCTTTACGGGACGCCATTCATGCAGCAAAAGCTGCGGCTGGTGAAGGCGCAAAGGTGATTTATCTGTCACCTCAGGGACGCAAGCTTGATCAAGCGGGCGTCAGCGAACTGGCAACGAATCAGAAACTGATTCTGGTGTGCGGTCGCTACGAAGGGATAGACGAGCGCGTAATCCAAACCGAAATTGACGAAGAATGGTCAATCGGCGATTACGTTCTCAGCGGTGGTGAGTTACCGGCAATGACGCTGATTGACTCCGTTTCCCGGTTCATTCCGGGAGTACTGGGCCATGAAGCATCGGCAACGGAAGATTCCTTTGCTGATGGGTTGCTGGATTGCCCCCACTATACCCGTCCTGAAGTGTTAGAGGAGATGGAAGTACCGCCAGTATTGCTGTCGGGAAACCATGCTGAGATACGTCGCTGGCGTCTGAAGCAGTCGCTGGGCCGCACCTGGCTTAGAAGACCTGAACTTCTGGAAAACCTGGCTCTGACTGAAGAGCAAGCAAGGTTGCTGGCGGAGTTCAAAAAGGAACACGCACAACAGCAACATAAACATGATGGGCAGGCGTAAGCCCCCAATATCAGTTTACCCAGGATAAGAGATTAAATTATGAGCAACATTATTAAGCAACTTGAACAAGAACAGATGAAGCAGGACGTACCTTCCTTCCGTCCGGGTGATACCGTGGAAGTGAAAGTATGGGTTGTTGAAGGTTCCAAAAAACGTCTGCAGGCATTCGAGGGCGTGGTTATCGCTATTCGTAACCGCGGTCTGCACTCTGCATTCACTGTTCGTAAAATTTCCAACGGCGAAGGCGTTGAGCGTGTCTTCCAGACTCACTCTCCGGTAGTTGACAGCATTGCTGTTAAACGTCGTGGTGCTGTTCGTAAAGCTAAACTGTACTACCTGCGTGAGCGCACTGGTAAGTCTGCTCGTATCAAAGAGCGTCTTAACTAAGATTCGCGCAAGCGACATCCTGTTAGAAAAGGGCTGGCCGAAAGGCTGGCCCTTTTTTTATCCCGACGTTTGCTCTGTTGTTCTTTATGGCAATGGAATGACTGCGCGGCGCGCAGCCAGTTGGGGGATGATTATGGCGTCGTGATCACGACTGCAACGCGACGATTTTCAGCACGACCTTTTGATGTCTGGTTGCTGGCAATGGGATATTTCTTCCCGAGTCCCTGAGTCGTCAGGTTGGTGCGGGGAATGTTGGCACCCTGTGCCCAGGCATCGGCAACCACATTCGCGCGTTTGAGTGATAGAGCTTCGTTATAGCTGTCTTCACCGTAGTTATCAGTATGACCGTCCAGGCGAGCATGATTTAGCCCGGTAGCTGCCAGTTTGGATGCCATTTCCTTGATCTGTTTTTCACTTTCAGGACGGAGTTTATAGTCATTTTTATCAAACAGGATGTTATCAGACAGGCCCAGAGACCAGTCTCCTGATGCTTCAGTAAATCCGTATGATTTCATGGCTGCAATTTGCTCTGGGGTAAATTTTCCCTGAGGTGCCTGACAGCCTGCCAGAATCAGTAAAAGCAGAAGAAACGGGGATAATAAACGTTTTAGCATGTGTGTAATTCCTTATTTAATAATAGTGCGTTCAGAACGCAAATTTTTGGCCTGATACATATTTTGATCGGCAAGTTCTTGTAATTTCTCGGCAGAGGCATGTTCCCACGTCAGCGCAAAACCGATGCTGAGTGTCATGCTTGCTAAATGACCATTATGCAGGTCAAAAGGTCGGTCAAACTCTTGTGACAGTGCCGCGCAGATCCGCTGAACCTCATATTCAGAATGAACGCTATACAGCACCATCGCGAACTCGTCGCCGCCAAGTCTGTATGGCGAATGTCGATTACCACCAAACTCGGACAGCCTTTTAGCGACTTCAATCAGAACCCGATCCCCCGCAGCGTGGCCCCAGGTATCATTGATAAATTTAAAATTATCACCATCAAGGAATAACAAAGCGGAGCTGCTGTGGGCGGCATCGTCATTCATCAGCGCGTTAATACTGCTACGAAAAGCGGCGCGATTTGCCAGGCCTGTCAGAGGATCATGTAGCGCGGTACGCAAAAGTTGAGCGTTCTTTGCCTGCAGCCGAAGTTGCCACTCCTCCATCTCGTCCAGCAGACTATTAAAGTCCTGGGCAAAAAGATGAAACTCTTCAATGCGTTCCTCGGAAACGCGTCGCGAAAAGTTACGGTTGGTACGTACATCATGTACCACCTCGGTTATATTTTGCAGGGCTTCCACGACGCCATTGTGTAAATAGCGGGTGAGCATTAATGCTATGCCTGATGCCAACAAAATGCACCCGGTAAGAACGGCCAGCGACAAATAGATGAAACGGCTGATAACGCTATCGCGTGCAGTCAATCGTACTTCGCCGATGACGTTGCCATTATGCAAAATAGGCTGAGTGACCGGTTGTGGGAATAGCCAGTGGCTGATCAGTCCGCTGATCTTCTCCGTGGTGTCTTGCGCGTTATAGCGCCAGGTGGCGATCACCTTCTGGTGTTTATTACGAACTTCCGCAACGGAAAATTGCCCTTGCTGGCCCAGTGCCGCCAGTGTTTCAGTTGCTGCAACACTATCAGAAAAGACTAATGCAGCTTCAAGCGTGCGGGTCATGGTCGCGGCAGTCAGATCCAGATTCTTTTGCGCATACTGTCTTAAGGCCAGCACGGAAGAAATGCTGAGCAGCAGCCAGATCAACGTCATCGTCACCAGGACACTGATTATGCTGATACGCCGTAATGTCCGTTTAAACGTCGGGCGTGTTACAGGAGAATGGCCCTTATCCATGCTTATTATTCCGTGCAAGCATCAATACGTCAGGACTGACCCTTACGCCGCTGCGTGAAAGGGAATCCATATTTACGGAAAATCTCACATCTTCATCTTTAATTATGAGGCAAAAGGCGCTGCCAATAACGCATTCGGGATTTTGTTCTGCAATTAATAGCAATGCCTTAGTCGGATATTTATTCTTTAATTCCACCTGATAAGTAGGTGATTCTTTTCCAAAATAAAAACCGTCACATTGCGAAACTAATATTTCTTGTTCCGAACGAATGATGACGGGAAGATAGGGTAATGCCCCAGTACTGGTATCTTCCAGAACACTGGAAAAACGCGATGAAGAGAAAATACACAGTTTGGGTGGCCCGGAAAGTGCAGGCCAGCGTGTATAACTGACGATGCCGGAAACCATAGCACGTACAGATTTTGCTTCTTCTGTAACGCTTTGGGCGTACAGTGGTAACCCGGTCAGGAACAGTGCCAGTAGAAGTATGAGTCGGTAAGAATAGCTCATGAATAGTTACCTACCAGCGTTTGCCGTAAAGCGTCGAAATACATTCAAGATTGTTTAGGACAAAATAACATTATTTTCCTAAGTCGTCATTATTCCAGGGGTAAAGCTGATGATGATTTAAGTTAAATCCTAGTTTGCTATAAAATTTAAGCCATTGTTTAGTTTAATCTTATTGAGGCAGCACCTTCGTTTGCTCCTTTTTTCCAGGCATCGTGTAACTGGTCAATATTTTCGACCGTATCACAACTTGCAGGAAAGGTTTTCCCGGCCAGGCCTCTGGCGTAAACAAAATCTTGCTGGCAGATTTTGCGTTGCCCTTCGGCGTAACCCTTAAGATATTTCGTACGATCGACTTCGGGATCATTGAAGTTGTCGGCAAGAGTTTCATTATCTTTAACGGCATAGCCCGAAATGGCATCTTGTATCCCGGCGTTATACCAGTCGGTACCAGTCCAGGTGGGGGCATGGGTATAGGGATCTATCTGACATCCGCTAAGAAGGAATAGAAATAAGATGCTGATGAGTTGCTTCATTGCCTGTGCTCCCTTGTTTTTTTAAGCATAGCGGATCTTAAAATTCGTGATGTAAATATAAGTGTACATTTATAAGGGCTGTTTTTGCCTTAAAATAACGCCGTGTAAATTAAAATTTACGGATTGTGGATTGAAATCTTTACCTGTTGTGGTATCGTTATTTCCTCCTCGCTGAGGATCAACTATCGCAAACGAGCTAAACAGGATCACCATCATGCAAAAAGACGCGCTGAACAACGTACATATTACCGACGAACAGGTTCTGATGACCCCGGAGCAGCTGAAAGCTGAATTTCCGCTGAGCCAGGAGCAAGAGGCGCAAATCGCCCAGTCGCGTAAAACCATCTCAGATATTATCTCCGGTCGCGATCCGCGCCTGCTGGTCGTATGTGGCCCATGCTCCATTCACGATCCTGAAATGGCTATTGAGTATGCTCGTCGATTTAAAGCCCTTGCCGCAGAGGTCAGCGATAGCCTCTACCTGGTGATGCGCGTCTATTTTGAAAAACCCCGTACCACCGTCGGCTGGAAAGGGTTAATTAACGATCCTCATATGGATGGCTCTTTTGATGTTGAAGCAGGTCTGAAAATTGCGCGTCAGCTGCTGCTTGAACTGGTAAATATGGGACTGCCGCTGGCAACTGAAGCGCTGGATCCAAATAGCCCGCAATACCTGGGCGATCTGTTTAGCTGGTCCGCAATCGGAGCCCGTACCACGGAATCGCAGACACACCGCGAAATGGCTTCTGGTCTTTCGATGCCGGTTGGCTTTAAGAATGGTACCGACGGTAGCCTGGCGACCGCTATTAACGCCATGCGAGCGGCTGCGCAGTCGCACCGATTTGTCGGTATTAACCAGGCCGGGCAGGTTGCACTGTTGCAAACACAAGGGAATCCGGACGGCCACGTGATCCTGCGCGGGGGTAAAGCGCCGAACTACAGCCCGGCAGATGTCGCCCAGTGCGAAAAAGAGATGGAGCAGGCGGGACTACGACCTTCTCTGATGGTAGATTGCAGTCATGGTAATTCCAATAAAGATTACCGCCGTCAGCCTGCCGTGGCTGAATCCGTAATTGCACAAATCAAAGATGGCAATCGCTCGATCATTGGTTTGATGATTGAAAGTAATATTCACGAAGGCAACCAGTCTTCTGAACAGCCGCGCAGCGAAATGAAATACGGCGTGTCCGTAACCGATGCCTGCATTAGCTGGGAAATGACGGATGCGCTGCTGCGTGAAATTAGTCAAGATTTAAACGGTCAGCTGTCGGCGCGTGTAGCATAAGAGGTTGGTTATGGTTGCTGAATTGACCGCATTACGCGATCAAATTGATGAAGTCGACAAGGCGCTGCTGGATTTACTGGCACGCCGCCTGGAGCTGGTTGCCGAAGTTGGTGAAGTAAAAAGCCGTTTTGGGTTGCCGATTTACGTGCCGGAACGGGAAGCCTCTATGCTTGCCTCTCGCCGGGCGGAAGCGGAAGCCCTTGGCGTGCCGCCGGACCTGATTGAAGATGTGCTACGCCGCGTTATGCGTGAGTCCTATTCCAGTGAGAACGACAAAGGGTTTAAAACGCTTTGTCCTTCTCTGCGGCCGGTGGTGATCGTCGGCGGCGGCGGTCAGATGGGGCGTATGTTTGAAAAAATGCTCACCCTGTCAGGTTACCAGGTGCGGATCCTGGAACAGCAGGATTGGGATCGCGCGCCGGAGATCGTCTCTGATGCTGGGATGGTGATCGTCAGTGTGCCGATCCACGTCACCGAGCAGGTGATCGCCAAACTACCGCGTCTGCCGTCTGACTGCATCCTGGTGGATCTGGCTTCAGTGAAAAATGGTCCTTTGCAGGCGATGCTGGCTGCACATGATGGTCCGGTGGTGGGGTTACACCCAATGTTTGGTCCGGACAGCGGCAGCCTGGCAAAGCAGGTCGTCGTCTGGTGTGATGGACGTCAGCCGGAAGCCTATCAGTGGTTTCTGGAACAGATTCAGGTATGGGGTGCACGACTACATCGGATCAGCGCCGTTGAACACGATCAGAACATGGCGTTTATTCAGGCATTGCGTCACTTTGCGACCTTTGCTTACGGTCTGCATTTAGCGGAAGAGAATGTTCAACTGGAGCAGTTGCTGGCGCTCTCTTCGCCGATTTACCGTCTTGAACTGGCGATGGTTGGCCGTCTGTTTGCCCAGGATCCGCAGCTCTATGCCGATATTATTATGTCGTCTGAGAGCAACCTTGCGCTGATCAAACGCTACTACCAACGTTTTGGTGAGGCGATCGGTTTACTGGAGCAGGGCGATAAGCAAGCGTTTATCGACAGTTTCCGTAAGGTGGAGCATTGGTTTGGTGATTATGCGAAACGCTTCCAGAGTGAAAGCCGTACTTTGTTACGCCAGGCGAATGACAGCCGTCCTTAATTAAGACGCAGGATGGCGGCTTCGCCTTATCCGGCCTACAAAAATCGCATGAATTGTAGGCCGGATAAGCGTAGTGCCATCCGGCATTGTCAAACGTTAGCTCGGATCGACCGGCACCACGTTCTCACTCGGATAGCATCCCAGTACTTTCATCGAACGTGTAATCTCACCCAGCTCTTTCAATGCTTTTTGCATTTGGGGCGATTCCAGGTTGGCCTGGATATCAAGATAAAACATCTCTTCCCACGGATTGCCGTGAATCGGGCGTGACTCCAGTTTAGTCATAATCAGATTATGGTTACGCAGCACCAGCAATGCTTCTACCAGAGCACCGGCCTGTTGTCCTGTTGCCATCAGCAACGTGGTTTTTGCCGGAACCTGGTCGGATACATTGATTGCTTTACGTGCCAGCACCATGAAGCGGGTGATGTTTTGCGACTGGTTAGCCTCAATATGCTCGAGAACCTGCAAACCATACAGTACGCCTCCGGCTTCGCTCCCCAGGGCCGCCACATGCGGTGAGTTAGCCTGCGCAACTTTTTCCATTGCCGCAGAGGTGCTTTCAGTGTACTCAATCTTCCAGTGCGGGTAGCGATTCAGGAACTTGCTGCACTGCTGGAACGGCTGCGGATGGCTGTATACCGTTTCAATGGTCTCAAGATCCGTAGTGCCGGACACCAGTACACAGTGGTCTATCGTAATGGTCATCTCGCCAACAATAGACAGGCTGGTGTGCTGCAGCAGGTCGTAAACGTCGTTAATCCCACCGGAGCTGGTGTTTTCAATCGGAACCACAGCATAGTCAGCCTGTCCGGTTTCGACCTGATTAAAGATATCGGCAAATTTTGCGCAGCCGCTTTCAATAAATTGTTCAAAATGGCGGGCGGCGTACTGACGTGCTGCCAAATGGGAATATGATCCTTTTGGCCCCAGGAAGGCTACGCGCGCGGAATGTGGGTTAATTTTGTTCAGGTGCTGCTGGAGCAGAGCCTGTTGAGTCAGGACGGAGTCTTCGATTATGAGCTGGAACAGGCGGGTAATGTAGTGAGCATCGAGATGATGTGCTTTGCCCAACTGAATCAGACGGTCCAACAGGTCACGTTCACGGTCGATATCTCGTACCGGACGATGTGAAAGCAGTTTGGCTTTACCAACTTCTACGGCCAGTCCACGTCGCTCAGCCAGCAGGGCCAGTAATTTTTCATCCAGCGTGCTGATCTTATCGCGCAGCGCCAGCAATGGGTTTTCCGATGTCATAGTGTTGCCTTTCTTGTTATCAATAAAAAAGGCCCCCCGTTGTGGGAGGCCTTATTGTTCGTCTTCGCATTCTTTATCACACGACGAAACGCCTCCCATTCAGGGGAAGGTAAAAAAGAATGCGAAGAAGAACGGAACAAGTTTCATGTAATTTTCCTTTGGCTACGTCAGTAAAGTACCCGTACTGTTTTCACCCTGTCAACAAAAAACGCGCCCGAAGGTGCGTTTATAAAGCCCGTCAAATAAGGCGCTCATTGATAAATCAATATGTTATGAGCGCCTCTTTTACCCTAATACACCCTAAAATGCCCTAGTTCATGGACATTATGTGGACACTCCCGCGCATTGGATTAAAGCGTATTGCATCAGTCAGATAATCGGGGGCGAAGTGTGCATATGTCATTGTTTGCTCAATTGTCGTATGCCCCAGAATGCGCTGTAGCGTGATGATATTTCCACCGTTGATCATGAAATGCGTTGCAAAGGTATGGCGTAAAACATGCAATGCCTGACCTTTCGGTAAGTCTGGCTTTATCCTACGAAGAACATCACGAACCCGTTCATAGTTGGTATCGAACAATTTCCCCGATTTGCGCGTGAGGATATAGTCCGCGATTTCCTTTGATATCGGTACGGTACGAGCTGGACCAGTTTTGGTTTTAACAAACGTTACACGGTTACTTATAACGTGTTCAGCTTTGAGATTACTGGCTTCTCCCCATCGTGCACCTGTATTCAGGCACAGAACTACAACCCTGCGATCATCATCGGTAAGAGCATTCAGTAAATTGCGGATCTCTTCTTCAGACAGAAACGACATTTCTGTATTTTCCAGACGCAGTTTCTTCACAGCATGGAATGGATTTTCGTGGTGAAACTCCTCCATATCGATCAACAGACTGAACATGCTGGACATAACACAGAAATCCCTGTTAACCGTTCCGGCCGAGACACCGCTATGAAGTCTTTCTGCACGATGTTTCATCAAAAAGTTACGAGTGAGTTCGTACACTCTGGGTTGAGCCATTTCGCGATTGATTTTATCCAGGCGTTTTTTATATGAGTCACCATAATTGTGATTTTTCCCGTGGTAACTCCACCATATAGCAATCAAATCAGACAGTAGTCTTCTGTCTGCGGGTTTATCCTGCCACTCTTTATCGTGGTAATTTGTCAGAACATACTTTTCATATGCCTGAGCCTCCGCTTTACGACTAAATTTGCGACGAATCCTTCTTCCTGAAGTTCCGCGCGGCCTTACGTCCACTTCAAAACGACCATCATCGAGCTTCTTAATCGACATAGCGAAGCCCTCCGATATCTGCGTCATTATGTAAACTTTGATCTAATGCACAGAAAAAACAAACTATTAACCAACCTTTGGGGTGGAGTGGGACGATTTTTTGCCGTCTTGCCCATCAGGGGAGAGAGACGGGGCTATCTGCCCTGCGACTGGAGCGGTTTTGTCTGTCATTAGCCAGAGGGTGTATTTTTCGAAGCGTGAGTTTTTCAGTACCGTGTCAATAATTGCCAATCCCACATCTCTTTGACCACTTTCATAGTTTTTAACCGTACTTAAAGCAATGCCAACCATTTCTGCAAAGTTGGACTGTGTCAGCCCTTCAGCTTTCCTTATTTGGCGCAATTTCTGCGCATGGGTTCTTGACATGGTATTCATCTGTAGACTATCCTTTGCTTGGTCTTCTATTGCATACCTAAATAAACCCTAGAACGCCTTAAAGCGCCCAAGGCACCTAAACTTACGGAGGATATCATAGATGAAGGAGCTAGCCGAAAACGTGCTTTCAGAGTTGGTGACCCCTGAGCTTTTTGCTGAATATATCGGCAAAACACCAGCTGCAATTCGCAAGATGGCCACGGCTGGAAAATTGCCGGTGATCCGAATGAAAGACCCTCAGAACCCATCAAAGAAAGGTGGTGAAATTTATATTCATCGTGGTGAGTGGGATGCTTATGCCGAACATCTTGCAAAAGAAGCTCCTCCAGAATGGCACGATTGGAAAAATCGGTTATTCACAACAGAAAAATCCAGAACACGGAATTAAATATTAACTTCATTAGATAATGTGAAATTAACTATGAAAAGCAAATATGCCACGCTCATTCGGAATTTGTTGCAAAACTATCACGCACAGGCAACAGCGATTGATAAAGAAAATTTCTCTGTCCATAGTGACGGTATTCATTTAATGGAGTTGAATCTTCAGTTGGCTAAGTGTCTGGAAGGAATATCTGCAACAGCACGATTTAATAATGATGTTGATGATTTTGCCGAACTTCACAAAATTACCCTGATGGCATTTAATGGCGATATACCAACGGAAGATAATATTCCGGTACTTTCTTCTCTTGCTTCAGGGGTAATGAGAAAAAACAATTCTAGTCTGAAAGCTGTTTAACATTAAGGGAATGCCATGAAACATTTAATGATTGACCTTGAAACTATGGATAACAAACCAACCGCAGCAATTACCGCTATTGGTGCTGTGTTATTTAACCCGGAAACAGGGGAGATGGGGGAAACTTTCTATCGCCGTGTCAGTCTTGCAAGTAGCGTTGATTACGACTGCACTATGGGAGCCGATACAGTCCTCTGGTGGCTGCGTCAGTCCTCCGAAGCAAGGAGCGAAATTATTAATGATGCGAATTGTCCGCTGGATACGGTCATTTCTGACCTTTTTCACTTTATCAGTGAACTCACTGATGCACATCATTTACAGGTTTGGGGTAATGGAGCGTCGTTTGATAACGTTATTCTCCGTCATGCTGCAAATAAGGTAGGCTTGTTAAGCCCGATGTGGAATTACTGGAATGACCGGGATGTCAGGACGATAAATGCGCTGGCCAAAGATTTAGGTTTGAACATCAAAAACATTATTAAATTTGAAGGTACACCGCACCATGCACTATATGACGCTATTTATCAGGCTAAACTAGTGTCTTACGTCTGGACTTATCTCGTTAAAATAGCCAGTGTGAAATAACTATGCTGAAGGTGACCTCTCATGCAAGTGAAAGTGTCATTAACAAGGCATTTTCAGCGCTGGCAGAATATTACAACGGCAAAAAGATATATCAGGTTATAAAACCAAATCATTATTTCTCTGTTCATGTCTCCTATCGCTGGCGTTTGCTTAGTAAGGATAAGGGCAGAAGCTGGGAGTTAATGACGCATGAAAGATATAACAAGCAGTACAGAATATAGTTTTTGCCTTTTATTCATCATTTCACACATGGATTATATATGAACGCAACGATACAACAGGACGTTGTGCGCCGTCTTGTTCAGGATTTTGAGTTTAAAGAGCGGGATAAGTATTTGCAGCAGGGTGTATGCCCTAAGTGTCGTAAGCGCGAATTATTCACCAGCATAGATAAGCCCTGGATTCTGAAGTGTGGCCGCGAAAATAACTGCGGCAATCAGGTCGTTGTTAAAGAGCTGTATCCGGATATTTTTGAGGACTGGTCTAAGCGGTATCAGGACACGCCGGAAACCCCACACGCAGCTGCTGAGGCGTATTTGCGTGAGGCCAGAGGGCTGGATACAGAACCACTGAAAGGCATTTTCACCCAGGGCGCGTTTGTTAAAGATGGCATGGGATCGGCAACAGTCAAATTTAAGCTGTCATGTGGTGCGACGTGGGAGCGCATTATTGACCAGCCCCAACGCTTTGGTAAGCAAAAAGCCAATATTAAAGGGAGCTATGTCGGTCACTGGTGGGTGCCACCTTCTGTCAATCTGCTGGAAGTGAACGAAATCTGGATCACTGAGGGGATATTTAATGCGCTGAGTCTTTGCCAGGCAGGTTTACCCGCGGTTGCCACACTGAGCAGTAACAACTACCCGCTGGCCGCACTGGATATGCTGGCCAAAGAACTGGGCGAAAAACCGCGCCCACGCCTTGTATGGGCATTTGATGGTGATAAAGCCGGCACAAAGCATACGCTGGCGTTCGCCGCCCGTAGTGAGGATGCCGGCTGGAAAGTTCGCGCGGCGCAGCCGGTGAAATCATCCTCCAGCTTGGACTGGAATGACTTGTTGCTGCGTGGCCGGTTCAGCAAATCGGACATCAAAAATTATCGCTACTATGGCGATATTCTGCTGGCGAAAAGCCCGACTGAAAAAGCGCTGCTCATGCATCAACATAATGAGTGGCATTCGTTCTATTTTGAACACAATTCCCGCATGTACTGGTTTGAACTGGATCTGGACAGGTACATGCGAGCCTATGAACGAATCAGTAATACCGGTACCGAAGTTATCCAGGACTGGGAAGCCAAAGAACGGGCTGTGAAAGAATCTGGCGGCGTGACAGAAATAGCTAACTGCTGGCTGACTCCGCTCTATTTCCAGCGTTCTGAACCTACTGACGAGTCTTGGTATTACGTTAAGGTCAACATGCCGAACCGGCCAGCGGTGAAGGATACCTTTACGGCGAACCAGCTCACCAGCTCCGCCGAGTTTAAGAAACGTTTGCTGCATATCGCCAAAGGGGCGGTATACACCGGCAGCACCAAGCAACTGGATAAGTTCATCCAGATGCGGCTTCCTGAAATAAAAGAGGTTAAGACACAGAACTTTATTGGCTACAACAAAGATTATTCAGCGTGGCTGTTTAACCGTGTGGCCGTGTGCGATGGCCGGCTGTATGAGATGAACGATGAAGACTATTTTGAAATCAATCACGCCAGTGTAAAAAGCCTGAGCCTTACACCATCGCTGGATCTGAATCCAAAGCTGAATGAATTTACCACGGGCTGGATTGACGATATCTGGACGGCATTTGGTGAAAAGGGGTACGTGGCGCTGGCATTCTGGCTGGGGTCGCTTTTTGCTGAACAAATCCGGGAGCGCGATAAGTCATTCCCGTTTCTGGAAATCGTGGGTGAACCGGGGACAGGTAAATCCACACTGATTGAATTTCTGTGGAAGCTCGCCGGCCGTGAAGAATACGAAGGTTTTGATCCTTCTAAATCCACGGCCGCAGCGCGTGGGCGTAACTTTGCCCAGGTCGGCAACTTGCCGGTTGTGTTAATCGAAGGCGATCGCACCACGGATAACGCCAAGCAACGCGCTTTTGACTGGGATGAACTGAAATCATTGTATAACGGCCGTGCTTCCCGTGCTGTGGGGATAAAATCCAACAATAACGAGACATACGAACCACCTTTCAGGGGCAGTATTGTGATTGCACAGAACGCTGATACAGACGGCAGCAAGGCGTTTCTGGAGCGTATTATCCATATATATACCGACAAACGCGGGCAGTCTATTCAGACGCGCCACGCTGCTGAGCGGCTGGAACAACTCCCCGTTAGCCAGGTATCCGGATTCACACTGCTGGCCACCATGCGTGAAAAAGAAATCATGCAAACTTTTGGCAAGGGGTATGAGCGTGCCAGGAATGCGCTGGAGTCTAACAGCAATATTCGTCATATCCGTATTGCAAAGAATCACGCTCAGCTTGTGGGCTTGCTGGAGGCGCTTGCGCTTGTTGTGCCGGTACCGGTAGAACGCATAGAAAAAACGCGCGAAGCCATCACCGCGCTGGCCATTGAACGTTGTCAGGCGCTTAAAAAGGATCACCCGATGGTGCAGGAGTTTTGGGAGCTGTTTGATTACCTGGATGAGCTGGCACCCTATGGTGTCAATCACTCCTCAGATGAAAATGAAATTGCGGTTAACTTTAACCATCTTGAGGAAGTCGCCGCAGCTCACCGGCAGCGGATTCCGTTCACTTTAACGGAAATTAAAAAGCTGCTTAAAAACGGTAATGAACGCCGGTTCATCAGACAAAGTACCACGCGCAGCGCAGTAAGTGAGCGTCATAATCGTGGTAAAGGGGATATGCAAAGAATGCCAGAAACATTTCGATGTTGGATTTTTAGAAGAGAAAATTAGCATTTTAAAATTTTTATCCCGGCACATAAAACATTAAGTTCATGTGTCGGGATAAATTATATTAAATTAAATCCAGTTTATAAAATCTTCCATTTCGTCATAATTTTTGATAACTCCCCTCGCATCTTTAGTGTCATCACATAAACAATCTAAAAGATTATCCCATTCGCTTTGCTTTTTACCAAATCCATACACTTGTTCGATATCGCCAGATTTCCAAATGTATATCCCTTCATCTTTTAGTTTTTGATGGATGGCGTGGATATATTCTTTGGTTTCTTCATGATTGCATATCGCAATGAAATCTTTACTTGAGCTGGATTTAAACGATTCAATTGATGTTATTGGGTTTTTTAGTTGAAGTGAAGCCGGGTCTTTAATTGAGTTTAAGGCAGTTAATAGATTGTCACATTCAGCCCTGAGTTTTTCAGTGTGAGTGGTTGGAAGGACGATAGATAGAAAATCACAATCAGCAAGTATTCGAGTCTTGATTCCAATTGAATTTATCACGTCAGCCATTTTAAAGAGACTACCTTTCCCATCGACAGCAACTATACAAGTTCTACTTGGGTTAAGTTCACTTTCTCTTATTTTTTTGTATAAAGCATATAAGACATTTGTTTCAGTTTTTCCTTCAACCAATAATACTTCTTCAGAGAATAAGAAAAGAGATGAATTTGATAAAGTGAATGCTGAATGTAACTGCGGAGAAGAAGTTTTATATAGTTCTTCTATCTTTTCTGAAATGGTTTTTCTGGCAATGGTTCCATCAGCATCTTTACACACCTGGATCGCATTTGGCGCATGTTTAGCTGAAAGCATACTTGCTGAGTGAGTGGATATAATTACTTGATAACCTGAGTCACTTAATGAAACAAGTGACTCTCTCACAGAATCTATTGCTGATGGGTGTAAGTAAAGTTCAGGTTCATCAATAAAAATCAACGTATTTGACTTTTTAGTGTCTTCACTTTTTTTCTTTATTTCTGCAAGGTATTGTATTAAAGCCATTTGAATAGAACGTTGTGTCCCATGTCCAAATCTACTTATGTCTCGCATGACAGAACCATCTTCACGGTTCTCAAATACTTTTAACGTTCCTGATTTAAATATGTCATCGAGTGTAGGGGTTGGGAAGTGTAGTTTTACGCTTACATCTGGAAAGAATTTATTAACTTTATTATTAACACCAGAATCTATGGTATTTAGACCATCTAACCTATTTTCGCCATCATGTGCAAGGTACTTTCCTATTTCGGAAATGTTTTTAGAGAATTTCTCCTCATGCTCTTTTTTTATTTCAGAGACTATTGCTAATAGGATTTTGCCTATAGTAGTGGATGTTTTGTATTTGGTTGCATCTTCAACAGCATCAGACATTGCTGGGATGTGTATAGGTTCAGGGAATATGTTGGATATTGCTCCATCAATCCCACCCGGATTCTTTTTCCAGTTAGTACCATCAAATACATCAAGGCTTTTTTTTGTCTTCCCTGTTTTTTCGTCAATTTCTTGTGCTCTTAAGAAATTCAATTTTCCATCAATGATAAAAGGTGCTATCTTTTGTTGGTTTTCTTCAGTCAGTAACGTTAGAGTTTCTTCTGTTATACCCTCTATAACTCCTTCAACAAAAACAGGTTTTTTTGGGTCATACATGTCTTCACTGGAAATTGTTGAACCTTCTAAAAGCCACTTTATTGCTAAAATAATATTTGATTTCCCTGCGTTATTATAACCAACTAATGCAGTGAAAGGTCGCAGAACAGCGGTTGTTGACTTGCAAGACCTAAAGTTATTTATATTTACTTTTGTAAGA
>OLQX01001432.1_pt1 | contig 20818 bp, 16 predicted proteins | sample 1672581 | NCBI WGS metagenome assembly OLQX01 (sample SAMEA3136701, study PRJEB25190) | human gut metagenome | reverse complement strand
ACTCTCGCAGATTATCTGCTGGGAAGAACACTGGTAGTAGATCATATTGATCATGCAACAATGATCGCAAGAAAATACCACCAGTCAATCCGTATCGTTACACTGGAAGGGGAACTGATCAATTCGGGTGGTTCCATGACCGGTGGAGCATTTAAGAATTCCAGTAATCTTCTGAGCAAACGAAGAGAAATCGAAGAGTTTGAAAAGACCGTTCAGAAATTAAAACAGGAGATGACGGAGACGGAACAGCAGATCTGTGGCCTGAAAGATGAACGCGCAGGGTATTATGAAAAGACTGACGCAATCAGTGCAGAGCTTCAGAAAGCGTATGTCGTACAGAATACCGCAAAGATGAATGCAGATCAGTCATCTGCAAAGATCCAGAGCTTCAAACAACAATTCGATAATCTGCGAAATGAAGCTGCAAAACTGGATACACAGATCAACGAGATAATGGACAATCAGGAGTCTATTAATATAGAACTGGATACGTCAGAAAGTCTGGAAAATGATCTGAATATCAACATTGAGAAAGAACAAAAAGAGCTGGAAGAGATCCACGCAAAGGAAAGCTTTAAGACCAGAAAATCAGAACAGATTCATCTGGAATATGCAGGATTAGAGCAGAAGTATACATTTATTACGGAAAATATTATCCGTATCCGTGAAGAGATGGATAAATTCCGGGCAGAATTGGAAGAACTGACAAAGAATAAGGGTGGAAATTCTCAGGAAATTGCCGAAAAAGAGAAGAAGATCCAGGAATTGAAAACAACAATTGATAATTCCGGGGATCTGTTTGATGAAATCAAACTTCAGATTGAACGTTCAAAAAGAGAACGTGAGGAATTGAATAAACGGCACAAATCATTCTTCGAAAAACGTGAAGAGATCTCAAAACATATGACAGATCTTGATAAAGAGGTTTATCGTCTGGAAAGTCAGAGGGAAGGGTACGAAGAAGCTTCTGAAAAGCAGATTAATTATATGTGGGAGGAATATGAACTCACACTGAATCACGCAAAAGAACTTAGGAATCCGAACCTGACCGATCTTGCAGATATGAAGAGACGGATCCAGGAGTTAAAAGGTGAGATCCGTGCACTGGGTAATGTCAATGTTAATGCGATAGAAGAATATAAAAGTGTATCCGAGCGTTATGAATTCCTGAAAGGCCAGCATGATGATCTGGTAGAAGCAGCCGAAACACTGGAACAGATTATCGAGGAACTTGATAATGCCATGCGTAAGCAGTTCAAAGAGCAGTTTGCCAGAATTGCAGCCGAGTTCGATCAGGTATTCAAGGAAATGTTCGGAGGCGGAAAAGGAACGCTGGAACTTATGGAAGATGAGGATATTCTGGAGGCGGGTATCCGGATCATTGCCCAGCCGCCTGGAAAGAAGCTGCAGAATATGATGCAGTTGTCCGGTGGAGAAAAAGCATTGACAGCGATAGCACTTCTTTTTGCGATCCAGAATCTGAAGCCGTCACCGTTCTGTCTGCTGGATGAGATCGAAGCGGCACTGGATGATAATAACGTAGACCGTTTTGCACAATATTTGCACAAGTTAACAAAGTATACGCAGTTCATAGTAATCACACATCGACGTGGAACAATGACGGCGGCAGACAGACTGTATGGTATCACTATGCAGGAAAAAGGTGTATCTACACTGGTATCTGTCAGCCTGCTTGAAAATGAACTGGATAAATAGGAGGAAGATATGGGATTTTTTGAAAAACTGGTTGCCGGTCTTGGTAAGACCAGAGACAATATTGTATCAGGAATGGACAGCATCTTTCACGGATTCTCCCGTATCGATGATGACTTTTACGAGGAGCTGGAAGAGGTTCTGATCATGGGAGATCTTGGTGTACAGGCAACATATGATATTCTGGATGATCTGAAGGCAAAAGTAAAAGAAAAACACATCAAAGAACCAATGGAATGCCGGGAACTTCTGATCGAAAGTATCAAAGAACAGATGGACATCGGAGAAACAGCATATGAATTTGAAAACCGCACATCCGTAGTGATGGTAATCGGTGTCAATGGTGTAGGAAAGACTACAACGATCGGAAAGCTTGCAGGAAAGCTTCGTGCAGAGAATAAGAAAGTTGTAATTGCAGCGGCCGATACATTCCGTGCGGCGGCCGGAGAACAGTTAAAAGAATGGGCGAACCGTTCGCAGGCAGAGCTGATCGGCGGACAGGAGGGATCTGATCCGGCATCGGTTGTGTTTGATGCTGTTGCGGCAGCAAAGGCGCGGCATGCAGATGTGCTGATGATCGATACAGCCGGACGTCTGCACAATAAAAAGAATCTGATGGAAGAACTCAGAAAGATGAATAAGATCATTGACCGGGAATTCCCTGAGGCATACAGAGAGACATTGGTTGTTCTGGATGCAACAACAGGACAGAATGCCCTGCAGCAGGCGAAGGAATTCAACGATGTGGCAGAGATTACAGGGATCGTTTTGACAAAGATGGATGGAACCGCAAAAGGAGGAATCGCAGTTGCCATCCATGCAGAGCTGGGCGTTCCGGTAAAATATATCGGTGTGGGAGAGACTATTGACGATTTGCAGAAATTTAATGCAGATGATTTCGTGAATGCGTTATTCGAAAGACCGAAAGACGATGAGGCTTCAGAAGAGGTCTCAGAAAACGAATAAGAGGAAGAGAGGAAGTACGAGATGTTAACATTAGAAAAATTCAAACAGGCGAGTGCAATCGTAAAAGAAGTAACCCTGCCAACTAAGCTGGTATACAGCGAATACTTAAGCAAACAGACAGGTGCTGATGTCTATCTGAAACCAGAGAATATGCAGTATACAGGTGCTTATAAAGTACGTGGTGCATATTACAAGATCAGTACAATGAGCGAAGAAGACAGAAAGAAAGGTCTTGTAACTGCGTCTGCAGGTAACCATGCACAGGGCGTGGCATATGCAGCAAAGAAATTCGGCTGCAAGGCAACAGTAGTTATGCCGACAGTTACACCATTGATCAAAGTAAATCGTACAAAGAGCTATGGAGCAGAAGTCGTATTACACGGAGATGTCTATGATGATGCCTGTGCATATGCAATGAAACTGGCAGAAGAAGAAGGATACACATTCGTACATCCTTTCGATGATCTGGATGTTGCAACGGGACAGGGAAGTATTGCAATGGAAATCTTTGAAGAACTTCCGGACGTAGATTATATTCTCGCACCAATCGGTGGCGGCGGTCTGATCACAGGAGTTTCGACACTTACCAAGATGCTGAATCCGAATGTCAAAGTAATCGGTGTAGAACCGGCTGCCGCTGCAAGCATGACAGAGGCATTGAAAGAAAGACATCCGGTAACACTTGCAAGTGCCAATACGATCGCTGATGGTACAGCTGTAAAACGTGTCGGAGAAAAGATCTTCCCATATGCAGAAAAGAATATAGATGAAGTTATTACAGTTTCAGATGATGATCTGATCGGTGCATTCCTCGATGTAGTAGAGAATCACAAGATGATCGTAGAAAATTCAGGCCTTCTGACAGTAGCGGCTCTCAGACAGCTTGATCTGAAAGGAAAGAAAGTCGTATCCATCTTAAGTGGTGGTAATATGGATGTGATTACAATGTCCTCGATCGTACAGCACGGACTGATCCAGAGAGACAGAATCTTCTCTGTATCTGTACTTCTTCCGGACAAGCCGGGTGAACTGGTACGCGTTGCATCTACAATCGCCAAAGCAAATGGTAATGTAATCAAACTGGAGCATAACCAGTTCGTAAGTACCAACCGAAACGCAGCAGTAGAACTTCGAATCACACTGGAAGCATTCGGAACCGAACACAAACACCAGATTATGAAAGCCTTAGAAGACGAGGGCTTAAGTCCAAGAGAAGTTAACGCAAAACTTTATTAATAATGTATAAAAAATGATTATGGAATCCCCATAATCATTTTTTTTGAATAAATATCCATAATAGCACTTGACAACACATGTATCATTGTATACAATTATACATGTTGAATTTAGTACTTTACTACGAGAAAATATTTTAGAAAGCAGGCGATGGAAAATGGAAAACAGGAAAGTATACCTGGATGATCATACAAATTTATTGCAACTGGAAGAGCACATGTACCCGTTGGTGGATGTGAAGACACCGAATGTATTTCGTAATCTGTTCCATTATGACGAGATTCCGAAAATCGCATTCAATGACCGAATTGTTCCGCATTGTATGCCGGATGAGATCTGGATCACAGATACAACATTCAGAGATGGCCAACAATCACGTGCCCCGTACAGTACTGAGCAGATCGTAACATTATATGATTATTTTCATCGTCTGGGTGGTCCGAAGGGAAAGATCAGACAGTGTGAATTCTTCCTCTATAGTAAAAAGGACAGAGACGCAGTCTACAAATGCATGGAAAAGGATTATAAATTCCCGGAGATAACAAGCTGGATCCGTGCGAGCAAGAAAGATTTCGAACTGGTGAAAGAGATCGGAATGAAAGAGACTGGTATTCTGGTAAGCTGTTCGGACTATCATATATTCTATAAACTAAAGATGACAAGACGTGAGGCAATGGAACATTATCTGTCTATCGTAAGAGAATGTCTTGAGACAGGAATCAGCCCGAGATGTCATCTGGAAGATATTACACGTTCCGACATCTATGGATTCGTCATTCCATTCTGTCTGGAACTTATGAAACTGATGGATGAGTATAAGATTCCGGTCAAGATCCGTGTCTGTGATACCATGGGATACGGGGTCAACTATCCGGGAGCTGTAATACCAAGATCTATTCCGGGAATCATCTATGGACTCAGAGTACATGCCGGTGTTCCAAGCGAACTGATCGAATTTCACGGACATAATGATTTCTATAAGGCAGTCAGCAATTCATCGACAGCATGGCTTTATGGTGCGTGCGGTGTGAACTGTTCACTTTTTGGAATCGGAGAGCGTACCGGTAATACACCACTGGAAGCGATGGTGTTCGAATATGCACAGCTTCGTGGCACACTGGATGGGATGGATACAACAGTTATCACAGAGCTTGCAGATTATTATGAGAAAGAGATCGGATATCATATTCCTTCAAGAACACCTTTTGTTGGTAAGAACTTTAATGTAACAAGGGCCGGAATCCATGCAGATGGTTTATTGAAGAATGAAGAGATCTACAACGTATTTGATACCGGAAAATTCCTGAACCGTCCTCCGCTTGTTGCAATATCTAACACATCCGGACTTGCAGGTATTGCACACTGGATCAATACATATTTTAAGCTGCCGGAGGACAAGAAAGTAGATAAGAACTCAGAACTTGTAAGTTCTGTAAAAGAATGGGTAGATAAGCAGTATGAAGAAGGACGAGTAACCGTTCTTACAGACGATGAGTTGATCAGAGTTATCGACGAAAACTGTAAGAGAATTGGTGTGGAATTGATATAGCAGAGGTGTTTTTAATGGAAGAATATCAGGACAGATCCTTACGAGGAAGAGTGTTCCGGCATCTGCGGGAAGATATTCTGAATGGGGTATATAAAAATCATGAAGAATTAAGGGAAGTAACAATCGGTGAAGAACTGGGGGTAAGCAGAACACCGGTAAGAGAAGCCTTAAGACAATTGGAGTTAGAAGGACTGGTTACGATCATTCCGAATAAAGGTGCGTATGTGACAGCCATTACCAGAAAAGATGTGAAAGATATCTATAAGATACGTTCGCAACTGGAAGGGCTGTGTGCCAACTGGGCAACGAAATATATTACGGATGCGCAGATTGAAGAACTGGAAGAAGTGATTCTTCTGTCAGAATTTCATTTGCATAAGAAGGGATCCGGACAGATTGAACAGATGTCAGAAATGGATGGTAAGTTTCATAAGATATTGTATGAGGCATCCAACAGCAGGATCCTGGAACATGTATTAACAGATTTTCACAAGTATGTACAGCTTGCCAGGACGATGTCTATTGAAGCACCGGAGCGTGCCGAGAAATCAATAGAAGAACACAGAGAAATCCTGGAAGCGATCAAGGCAAAAGATGCGGCAAAAGCAGAACAGCTTGCAAATGAACATATATTACACGTGATGGAAAATCTGCATCTGGAAGAATAATAAAAGATGCCGCGAACAGATAGAAAGGAGACAATATCATGGCAAAAATTAAAATGACAACACCGATCGTAGAGATGGACGGAGACGAGATGACAAGAATTCTCTGGAAGATGATCAAAGAAGATCTTCTGGAGCCATATATTGAACTGAACACAGAATATTATGATCTGGGTCTGGAACATAGAAATGAGACAGATGATCAGGTAACAATCGATGCTGCTAATGCAACCAAGAAATATAAAGTTGCAGTAAAATGTGCAACAATCACACCGAATGCGGCACGTATGAAAGAGTACGATCTGAAAGAAATGTGGAAGAGTCCGAACGGAACGATCCGTGCAATACTTGACGGAACTGTATTTCGTGCACCGATTGTTGTAAAAGGCATTGAGCCATGTGTAAAAAACTGGAAAAAACCAATCACTATTGCAAGACATGCATATGGAGATGTATATAAAAATACAGAGATGAAGATTCCTGGACCTGGAAAAGTAGAACTGGTATACACGGCAGAAGACGGCACAGAGACCAGAGAACTGGTACACAACTATGCAGGACCGGGTGTTGCACAGGGAATGCATAACTTATGCGGATCTATTGAAAGCTTTGCGAGAAGCTGCTTTAATTATGCATTGGATACAAAGCAGGATCTGTGGTTCGCAACAAAAGATACGATCTCTAAGAAGTATGACCATACATTCAAAGATATTTTCCAGGAAATCTTTGACAAAGATTATGCCGAGAAGTTCAAAGAAGCCGGAATTACATATTTCTATACTTTGATCGATGATGCGGTTGCAAGAGTTATGAAATCAGAAGGCGGATATATCTGGGCATGTAAGAACTATGACGGAGATGTAATGAGTGATATGGTTTCTTCAGCATTTGGTTCTCTTGCAATGATGACATCTGTTCTGGTATCACCGGATGGAAATTATGAATATGAGGCAGCTCATGGAACTGTACAACGTCATTATTACAAGCATCTGAAAGGGGAAGAGACTTCTACAAACTCTGTAGCTACAATTTTTGCATGGACAGGTGCTCTTAGAAAACGTGGTGAGATGGATGGAAATGCCGAATTGGCAGCATTCGCAGATAAGCTTGAAAAAGCAACCATTGATACCATTGAAGAAGGTAAGATGACGAAAGATCTGGCATTGATCACGACACTGGAAAATCCAACCGTATTGAACAGCGAAGGATTTATTGAGGCAATTGCTGAAAAATTAAAATAGATAATATATATCTACAGGACCTGCCACCGGCAGCTCCTTACGAATGCATGGCAATATAAAAGCCCGCCCCAGAAGCTTTCTGGAGCGGGCTAAAAAGTTGCAAATCAGGCGTTTAAGCGTCTTCTGCTAATTCCTCCCATTTCATGTATAATTCTTCTAATTCTTCCGCTATTGCGGCTTTTTCTTTTGCAAGTTCCTGGCATTTTACAGAGTTGGTGAAGATATCTTCCTGAATCATCAGGGCATCGATCTCACTATCACGGTCTTCCAGTTCGCCGATACGTTCTTCAGTCTTTTTAAGCTCATTCTGACGTTTGCGAAGTCTTGCCTGGGCTTCCTTTTGCTCCTGCCAGCTGAGTTTTGACTCGGATACATTCTTGTCTGTACTGTTATCTGAAACGGATGAAGGTGTAGAGGCTTCTCCGGCATATGCAGTAGTGAGTTCTTCTTTTTTCTCCAGATAATAGTCATAATTTCCGATATAATTTACAAATGTATGATTGACAAGATCCAGAATCCGTGATGCAGTTTGATTAATGAAATAACGGTCATGAGAGACATAAAGTACAGTACCGGTATAATCATTCAAAGCATTCTCAAGGATTTCTTTGGATGCGATGTCCAAATGGTTGGTCGGCTCGTCGAGGATCAGGAAATTTGCTTCAGAGAGCATCAGTTTCGCAAGAGATACACGTCCGCGTTCCCCACCGCTCAAAGAACTGATCTGTTTGAAGACATCATCACCGGTAAAAAGAAATGCTGCAAGCACATTCCGGATTTCCGTATTCGTAAGAGTCGGATAATCATCGGAAATCTCGTCAAAAATTGTTTTTTCCATATGAAGGACATGATGTTCCTGATCGTAGTAGCCAATCTTAACATTGGAGCCAAGTGTATAAGTACCGGAATCAGCAGATACCACTCGGTTTAAGATCTTAAGAAGCGTAGTCTTTCCTGTTCCGTTATCACCGATTACTGCGACATGTTCACCACGTTTGATCTCGAGATTAACGTCTGTAAAAAGTTCCTGTCCGGGGAAAGATTTGCTTAAATGTTCAATAGTCAGAACATCATTGCCACTTACACAGGATGGTTCCAGTTTCAGATGTATATCTGTATTAACTTCTATCGGTTTTTCGATGGTCTGCATTTTTTCCAACATCTTTTCGCGGCTTTCGGCACGTTTGATGGATTTTTCGCGGTTGAAAGAACGAAGCTTTTCGATAACCGCTTCCTGATGCTTGATTTCCTGCTGCTGGTTAAGATATTCCTTCAGGCGTATGTCGCGAAGCTGCTGCTTCTTTGCTGCATAGTCGCTGTAATTTCCCATATAAGTACGAAGTTCTCCAAGCTCGATTTCAAGAACTTTAGTGACAACTTTGTTCAAAAAATAACGGTCATGAGACACGATCAGCACAGCTCCCTGATAGTTTAGAAGATAGGTTTCAAGCCATGCAATTGAATTCAGATCCAGATGGTTGGTTGGCTCATCAAGAAGCAAAATGTCTGGTTTCGTTAACAGAAGCTTGCCGAGAGATACACGGGTTTTCTGTCCTCCGGAGAGAGTGTCGACGGGTTTGGTGAAATCATTTTCCGTAAATCCAAGTCCCTTTAACACACCGGTGATCTCACTTTCACAAGAATAGCCATTCTCACGTTCGAAAGCGGCCGTAAGGCGGTTGTAAGTTTCCAGACGGTCGTTCAAGGCGTCGCCGGAGAGATGCTTAAGTTCCATCTCGATCTCGCGGATACGGCGCTCCATAGCGATTATATCGGCCTTTGCGGTGCGGACTTCTTCGTAGATCGTATTACCGCTTTGCATCTCTTGATGCTGGGCAAGATAGCCAAGTGTCTTACCTTTTGTCAGGATGACGTTGCCGTCATCCGGGGCTGATTCGCCTACAATCATTTTGAGCAGAGTGGACTTACCGGCACCGTTCGGTCCGACAAGAGCTGCTTTTTCGTGATCTTCTATATGGAAGGATCCATCTCTGACGATGAGGTGTTCACCGAAAGATTTCTGGATCCCGTGACATGCTAATATCATATATTTCCTCCTGAGTTATGGATAATTGATACGTTGGTATTCTCAAAATGCATTTACACATGCTACTTTATTATAACGGAAATTGCATAAAATTCAACAATAGTTTGACAATAATCTTTCAATTTTATATAATTATTTTAGACTATGATTGGAAGGGTGAAAACATTGAAAGAAAGAGAGATTTCTCGTGCGGTCATAAGAAGATTGCCGAGGTATTACAGATATTTGGGCGAACTGTTGGAAAATGGTGTAGAGCGGATTTCTTCGAACGATCTGAGTAAGCGGATGAAAGTAACAGCATCCCAGATCCGTCAGGATCTTAATAATTTCGGAGGATTCGGACAACAGGGATACGGTTATAATGTTAAGTATTTATACACAGAGATTGGAAAGATATTAGGATTGGAAGAAGACCACAATATTATTATCATTGGTGCAGGTAATCTTGGGCAGGCACTGGCTAATTATGCAGCCTTCGAGAACCGTGGATTCATTCTGAAAGGAATCTTTGATGTGAATCCAAGACTTCAGGGAGTATCCATCCGTGGAGTTCCGATCCGTATGATGGATGATCTGAAAACGTTCGTTCAGAATAATGAGATTGATATTGCAGTTCTGACGATTCCGAAAGAGAAAGCAATTGAAGTTGCGAATATGCTGGTTGAGAACGGAGTACGTGCGATCTGGAACTTTGCACATACAGATTTGAACCTTCCGGATAATGTTGTTGTTGAGAATGTGCATCTGTCAGAAAGTCTGATGCAGTTGTCATACAATATCAGTCGTTACAAAGAGGACCATAAATAAACTATAATACAAGAAAGCGTGTAGGAGTAGTCTGGAATACGGACATATTTTTACACGTTCTTTTGTTGCAGAGATATATCTGATGGGAGATGAATGAATATATGAAACTTCTGGTTAATGCTGCGCAGATGAAGGCTGCCGATCAGTACACGATTCAGGAACTGGGCATTGCATCACTGGAATTAATGGAGCGTGCAGCAAATGCCTGTGTACAGACGATGCAAAGTAAGAATCTGGATCTTTCTTCTGTCTGTGTGGTATGCGGATCAGGGAATAATGGCGGAGATGGATTTGCCATCGCCAGGATCTTGAAGAATATGGGGTGTTCTGTGGATACTTATCTGGTCGGCAATCCAGAGCATTGTACACCGGAGACACGGGAACAGATAAGACGTCTTCAAGAATGTGGTGGTAAGATCACAGAAGATATCCCGCAGGATAACAGCTACAGCATAGTGATAGATGCCGTGTTCGGAGTCGGACTGAGCCGTAAGATTGAAGGTACATATCGTCAGGTGATTGAACGTATGAATCAGATGCAGGGTACAAAATTTGCAGTAGATATCCCATCAGGACTTTCAGCCTCTACGGGATGTGTGCTTGGTTGTGCATTCCACGCAGATGATACAGTGACATTCGAGGTGAAAAAGATCGGCCTTGAACTGGCGCAGGGCAGAGCATATGCAGGAAGAGTAACAGTAGCAGAGATTGGCATTTCGCATGAGCCGTTATTACAGGATGCAGATGTGATCCATTCTTTTGAAAGAGAAGAATATCGTAGAATGCTTCCGGAAAGACCGGAAGATTCTAATAAGGGAAGTTATGGAAGGCTTCTTGTGATCGCTGGAAGTAAGGGTATGGCAGGTGCGGCATATCTGAATGCCCATGCGGCTTATATGACAGGAGCCGGGCTTGTCAGAATCTATACACCAAAGGACAACCGCGAGATATTGCAGACACTTCTGCCGGAAGCGATCATAACGGCTTATGATGAATTTAATAAAGAAGAAGTACTAAAGCTTCTTAAGTGGGCAGACGGTGTGTGTATTGGTTCCGGCATTGGAAGAAGTACAACATCGGAGAAGTTATTGCGGACGGTTATAGAGTACGTGGATGTTCCATGCCTGATCGATGCAGATGGGTTAAATCTTCTGTCAGATAACAAAGATCTTCTTGATCGGCTGGCAGACCGGAAGTTCATATTTACGCCGCATATGAAAGAGATGTCTAGACTTACAGGCATCCCTGTGGAAGATCTTAGAGAAGACCGGATACAGATCCTGAAGAAATTCGCTGACGGATATCAGGTAACCTGTGTATTAAAAGATTCCAGAACACTGATCGCAGATAAGGCAAATGAAATCTGCCTGAATCTTACCGGGAACAGTGCGATGGCAAAAGCCGGTTCGGGAGATGTGCTGGCCGGTGTGATCGCAGGCTTTATGGTGCAGGAAAAAGATACGAAAAAAGCAGCCAGATTAGGTACATATGTACATGGTTTGGCCGGTGACCTTGCAAAATTTGAAAAAGGCGTATATAGTGTAATGGCAAGAGATCTGATAGAATATATCAGTAAAGCATTAATGAAACTGGAGGATGAATAGCAGTGAAACATTATACAAGAGTTTTAGCCAGAGTCGATTTAGATGCGGTTGAATATAATATAGAGATGATGAAGAAAAATATTCAGAAAGATACACAGATGATGGCAGTCATCAAGATGGATGGTTATGGACATGGTGCCGTTCAGATTGCAAAGCTTCTGGAACCCAAGGATTATATCTGGGGTTATGCAGTAGCTACGCTGGATGAAGCTATTTTATTAAAAGATGCATGTTTGAAGAAACCGGTATTGGTTCTTGGATGCATTTTCCCGGATCAGTGGGATACGATGATCCGCAATGAAGTACGTATGACTGTCTATAGTTATGAGATGGCAAAAGAAGTGTCAGAGCTTGCAGAAGCCATGGGCTGTAAAGTCTATGTACATATTAAGCTTGACACTGGAATGGCAAGACTGGGATTCCAGATTACAGAGGAGAATGCCGAAGAAATCGCAAAGATCAGTAAACTGCCGAACCTGGTAATGGAAGGAATGTTTACACATTTTTCCAAGTCTGATGAAGCAGATAAGACATTTACCAATGAGCAGCTTGATAAATATCTCTGGATGAAAGAAGAACTGAAAAAAAGAGGTGTTACGTTCCAGTATTATCATTGCTCCAACAGCGCAGGTATCATTGATCTGAAAGAAGCGAATATGGATATTGTACGTGCGGGTATCACTACATATGGCATGTATCCGTCAGATGAAGTAGAGAAAGAACGGGTTCCGTTAAAACCGGCAATGGAACTTATCAGTCATGTTGCCCATGTAAAATGGCTGACAGAAGGAAAGCCTGTAAGCTATGGCGGAACGTATGTTACAACCCGTCCGACAAAAGTGGCTACGATTCCGGTCGGTTATGGAGACGGATATCCAAGAAGTCTGTCTAATAAAGGATATGTGCTGATCCACGGGCAGAAAGCACCGATCATCGGACGTGTATGTATGGATCAGTTCATGGTTGATGTGACAGCTATCGAGGACGTGGAATTCGGAGATAAAGTTGTAATATTCGGACGTGACGGAAAGGAGTTCCTGTCAGTTGATACGCTGGGAGAACTTTCCGGAAGATTTAATTATGAATTCGTGTGTGTATTGAACAAACGTATTCCAAGAGAATATATCCGCCACGGAGAAGTCGTAGAACAGGTAGACAGTTTTTAATTGCCGTGCATTCGTACAGCAGCTGCCGGTGGCAGGTTCTGTAGATATCGTAAAACTTTGCAGAATACATCTGAGAAAAAAGGAAATACTTAGTATATCTTAAGAATCGGAGTGTGAAGCAAAGTGCAGGTGAAACGAGGAGATATCTATTATGCAGATTTAAGTCCGGTGGTGGGATCGGAACAGGGAGGAATCCGTCCGGTTCTGATCATTCAGAATGATGTGGGAAACAGACACAGCCCAACTGTTATCTGTGCCGCTATCACATCCCGGATGAATAAGGCCAAACTGCCAACGCATGTAGAAATCGATGCAAGAAGATATCATATTGTAAAGAATTCAGTGGTTTTACTGGAACAGATCCGCACGATCGACAAACAAAGACTTAGAGATCTGGTATGTCATCTGGATGAAGAGATAATGAACAAAGTAGATGAGGCGATCCGAATCAGTTTCGAGCTTCATACATAGAAGAAGGAGTTAAGGATAATTAATTATGGAAGAGGGAAGTTTGTTCCAACGAATGAAACAGATATTTCATGAAGATGAAATGGATGAAGAGATGCAGAAAGAAGCTGCAGCGCTGATCCGCAATATTTTCCGCTATATGGATAAAGATGCGAAAGACATTATGACCCACCGTAAGAACATTGTTGCAATTGACGGAGACTGGTCTCTGGAAGAAGCATTAAAATTCATGCTGGATGAAAGATTTTCAAGGTTCCCGGTATATCAGGAGGATATTGACGAGATCATAGGTATTATCCATTTAAGAGATGCAACATCCGGTTATCTGGATGAATCAAAGAGAGGCTGTCCGGTGAAAGAATTGAAAGAATATCTCCGTCCGGTTACATATATTCCTGAAACCAAAAGCATCGATACTTTATTTAAGGAGATGCAGTCCACAAAGAATCATATGGTGATTGTTCTGGATGAATACGGCCAGACGTCCGGACTTGTTGCTATGGAGGATATTCTGGAAGAGATCGTCGGAAATATCCTGGATGAATATGATGAAGAAGATGAGATGATCCAGAAGCAGAATGACGGAAGCATGATCGCAAATGGCCTGACAGAGCTTGAGGATCTGGAGGATCTCATTCCTGTTACATTCGACAAAGAAGATTATGAGACGTTAAATGGTTTTCTGATCGATGAACTGGAACACATTCCGGGTGAAGATGAAAAGTGCGTAGTAGACTATGAAGGATATCGTTTTACCGCTTTACAGGTAGATAATAATATAATTCAGACAGTTAAGATTGAAAAACTGCCCGAAGCGTGATAAAATAGATAAAGTGTGTAATAATACAATTTTTATAAAAGATAAAACAAAATAGATAAAGAGAGGTAAAAGACATGTCAGGACATTCAAAATTTGCCAATATTAAGCATAAGAAAGAGAAAAATGATGCTGCCAAAGGAAAGATCTTTACAAAGATTGGTAAAGAGATCGCAGTAGCAGTAAAAGAAGGCGGAAGTTCAGATCCTTCTAATAACAGCAGATTGAGAGATGTAATCGCAAAAGCAAAATCCAACAACATGCCAAACGATACAATTGAAAGAAATATCAAACGTGCATCCGGAGATATGAGTGCAGCAAACTATGAGCACATTACATATGAAGGATACGGACCGAACGGTACAGCTATCATCGTAGAAACTCTTACAGATAACAAGAACCGTACAGCATCTAATGTAAAGAATGCATTCACAAAGGGAAGCGGTAACGTAGGAACACCTGGATGTGTATCATTCATGTTCGACAAGAAAGGTCAGATCGTGATTGACAAAGAAGAATATGAAGGCGATGCAGATGAACTGATGATGCAGGTACTGGATGCAGGAGCAGAGGACTTTGTAGAAGAAGAAGACAGCTTTGAAGTACTGACAGATCCTGATGATTTCAGTGCGGTACGTCTTGCAATGGAAGAAGCAGGAATCCCGATGGCATCTGCAGAAGTAACAATGATCCCTCAGACATATGTAGAACTGACAGATCCAAAAGACATTGCCAATATCCAGAAGACGCTGGATATGCTGGATGATGACGATGATGTTCAGGATGTATATCACAACTGGGATGAATAAAATGTATGCAACACCTCCATACTAATAAAAAGTATGGAGGTGTTTTTATGAGCGAAGAGAAAAAAGAAAAAGAAAAAAGTGCAGAGCCGACAGAAGAATTAAAAGAAACCGGTAGTGCGAATCTTGAAGGAAGCCGGGACAACCACAGAATCAAACTTCTTACGATAGTGGGTGAAATTGAAGGACATGAAGCGGTATCCGGGAATACAAAGGCCACAAAGTATGAACATCTGCTTCCTATGCTGGCCGAAGTCGAAGACAGCAGTAAGATTGATGGTCTTCTGATTCTTCTGAATACACTTGGAGGAGATGTAGAGGCGGGACTTTCGATTGCAGAAATGATCGCTTCTTTGAGTAAACCTACAGTATCCCTGGTGCTTGGCGGCAGTCATTCGATCGGCGGACCACTGGCAGTGTCGGCCGACTATTCATTTATCGTGCCAAGCGGAACAATGGTGATACATCCGGTGCGGTCTAACGGGATGTTTATCGGAGTTCAGCAAAGTCTCGATAACATGATACGTACACAGGACCGGATCACAAGATTTTTGTCAGAACATTCTTCTATGAAGCAGGAGCGGATCGAAGAGTTAATGTTAAACCCTACAGAGCTGGTCAAAGATGTTGGGACACTTCTGGAAGGAAAGGATGCTGTAAGAGAAGGACTCATTGATGCTGTAGGCGGATTAAGTGATGCATTGAATAAATTGCACGAAATGATCAGTGACAGAAATCAAAAAAAGAACGAAAATGTGTAATGACAGCAATTCCCCTAAATGCTATAATTATAATTAGTATTGCCATCATAAGGGGGAGTTTTCATGACGGCGAAGTCTACAAAGAGTAAGACGAACAGAAAAAAAACAGGTACGACTTCAAAAAAGTCGACTTCTAATAAAAAAACAACAAAGAAAAATACAAAAAAAACAACCAGATCTACCAGAACCGCAAAGTCCGGTAATAGTTTTCTGATGGATGAAATCCTGATATGGATAACACTTGCGGTCAGTATCATTCTTCTGATCAGTAATTTTGGTGTTGCAGGATTTTTAGGAGATGCCGTATCCGGAGTTTTGTGGGAGATATTCGGGGCCGTGGCCTATATCATTCCATTCGTTTTATTTGGTCTGGTATCTTTTCTGGTGTCTAATAAAGGCAACCGGTATGCATACATGAAGACAGTAATTGCAGTGCTTTTGCTGTTCCTTGCTGAAATTTTGCTGCAGCTCGTGGACGAACTTGGCGGAAAGATCGGAAAGGGACTGGCATCTGTATTAACGCCGGCAATCGGTGTAGCCGGAACATATGTTGTCACAGTGATTCTTATGATCATCTGTCTGGTGATCATTACAGGAAAGTCTGCATTAAAAGGTGTGAAGGCCGGCAGTGATAAAGCATATGCAAGGGCAAAAGAAGATGCAAGAAGACATAAAGAGCATGCAGAAGTCAGAAAACGTGAACGCATGGAACAGCGTGAACAACGTGAAAAGGAACGTGCTGCGGCTGCGGCAGACAGCAGCATGCACAGGCGGAGAGACAAGCATGTGGAAGGAGTATCTTTCGATACGTCTATCGCTAAGAAATCTCCGGAAGTAAGAGAACTTCCAATCGATCCAAAGACAGCAAAAGGACCGGAGAAACCGGAATTTATCATACACCGTGCGGATCCTGAGCCGGCAGATTATGGAAAAGAAAACATGACGAATGAACCGGAAAAGAAGACTCCGGAATCTGAAAATGATCCAAAGACACAGGAAAAACCTGCAAGACGTAAGAATCCGAAGATGGGGGCGGCAGGAATGGCAGATGAAGTAGCAGATGTTGCTGCAAGCGTTGCCGCAGATTCTGTAAAGCCGAAAAAAGAGTATCAGTATCCGCCGTTATCTCTGCTTCAGAGAGGAAAACGCGGCGGAGGAGAATCAGATGCGCATTTAAGAGAGACCGCTATGAAGCTGCAGCAGACACTCGAGAACTTTGGGGTAAAAGTTACCATTACCAATGTAAGCTGTGGACCTTCGGTTACAAGATATGAATTACAGCCTGAAAAGGGAGTCAAAGTCAGTAAGATCGTAGGTCTTGCCGATGATATCAAACTGAATCTTGCAGCGGCAGATATCCGTATTGAGGCTCCGATTCCGGGAAAAGCGGCAGTAGGGATTGAAGTACCGAACAAAGAAAACAGTGCAGTCATGCTCCGTGATCTTCTGGAATCGCCGGAATTTAAGAACAGTTCTTCCAAGATATCTTTCGCAGTAGGAAAGGACATCGGCGGAAAGACTGTGGTAGCAGATATTGCCAAGATGCCGCACGTACTGATCGCCGGCGCTACCGGATCTGGTAAATCCGTATGTATCAATACGTTGATCATGAGTGTCTTATATAAGGCAGACCCTAATGAAGTAAAACTGATCATGATCGATCCGAAGGTTGTAGAATTGAGTGTGTATAATGGTATTCCACACCTTCTGATTCCGGTAGTCACTGATCCGAAAAAAGCGGCAGGCGCACTGAACTGGGCAGTGGGAGAGATGTCAAGACGTTATCAGGCATTTGCCAAATATAATGTCAGAGATATGAAAGGATATAACGAAAAGATCAAAAGTCTTGGAGTCCAGACCGAAGAAGGCGATAAACTGGAGCCTATGCCACAGATCATTATTATTGTTGATGAGCTTGCGGATTTGATGATGGTAGCTCCGGGAGATGTAGAGGAAGCAATCTGCCGTCTGGCACAGCTTGCGAGAGCCGCAGGGATCCACCTGGTGCTTGCGACACAGAGACCGTCAGTTAACGTTATCACCGGACTTATCAAGGCGAATATGCCTTCGAGAATCGCATTCTCAGTATCATCCGGTGTAGATTCCCGGACGATTATAGATATGAACGGTGCAGAGAAGCTTCTGGGAAAAGGAGATATGCTTTTTTATCCGTCAGGATATCAGAAACCGGCCAGAGTACAGGGATCATTTGTTACAGATAAGGAAGTACAGCAGGTAGTAGAATATCTGCGTGAACATAACGGCGATGTTACATACAATCAGGATATAGAGACGCATATGAATACCATTCCTACCGGAAATCCGGCATCAGGATCCGGCGGAAGTGAAGGTAATGAAAATGATGCATATTTTGCAGATGCCGGAAGACTGATTATTGAGAAGGAAAAAGCGTCTATCGGAATGCTCCAGCGAGCTTTTAAGATAGGATTTAACAGGGCTGCAAGAATCATGGATCAGTTATGTGAGGCAGGCGCCGTAGGACCGGAGGAAGGAACAAAACCTCGAAAAGTTCTGATGTCTTCGGAAGAATTTGAACAATATTTGAATGAGAAGAATGGATAAGAGATAGAATTCACAGTAGGAGGATGGCATAAGATGAGATGTAGGTATTGTGGTCAGAGAATACCTGAAGGGGAATTGTATTGCAGACATTGTGGAAAAGAGGTCCGCATTGTTCCGGACTACAACCCATTAGATGATATGCTTACAGCACAGATAAAAGGTGCAATAGACAGTGATGGCTATGAGGATGAGATGTATTATTCCCGGCCTTCACGTAACAGAGATGCAGCTGGAAGATCTACAACCGGCAGCCGTAGAGGAAATGAAAGACGCAGTACAGGTGTGGCAAGAAATAATACAAGAAACAGAAGCAGACAGATGAATGAGGATGAACGCAGACGCCGTAACCGTGAGCGTGCAAGACAAAAAGCACTTCGCAAAAAAAAGAAAAAGCGTGCACTGCTTCTTGCATTGTCCCTGTTACTTATCATAGGAATTGTTGGAATATTTGCTTATATGACATCATATATTGGTGCGGTCAACAAGGGAAATAAAGCACTCGAAAGAAATGATTATACAGAGGCAGAAGACTGCTTCAGAAATGCCATGGCAAAAGATGACACCAGACCGGAAGCATACACAGGCCTTTCAAAAGTTTATCAGGCACAGGATAATACAGACAAAGCAGAGCGTCTGTTCTCGGATGCACTGAAAAAACAGGAAGATAATATCGAATTATATCGTGCTTGCATCAAATTCTATATCCGTTCTGATCAGAAAGAGAAGATTCCGGAGCTTCTGGATAATGCGACTTCGACGATCACAGATGAATTACCGGAATATGTAGTGAAGACTCCGAAATTCAGTCTGGATGACGGTGAGGATTATGATGATGTTCAGCAGTTAAAACTGACGGCAGAATCGGGAAATAAGATATATTATACGAAGAACAAGAAGAAGCCAACCACAGGCAGCCATAAGTACAATAGTCCGATTCAGATTGAAGAGGGAGACACAACGATCTATGCAATAGCAGTAAATAAGGCGGGCATTCCAAGCCTTCCGGTGAAAAAATCATATACCGTTGAACTTCCGATCGAAGATGCACCGGCAGTGTCCCCGTCAACCGGACAGTACAGCACTGCTCAGGAGATTGAGATTAAAGTACCGGATGGATATACGGCGTATTATACGACAGATAAATCAGAACCGACGACTTCTTCTACGAAGTACACCGGACCGGTAGAGATGCCGGAAGGAGAGACCATCTTTAAGGCTGTATTGGTCAATGCTAAGGGAAGAGTGAGCGGAATTACGACCAGAAATTATGTATTGAATTAAGATCGATATGCCACCGGGAGTTGTTGATTTCAATTTATTGAATGAAGTTTTGAGCTGGTGTCACCAGAATTGATAGAACTTTTGAAGTATATGGAACATAGTACGGATGAAGTGTCAGAAGTATGTAAAAGTGAACGAATTCAAAAGATGCATAGACGGATTTGTCAGATCAAAGCAAGTGAAAAGACAGAGGTGAAATATATGCAGTCGTGGGAAGAAAAGATACTTATAAAACAGGAAGGTATTGCAGAAGGAAGATTAGAAGGAAAATTAGAAGAGAAGCAAGAACTTATGAGAAAGTTGTCTAATAAATTCTCAATCGAACAAATTGCGGAAATGCTGGAAATTGATATTTCTGAAGTAGAAAATATAATAAAAGAACTTGCAAAATAATAAAAGCGGTCAGATATATTCCGGAAGATATGTCTGATCGTTTTTATCGTTATGCGTTCAAAAGATGCTTCCGATTTCAGGTTCTGTAGACGTCAAAGTATGCAAGAGAAGTATAAATCGAATTGTGTAATGTTTTTAACAAACTTCAAATGCGTAAAAGAAAAATTAATACTGTGATCGGCTCTGCATATTTTGAATTTTTGTAAAAAATACATACAAATAAATGAATTTCAACTGGGGAAGTAGAAAAAACACAAATTTAACATTTCAAACACTTGAAAAATAAATTCCTTAGTAGTACAATTATGTTAAAAGATTAACGATGCTTTGTTGATAAAAAATATTATCAAGTTATACAATGCATCAATACATAATAAAAGGAGCGTGTTTGATATGGCAAGATTTACACTACCAAGAGTTGTTTCAGGCTTCTTTTTTTAGCTATTGAAGATTATTAAAGAGTATTAAAAAGCCTTATTTAATCACATTTTTGGGAAGGATTGATAAAGAATAATAAAGATCAATAAGGTTGCAAATCTGGATTTTTGTTGCAAAAGTGTTGTAGATGTCTTCAAAAAATATTTGAAACAACAGTTGAAATCAAATTCAATAAAATGACATGAGAGTAAAATCTTGTGTCTTTTTTATATTTAACTATAAGTATATGAGCCATATGAACTAAAAAAGAAAATATACAATTGATACAATTAGGAAA
>OLQX01001424.1_pt1 | contig 20968 bp, 23 predicted proteins | sample 1672581 | NCBI WGS metagenome assembly OLQX01 (sample SAMEA3136701, study PRJEB25190) | human gut metagenome | reverse complement strand
ATGTCATCTCCTTGAATGTGCTGACATTATAATGCTGCTTAATTGTTGTTACTGTATACATATTCGTACAATATTAAAATATGTTCACCATTTTGCTAATATAACCAAAATGTTAATTATTCGATATCGAATTTATATGTTTTAATGTGTTTAAAACTAAATTATAGAACGAAAATAAAAGTTATACATTGGTCTTATATTTTAACTTTTTTATGCAAATTTTTTTTACTTTACAGACATCAAAGTGAGAGATAAAATAAAAAAGGTATGCAAGTTATAAATCTATATTTGCGTAGAAACATCTAAGAAAAAGAGGAAATGAAAAACATAAAATTCTTGTAAAATGTTTCATAGTTGCAATACATGAATTTTATTTTTATTTATAATAGTGGCAATGTATCTTTGTAATAAGTAATAGGGAACTTTTTACAGATTTTACAATCATGCAGATCTATCATTTTTAGTATATCGAAGTGAGTAGGATGAAGAAAAAAAGTATAAATGATTTAAGTCGAAGTGATTTGATTGATCTTATCTATCAAATGGATAAATCAAACACGCATTTAAGCGCACCTGTATCAGAACAAATTAAACAAGAAAGAAGAAAAAATAAACAAAAAAAAGCATTTAAAAAGTTTATTTTAAGAACTGTTTCTGTCTTGGCTGTAGTTGCATCTGTATCGGTTTTGATTGCGACATTTTGGATACCAGTGTTAAAGGTGTATGGTTCTTCCATGTCACCTACATTGGAGGCAGGAGAAGTTATAGTCACAGTGAAGAGTAATACGCTAAAAAATGGTGATGTCGTTGCCTTTTGGCAAGGTAATAAATTGCTAATTAAAAGAGTTATTGCAGGTCCTGGACAATGGGTAGATATTGATTCTGATGGAGTTGTCAGTGTGGATGGAAAAGTCTTAGATGAATCAAATAAAATTGTTGAATCACGTGGTACCTGTGATATTGAGCTGCCGCATCAGGTAGAAGAATCGCATTTGTTTTTAATGGGAGATAACAGAGAATATTCTTTAGATTCTAGAACAGCTTCCATTGGAGACGTTTCTATTGATCAAATCGAAGGTAAGGTTCTTTTTAGAATCTGGCCTGTTAATCAAGTTGGTATTGTACAGTAAAATGGAGGAGTCATTGTGCAACATAAACAGAATAAATTTGTAAAGAAAGTTTTACTGAACAAATTACGCAGTCAAAGATGGAGAAACATCATTTTGTGTTTATCTTTCGTGGTTGTTTTTTGTACCGTTTTTGCTTTAATTCATCCGGCAATTACGTTAGATGATAGTACACAGGTACATGTTCATAATGATGATTGTTATACAAGCAAAGGTGAATTTATTTGTAAAGTAGAGGATGAAACGAGTGAGCAGGCTGCTGCAGATAGAACAGAAACGGAATCGGATTCTACACAAATTGATAATGGCACAACTGTTGTAACAAATTATTCTGATAGTATAGACGAATCTTCTTTTGTACAGCCGGATAATGCATATTCTTTACAACAAGGAAATATAGTATCAGTAAAATTAACGTACAAAGAAAATGGTAAAGATACTGAAATCACAGATGGAACAGTTAGTAAACCGGATCATTGTATTGAGTAAAGGAATCTATGATGATTTAAATAGTTTTAAATTTGGAATTTGGAGAGAGGGAAAACTAGTTGAGGGGATTGAAAAAGATATTTTCGTTTATTCTAAAGAAACTATTCTGTCGTTACCAGATATTTATAAAAACAGTATTTCAGATTTGAAAATGATTACTTGTATCCCAAAAAGGGTTTATACAATAGAAACACTAAATGAAATCAAAAATAAGTTTGATATTCAAAAAAATGATTATATTTATGTGGCTGATCTTATATATAAAAATAACAAGCTGTATTTATCTAATATTCGAACAGAACAAGAATTTATTTATGAAAATCAATTAATGGATACCATGCAGATAGAAATATCATGGCATTAAGTACAGGGTGTGCAACTGTTATAAGAAAACTAGATGAAAATGGAAGAAATGTTCTAGAAGAATACTATGATTTAAACATGCAGCCAGTGAAATGCTATGGCTATTATGGAATTGCTAGAGAATATGATTCTGCTGGATACTGTACAAGCATGACACATGTCAATCAAAATCATAAACCAACAAATTGTTCACAAGGCTATGCAACAAAGATATATAAAAGAGACAATGAAGGAATCGTTGTAGGAGAATTCTACTATGATACACATGGCAATCCAGCAAAGTCTTCCCTTGGTGAATATGGACAATTGTATGTAAGAGATGATCAATTCAGAGTGATTCAAATTACATATGTTGATCAGCATGGAAATCCATGTAAGAATCAATCTGGCTATTCCAATCTTAAAAGAACATACTACAAAGATGGAACAATCTGTACAGAAATGTACTATGATGCAAATGATAAGCCTGTCAGTTTAAAGAAAGGGCAGTATGGCATCAAAAGATATAACGACTGTACGTTATATCTAGATAAAAATGGGAATATTCAATACAGCATAGACAACATGCTGAATGGATATCCCGTTTTAGTCATTGCGTGTGGCTGTATTGTATCCATTCTCTTACTCATATTGCCATACAAGATGAGTATTGCTTTAAGTGTTCTATATGTCTTCTTTATTCTTTATGAAACGCTGATGTTTCGCGAAAATGGAGATGCTAGATGCAATCTTGTACTATTCTCTTATGCAGATACATTCTTTCAAAGTCGTACAATACGTGTAGAAGTTATCAATAATGTATGGCTGTTCATTCCATTTGGTATTGGCATGTATCGCATCTATCAAAGAAAATCTATCTTTGCATCAGCATTCATTTTTTCTATTCTCATAGAAACAACACAATATATCACTGGTCTAGGTGTAGCAGAATTCAATGATGTATTTGAGAATACATTAGGAGGCATCATTGGTATTTTCATTGCATCAATTATGATGAAGCAAATAAAAAAGTAGCATATCAGCTACTTTGCGGCACGTTTCAAATCAAGAATCTGCTGATAAAGCAGACGATACACACTTTCAATCCTTTCATCAGATATATTTGTGATTGGTTTATATTTCTGCAGTTCATTTCCAAACTCTTGAGGAATATTCTGCAGAGTAGAAAAGTCATACTGCTTGAAATCAATCATTTCCAATAAAATTTCATGAGAAAAATGTTTTGCATTAAACAGCTGACATTTATTCTCATTTTTTTCTTGCAGGATATGCATATCATCCACAAGACAGCCAAGTCCAGTACCTGTATCAAATACAGGTGCAGCGGATACCCATGCATTTGTATTTGCATCTACAAGAATTCCCATGTTCTGTGTATGACGATCTGTATTCATCAAAAGATAGTCCAGAAGCATCTGATCCGATAAAGTTTTTCTAGCATTGTGAATACCATGCTTCTGCAATGTTTTGACATAATGCTCATATTGAAACTGTTTCTTAGGTGCATGAGAGTCAGATAATACATATTCACTCGTCACAAGATCATATCTGCCATTACACATATTCGGACAGACAGAAACAAGATTATTCTCATATGTTTCTGTTGTATAGGAAATTGCGAAAAGATTCAGTTCTTTTGCAATTCTAGAAGCAAGCCATTCATTGACAGGTTCCTGCTGATAAAAAGGGGAACCACCTTTTAATAGATATAGTGTTCCATTTCTTCGAAACCATGCTTTTCTATGATATCCGCAAGTACAATTGTTCGGTGTATGTAAAGCAGAAGAAGAAACATTTGGTGTCAAAGAAGCAAACATTGCTTTAGCAAAGCCAGACTGGTCAAAAGAATGCTGGTAAAAATTAACCTGAGACCAATTGATTCTCTCATTGCCTGCTTTCAGCCAATACGTATCAGAAACACTCAATGCATGCTCCTGATCAATTAAATCCATTGGAGAAGCAATATTCAAACGATTCTCCAGCTGCAATAAACCAACACGATATCCAGGAATGCCTCTCCAGCGAAACCAGTGGTTCAATGCCTGTAAAGAAAAATCTCCATCTGGACATACACCAATTGGCAAATGCTTCGGATCAATGATCTCATGTACCTTTGTGAAACAATGATGTACCATTGAATAATCTGCTTTTAAAACAGGCACGTTTTTGTGCATTAATATGTAGTCTGTCTTTGATCTCAAAAAATTCAGCATAGCTATATTTTAAGAAAGATAATAACAAAAGTAAACACTCAGATAGTACGTGCAATACGTGCATATATGGTAAAATTTTTCGTCATTACGATAGTATAACCGCGGTTATTTTTTTATAGGAAGGGGACTATGGGAAACATGAAAGATAACAATCGACAAATTGAAGAATTCGATGAAGATACAGATGAAATTGATTTATTAGAAATTTTCCATTTACTGAAAGGAAATCTTGTTAAAATCATACTATTTTTAGTTGTAGGTGCAGCGGCTGCATTTGGGGTTACAAAAGTATTTATGACACCGCAGTATACAGCTACAAGCTCAATGTATATCCTGTCAAACAGCTCTGGATCTGTTGTGGATTTATCTTCTTTACAGATTTCTTCCCAGCTCAAGTCTGACTATCAAGAACTCGTCACAAGCAGAACATTACTAGAAGATGTGATTAATAAATTACAGCTAGATACAACATATGATGTACTACAGTCTTCGATTACAGTAGAAAATCCAACAGATACACGTATTTTAAATGTCAGTGTAACAAATCCTGATCCACAGCTTGCTGCGGATATTTCAAATGAAATCAGCAATCAGGCAAAAATCTATTTACCTGAAATCATGAAATGTGATGCACCAAGTGTATTTGAAAAGGCACGTGTTCCAGAAAATCCATCTTCTCCGAGTGTAAAGAAGAACACAATGCTTGGTGGTTTAGCATTCGCTGTATTATATTGCGCTTACTTAATTGTGAAGTTCTTGATGGATGATACTTTCAAGACTCCAGAAGATATTAACAAGATGTTTGGTGTTCAACCAATTGCTATTATTCCAGAAGGAAAGATCCAGGGATTAAAATCAAATAGAAGAGATAAGAAACGTGGAGGTAAATCAAAATGAAATCATTAACAATCAATAATTTTGCAGAACTTCCTTTTGATGTTGCTGAAGCAGTTAACCAGTTAAGAGTCAACTTATCTTTTACAGATGCAAACATTAAGAAAATCGTTGTTACAAGTTCCGTACCAAATGAAGGGAAATCCTTCATTTCAATGAATCTATGGAGAGCTATGGCTCTAACAGGCAAGAAAGTATTGTTTGTTGACTGTGATTTGCGCGCAAGTGAAATCATTGATATCTATGATATTCATTCTTCTGATACATTCTACGGTATTGCACATGCTCTAAGTGGTCAATGTCCAGTACAGGAAGTTATGTATAAGACAAATATTCCCAATGGATATATGATTCCATCTGTCAATGCTGTCAGTAACCCATCCACATTACTTGAAACAAAATACTTCAAAGAAGTATTAGACCAGGTAGCAGAAGTATTTGACTATGTCATTATTGATACGCCTCCTGCAGGTACAGTTGCAGATGCGTTGGCAATTGGTAAAGTTGCGGATGGAAATATTGTTGTTGTAAGAAGCGGCTATACAAAAAAAGCACTCGTCAAAGATACATTAGACAGCTTAAAAATCACAAACAAGCCATTGCTTGGTATTGTTTTAAACCGTGTAGATATATCTAGAAATAGTTCATATTACTATAAAGGCTATGGCTCTTACTATGGAAACTACGCAAAGAACCAGAAGAAAAAGAAAACAAAAAAGAAGGCCAAATAATGCGTCGTAAAAAAATAAACTTTAAAGGAATCTGTATTGCAACATTTGTAGTTGCACTTGTATGTACAATACTTGCTAATATTATGATTCCCAAAAATGACATTGCTTCTAGGTTTAAATTTCCTTTACTGATTGTATCTGTTGTATTGCTTGTTATCCTGCTTGTACTGTCAATCAAGAAAGCAGGTGCAACAACTGCATTTTTCAATGCTTTGCTTTCCGTTGTTATGATCTTTGGCTGTATTGCAGTTCCAAAACTTGAAGAAAAAGATAAGAATGTATTTCAGGAACCTGCTAAAAAATCACAAGTCACTATTAACTTCTATGCATTGACAAGTGAATACAAAAGCAATCATTCTTCATTGTTCTCAGATACAGCAGCATCTGACAATATTTTAGACTATGCAAATAAAACATTTCTAACACAGACACAGTTTGATTCAACAAATACAGAAAATGCTCTATCTCAAATTGAAACAGTACTGGAAACAAAACCAAATGTCATTTCGAAGGATACTGTGTATGATGCAATCAAAGCATTCTACAATGGTGAAGCAGATGTTCTTGTGTTAAATGATGCATTTGTATCTGCTTTAAAAACAATCAAAGCATTTAAAAACTTTGAGAAAGATACAATTGTATTGTCTTCGCTGAAATTTGGTGAAGAAGAAGTACAAGAAACTGCTGCCCCAGTGAATCAACAAAATCCATTTGTTGTATATGTTGCTGGTAATGATACACGTGCAAATGGTTTAACGACTGTTGGCAGAACAGACGTGAATATGATCATGGCTGTAAATCCAGCAAGCAGACAAATCTTGCTTGTATCAATTCCAAGAGACTACTATATTGAAAATCCAGGTTTAGAGAATGGTATCGACAAACTTACGCATTTAGGAAATCAAGGCATTCGAAATACATTGGATGGTATTAATCAAAAGTTCGGCTTGAATATTACGGATTATCTCACAACAAACTTCACACATTTTGAAGCACTTGTAGATGCATTAGGTGGTGTAACAATTGATAACCCATATGCATTTGATGGTGACAACTCAGGAGATTATCATTTTGATGCAGGCATGATCACATTAAATGGTGAACAGGCACTTGCATGGGCATATCTAGCCGATACACATAATACGAATAATTCATGTGCATATTTATTCTGGACATCCGTTGATACAAATTCTGTTGGCGAAGGGGTAACGATTCCTGTGATAGTAAGTAAAGATGGTGGAGGTTTTTATGTAAGTGATTCTATTACTGCCACTAGAATCAATAAAAAGGATGAATCATATATTGCTATATCAGATCATATTTTAAATTACAGCGGATTCAAACAATTTACAAACGGAGTTAATTACGGATCACTTGAACAAGCAAATACTGCATATTCAAAGTATGTTCATTCAAATTATCCTGAGTTCATTTCAACTTTACCAAAATAGCAGGGGAAAATAAGATACACTGATTATTTAGCATAACCAACCATCAAATCCTTGATAAACAAAACAGGAATATCATCATTCAAAACGTTAATGATCTATTTACAAGTAACAAGCCTGATCCTTGTTTGAATATTTTCTAGCAAATTCATTCATAGATGAGTTTTATTTATGTATATATTTTTACCTCTCAGTTAAAGTGTATATCTGTTAATACGAATTTATTGCATCAAAAAAGCAGACATGAAAGTGAGTTCTGAACTTTTTTGAATCAAATGATCAATTATGAAAATAATCAAATTGTTCATTATGTAATTTGCAATAAATTTGAAATTAAATTATAATTTTAGTCAAAAAGGGAGGGAGCGTAAATGAAAAAAAAGCTCAAACGATTTCTTTGTGGAATGATGGCTACTGGCTTAACAGTTGCACCTTTAACAACGGTTTATGCCACAAATGAAGATTCATCATTTCCAACAACTTACACATCACAAGATGGACAGTATCTATTCGAAAAAGTTTCTCATCGTAACAGTGGAACAGAAGAAAAAGATGGTATTGTCGATTACACAAGTCCGTTGCAGATTACGGAAAACACAACAGGAACTTCTGAAAATGCTGACAGTGTACAATCCTATACATATTGTGCAGCAACTTCTGGTGACTGGGTTTACATGGGAACTATGTATGGTGCACTAAGTGCCTATACACAGGTCGAACGTGCAGTTACATCCTTTGGTGCAAGTGCTGATGTTGCTAAAGCAGTTGTTGATGTCATGTTCAACGGAAAGCTAAATAAAGGAAAAGAAGATGATGGAATTCCAGCTGGCTCTGTTTTCTTGAAATTCAATATTAAAACAGGCGAAACAAAGATTTTAATGTCTAGAACACTTTACAATCAGGGCAAGTGTGATGGTGTTCCAATCTTTAGAGCAGCAACAGAATACAATGGTAAATTATATTTTGTAGGTTTGGTATCTGATGGTAAGGCTTTAGCTGGCCAAAAGATGTATGGCATGGATATTCCAAATGATCCAAATGTTGCAATCAACTATGAAATTGCTTATCAGAATGGTGTACCATGTGTCTATGAATTAGATCCAAGTACAGATAAGCTTGTAAAAGTTGCACAATGTGTAACAACAGAAGGATATCGCGCACTCAACAATCAATTTGTATTTACATCAACACGTGCAATTGATACATTCACTGCTACAAAAGCAGATGGCACAAAAGAAGATTGGCTGCTTGCTGGCGGCTTAGCTGATACAACACAGGGTGAAACATTTGGTGCAACGATCATGGCAGCCAAAAATCCTGAAACTGTTACAAGTGATTTCATGGATACAGATCTAGGAAAGTTACACGGAAGCTTTAAGACAATTGCAGATCAGAATGATATGTATAACTATCCTGCTGTTAACCGTACAGACAGTGAAGGTGGCGGTGGCCTCTATCAGATCGTGCAATATGGTGAAAATACAATCTATGCTTCTATCGTTACTGGTAAAGCAAGCGATGGCACAAAAGAACAGGCTTATGCAGTTGTAAAGGGTGTCTATGATCCAACAGCTGGGGATGTCAATGATAAAAATGCCTGGACTTGGACACCAGTCATTGGTAATTTAAATGACAATGCAAAGTATACATTTGGTATTGATCCTTCAAGAACTGCATGCGGCGCTGCTACACTGCAAGTCTATGGTGATTATCTATACATTGGTGAATACAATGATGTTAACTATTCTTTAACTGATATCTTAACAAACAAATCATTCAAGATTCTTGCCAAGAACTTAACGCAGTCCATCAACCTGTATCGTATGGATCATAATGAAAACATTCAGATGGTTGTTGGTGATCCAACAGATATGTTTAGTCAAAGTTTGACAGGTATTGGTTCTGGCTATGCTTCTCATATGAACCAGTACACATGGATGACAAATGTTGTTGGAGATACAATGTATCTATCTACAATGGATGAAACTTCATTAACACATTCCATTGCACAGTTTGTAAATGGTGAACTCTTAAATATGTCCCAGGAAGAATGGGAAAGTCAATTGAATTATATTCTTGTTCTTGTGAAATTGATGTTTAATTCCAGCTCATCACAGGCAGCTGCCACAATGGATAACATTCATCCAGATGTAGATGCAATTGCGAATGAAGAAACTATCAGTCGTGAAGATGCTGAAGCATTTGTTGAAGATGTCCTTGCTGAATTGAATGCAGAAGGCCCAATGGCTGCGTCATTGGATGATGAAACATCTACTTCAACATTTACACCAGTCACATTGACAGAAGAACAGAAGGAAGAATTGATTGATGCGGTAGTTAATGGAACTGTCAAGAACAGCTTGTCTGAAGATGACTTTGCAAAGCTTGAACAGCTCAATACACAGTTAAGAGAACTCCGTGAAATGTTAGATGATCATGTTTCTGATGATTTTATTGAAATGTATGATCAGCTGCTTAAAGAACTCAAAGAACTTTTAGACAGTATGGATCTTCCAGAAAACATTCAGGCAATGTATAACATGCTATTATCCTTTGCAACTTCTGAAAATCTAGGTTATTTAAGTACATGTCTCAATTATATGAAAGATTCTGAAGCAGGTTTTGATTTCTATGCAATCAAACAGGCAGAAGATGGCTCTGTTAACGTATCTACATTGACAACAAACGGCTTTGGAGATCGTTATAACCATGGTCTACGTATTATTACAGAAGTGCCTGGATATCTTGTTATAGGTACAGCAAATCCATTCTTTGGTGCTCAGGTATGGAGAGCTAAAGTAGATAATGCTTCAACACCTGAAACAACACCAACTCCTGAAGTTACTCCTTCCCCTGAACCAACAACAACTCCAGAAGTTAAACCTGAACCAACAAAAACACCTGAAAACAAGCCAGCTGACAAGTCTACAGATACAAGTGACAATTCTCATATTGCATTGTATGGTGTAGCTTTGATTGCTGCAATTGCTATTGGATTCTTCACATTCAAGAAGACAAAAAAGAACTAAAATAAATGAGACTGCATAATCTGCAGTCTCTTATTTCTTGGAAAGGAAACATTCTATGAAATGGTTGATTATTGTTTTAATTCTATTGCTTTTATATTGTTTGATTATATATTTTGCATTCCTTTATACATTTTCAAGAAGAATTAAAGTAAATATGGAGAAATATATGCGTGCAGGCTATGCAGATGTTCTGCAAGATAGAAAAAAGCGTGTATTAAATTATCCAATGGAAGAAGTTTTTATTGAATCACAAGATCATTTAAAACTCTATGGCAGATATTTTCATGCGGAAGGACATGATAAGTTAATTGTCATGTGTCATGGATGGAAAAGTGAGTGGTATATTGATTTTTCACAATTAGCCATCTGGTTCTATGAAAAATGCAACTGTGATCTACTGATCATGGATGAACGTGGGATTGGAAGAAGTGAAGGAAAATATATCACATTTGGTTTAAATGAGCATTTAGATATCCATGACTGGGTGATGTGGGCACATCACAAACAGAACTTGCCAATCTACCTGTATGGTACCTCTATGGGTGCAGCAACTGTTTTGATGACATCTGCATCCTTGAATGGCATTGTATCCGGTATTATTGCAGATTCTCCATTCACACAGCCATATGATGAACTCAAAGATTTCGCAAAACGTAATATCCATTTACCAGAATATCCATTTTTACCATCTATGAATTTTCTAGTAAAAACATTTATCAAGAAAGATTTAAAAAGTATTGATGCTATGGAGATTCTGAAAGATACGAAAATGCCAATTGTTATTTTCCATGGTGGCTTAGATTTCTTCTGCAATGTTAAAATCAGTCAGAAGATCAAAGAAATGAATCTCCCAAATGTATCTGTATATATTTATCCAGATAGCAATCATTGTTGTTCCTATGTTAAACATGAGAAAGAATATGAAAATATTATTTCTCGCCTGATTGAACAATAAATCATTTTATATTTGTATACTGATGATCCTGCTCGAAAGAGTAGGATTTTTCATGTTAGAATAGATTCAACGTTAATGAAATAATCATTTTGAGGGGTTATATGAATACTGTTGTATCTTTACTTTTACTCATTGTATGCAGTTCTTTTAAGAACACTTCTGACTATGCGATTTCATATTATTTACTATCTAATATTTCACATATCTGTGATGTATCTCGTACAGATGTATGTGAGAATGCAGGTGTTTCAAATCGTGTCTTAAGCATGTTCTGCTCTACGCTTGGCTATAAGAATTATTCCGATTTAAAGCTTGCTTTAATTAAAACGATTGATATTCGAAAACTGCAGATGAAAGTACATTTCAATAATGCAGATCCAGATAAAATTATTAAAGCGATACATGCATTATCTAATGTAGATATGGATGACGCACGATTTATACAAACCATTGATCAAATCAATACGTATATCTATGATTGTAAGAAAGTAATCATTGTTGGTGCTGTTTATCCTGAAATGTTAAGCCTGCACTATATGGAAGATATGCTGATGATGGGGAAATTCATCCATTCTTCACCTGTAAATACTTCGATTGGTGAAGTAGAAAATGATACGCTTGTTTTGATGATTTCATTTACTGGTAGAGTCTATATTGAACATTATGATGAAATTATGAAGTTCAAAGAAAATAACGTGTCTATTGTTGGCATCGGAAATCCAAACAGTTTACCAGAACAGATTCATTTAACAAAGTACTTAGAGCTGCCGTTTAAAGGAAATGTTGAAATTGAAAATGCATGTATTCCTTTAGTTCTGCAATATATGAAATATCGATATTATCAGACATATGGAGATACAAAACATGTCTGTATATGAACATTTATGGAAGATGGTGCAACAATCTTCTTATTCATCCGCAAATGGAAAGATTGCTGAATATTTATTAGTAAACTATGAAAATATCTCTACGTTATCCATTCAAGAGATTGCACAAGGTTCCTATGTAACAAAAGGGACTGTTTCTAAATTCTTTAAAACAATGACAGAAACTGGTACTTTTGAATCCTTTCAACAGGCATGCAATAGAGAAAAGGCAAGTCATAAATTATTCATGCAAAAGAAAGAAGAAACATTGATTCGCAGATGCCGCAGATATCATGAGAAATGTTTAAATCAAAAAGATCTTCGATTTTTGAAGTATAAAATCCAATGTGCTAAAAGAATCATTCTCTTTTCAAAGTTGGAATATGAATATCTCGCAAAAGAATTCTGCTGGCATTTATTGAAATATAATGTGATGGCGAAAACTGTTATTTACGCATATGATCGAACGGTCATTGATGAATTAAAAACATTAACAATCGATGATGCAATAGTGATGAAGTTTTTACAGAATGATTTCAGAAAATCTTGAAAGGAAGCTAATTCTAACACACAACTACACCCAAAAGTTACACGCTTCAAAAATATGCTGTGACTCGTGGAATGATATATTACCAAAGTCGGAATATATTATGTTAATCGACATAAAACTCTCCGAAATGGGAAACTAATTTGCTTCTCTAGTTATATGATGCTATCGCGGGAAAAAAGGATAACTGAAGATATGGTTGATTACAAAGAATATTTTGACCAGTTTTGAACATAGAAAGATGAGCAACAGATCAAAGTTGTGAGAGGAATCCTGCGCTTTGAAAAATCTGTGCTTTTGAAGCAGTATCAGCATAGATTCTTAGCAAATATCGTCATGCCATAACAAATTATTTCTATTAATTTTGAAAATCTAGATTTTGAACTATTAAAAGATTGTATGAAACTGAACAATTATCTTAAAGAACGATTGTGTACAGATAAGATGACATATATCTTTTTGGATAAAGTTCATAAACTTCCATTATTTGAAAATGTTTGAAAGCCTTTATAACAAAAACTATGTTAATGTTTATATCACAGGTTCCAATGTATATATGCTATCAAGTGAACTTTCAATGCTTTTGTTTTCTTTTCACGATTATATGGCGAAAGAAGAGGTTTTTGCAGAGTTTATGAAAACTGGTAAAATCCCGTATGTAGCAGCAATAAACCGCACAGAAAAAATAGATTAGTATTAGGAAGGTGTCTACAACAGTGCCATTGTAAAAGAGAGTTTTATGTTTGAAATAGAAGAAGGCAAACCGGCAAGCAAATCATCTGATACGAGTGATACAGCAATCGTTACATTCTATGCAATTGGTGTGGTTGCTGCAGTTGGTGTTGCTGAAATGATAATCAGAAATAGAATGTATAAATCTAACTGAATTTTAAAATCTTGCTCATTGCGTATGATTTTTTTGTGATTTTTCTAAAACATTTTATTCTTTTGATGAATTCATCAAAAATGTAATGGCTTTCACGATATTTTTGAAAAACTTTGGTAGCTAGAAAGCGTTTTATGTACTATACTTATTGACATTAAGAAGGGGATTAAATATGGAAAAGAAAAGTTTATTTTCAACAAAGACAATGGTAGCTACAGCATTAGGCGCTGCTCTATTCTTTGTCCTATTCGCTTACGTAAAGATTCCTAGTCCAATTCCAGAAACAAACTTCCAGTTGGCTTATGGTGTCTCTGCATTCTTTGGATGCTTGTTTGGTCCAGTTGCTTCATGCTTGATTGCTGCAATTGGTCATACACTCAACGACTTTATCTTCTACGGTTCACCATGGTGGAGCTGGGTTGTAGCATCTGCTGTATCCGGACTTGTTGCTGGTTTTGCCTATTTCTACACAAAGCTTGATGAAGGTGAATTCAACAAAAAGACGATCTTGACAATTATCGTTATCAACGTGATTGGAAATGCCATTGCATGGCTGCTTGTAGCTCCATGCTTAGATATCGTTATCTATGCTGAACCTGTAAAGAAAGTATTCCTGCAGGGTTTAATGAGCTTCGCTGCGGATGGAATTTCTTCTATCGTTGTATGCCTGCTGTTAGCTGCAGCATATTCTAAAACACGTACTAAGACTGGTTCTTTGGATCAAGAATAATACGAACAGGAACCTGCTATTGATCAGCAGGTTTTTTATATTTTTGAGGACTTTTTAAATGAAAACAATGATTGAATTTAAAGATTTTTCTTTTCAATACAAATCACAAAAAAAGCCAACACTGCATCATATCAATCTTGAAATCAAAGAAGGTGAAAAGGTATTGATTGTTGGTCCAAGCGGCAGTGGGAAATCTACACTTGGTCATTGCATTAATGGACTGATTCCATTTGCCTATCCTGGAAAAAAAGAAGGCAAGCTGTTCATTGAAGAAAATGACAGTGAAAAGCTCGATATCTTTTCCTCCAGCAAGCTTGTTGGTACAGTCATGCAGGATGCAGACTCTCAATTTGTTGGACTCAATGTCGGTGAAGATATTGCTTTCTCTTTAGAAAACAATGCCGTTGAAACAGACAAGATGCATGAAATCGTTAAAAAGGTAGCTAATCTTGTTGGTATGGGTGAGTTTCTCGAACAGTCACCACTTGAACTATCCGGAGGGCAGAAGCAGGATGTCTGTATGGCTGGTGTTATGGTTGATGAAGCACCAATCTTATTGTTTGATGAACCGCTTGCCAATCTAGATCCTGCAACTGGGAAGCTTGTGATTGAATTGATTGATGAAATCAATAAGACACAGAAGAAAACAATTATTATTATCGAACATCGATTAGAAGATGTATTGCATCGTCCTGTGGATCGTATTGTGCTTGTTAATAATGGTGAAATTCTTGCTGACTGTAAGCCAGAAGAATTGTTTGCGACAACATTGCTGGAAGATAATGGAATTCGTCTGCCATTGTATGTGCAGGCAATGAAGTATGCTGATGTTGATCTAAGCAAAGTAAAAAATCTTGCAGATGATACTGATTATGATTTACAGGATCAAAAAGAAAAACTCGTTCACTGGTACAACACAAATAAAACAGGTGTAAAGAAAAAAGAATCTGCGCCATTACTGACAATCAAAGATCTATGTTTCTCTTATGATGGTGTTAAGCCAATCCTGGATCACGTCTCTCTAGATGTTCACCAGGGTGAAATGATTTCTGTGGTCGGTAAGAACGGTGCTGGTAAATCTACACTTTGTAAATGTATCTGTGCCTTTGAAAAAGCAGATGCTGGTACATTGACATTTGAAAATACAGATATGAATGATCTGTCTGTCAAAGAAAGAGCAGATCGCATTGGATTTGTATTACAGAATCCAAACCAGATGATCTGTAATACAATGATTTTTGATGAAGTTGCAATGGGTCTTAGAAACCGTGGCATCAGTGAAGATAAAATCAAAGAAAAAGTTGAAAATACATTAAAGATCTGTGGTCTGTATCCATTTAGAAACTGGCCAATATCTGCACTCAGCTATGGTCAGAAAAAGCGTGTGACAATTGCTTCTATTCTTGCATTAGAACCAAAGATGATCATTCTTGATGAACCAACTGCTGGACAAGACTATCGCAGATATTCAGAAATCATGGAATTCTTGAAGAGCCTGAATGAAATGGGTATCGCAATTGTTATGATCACACATGATATGCACTTGATGCTGGAATATACAGCGAGAAGTGTTGTATTAACAGGCGGTAAGAAGATTGCTGATGCTACGCCTAGTGAAGTCCTTGGCAATGAAGCACTCATTGAACGTGCAAATCTTAAAAAGACAAGTTTATCAACGCTTGCTGCAAAAGCAGGCATTGAAGACCGTATCGCATTTATTGATACATTTATCCAACATGAAAGGGGACATCAGATATGAAAATTAAAATGTTTTCCTATTCACAGCTAGATACATTCATTCATCGTTTATCTGGTTTGACAAAACTGATCAGTTTCCTGTTTCTATCCTTTGCGGTCATGTTGACATATGACTACCGCATTATGTTATTGACACTTGTCATTTCTATGATTGCTTTTAAAGTTGCAAAAATACAATTGAAGCAAATCAAGATCGTACTGCTTTATGTACTATTCTTCTTAGTCATGAATATTGTACTCACATATGTTCTAGAACCAGACTTTGGAACAGAAGTCTATGGAACACGAACGATTCTATTTCAGTTCAATTCCTACTTCATTATCACAAAAGAAACAATGTTCTATCTGGCAGTCAAAACATTAAAATACTTTTCTATGATTCCTCTTGGTTTGATCTTTATCTTTACAACAAATCCAAGTGAATTTGCATCCTCTTTAAATCATATTGGTGTTCCATACAAAGTATGCACAACACTTTCCTTGACGCTCCGTTACTTCCCGGATATTATTCGTGACTATACAAATATCTCTTTAGCCCAGCAGGCACGTGGTATTGAATTGAGTAAAAAAGAAAAATTCTCCAAGAGATTTGTCATGACAGTCAAAATGGTCATTCCACTTATTTTCTCTACATTAGACCGTGTTGAAGTCATCTCTAATGCAATGAGTTTAAGAGGCTATGGCAAGCTGAAGAAAAGAAGCTGGTATTCTTATCGTAAATTACAGGCAAGTGACTACTGCGTATGCCTTATGAGCTTCGCAGTGCTTGTATTAAGCATGGTGATGCGTTTCTATGTCACAAAAACAATGTTTTACTATCCATTTTAATAGAAAGAAGGTTATTTAAATGATTGATTATTCTAAACCAATGCTGGTATTCCAGACAGACTTTACATATGCAGAAGGTGCCGTTGCATCTATGTATGGTGTTGTAAAATCTGTAGACCGCACACTTGAAATTATTGATGCTACACATCAGATTCCGCAGTACGATACATATTCTGCATCCTACAGATTAATGCAGTATATGCGTTTCTGGCCAAAGGGAACAATCTTTGTATCTGTTGTAGATCCAGGTGTCGGCACATCTAGAAAAGCATGTGTTGCAAAAACAAAGGATGGCTACTATGTAGTCACTCCAGATAATGGTGCATTAACACATATCGCACTTACAAGTGGTATTGAAGAAGTCAGAGAAATCGATGAATCCATTAACCGTTTAAAGGGCAAGGACAATGACCGTGTTGCTATCTTCGGCGGCAGAGACGTATTTGGCTATACAGCAGCTAGACTTGCTTCTGGTGTCATTACATATGAACAGGTAGGACCAAGTTACCCGGTAGAAGATATTCAGATGTTTGATCTTCCTGAACCAGTTGTAGAAGGCAATACAGTCACAGGCTTCATGGAAATTGATGATCCTAACTTTGGCAACCTATGGACAAACATCCATATGGATTACTTCGAAAAACTCGATATTCATCATGGTGATACAATCCATGCATGTATTTCAAAGAATGGTGAAGTTCTATTTGATGAAGACATCACTTACTACAAGTCTTTCGGTGACAGTGAAAAGGGCAAGGCACTTCTTTACAATAACGAAGTCAACAAGATTTCTTTCGCTATGAACCAGAACAGCTTCAAAAACAATTACCATTTAGATCATGGTGCTGACTATAAAGTTGTATTTTCAAAGTGAGACAGACATATGAATAAAACATTAGTATTTCAGTCGGATTTCGGTCTTGTTGATGGTGCTGTCAGCGCAATGGAAGGTGTTGCCTTACAGGTAGATCCTGAATTAAAGCTTCATCATTTAACACATGACATCACACCATATAACATCTTCGAAGGCAGCTATCGTTTATTCCAGACAGTCAACTACTGGCCAGAAGGTACTGTATTTGTATCTGTTGTAGACCCAGGTGTAGGTACAAATCGTAAATCAGTTGTTGCGAAAACTAAGACAGGTCACTATATCGTTACACCAGATAACGGTACATTAACACACTTAAACAAGTATTTAGGTATCGTTGCACTCAGAGAAATCGAAGAAAGCATCAACCGTAGAAAGAATACAGAATTATCTTATACATTCCATGGCCGTGATGTATATGCATATACAGGTGCGAGACTTGCAGCTGGAGTCATCACATATGAAGAAGTTGGAAAAGAACTTCCACTATCTGATATTGTTGAGCTGGATGTTGTTGAAACAGAATATAACGCTGAAGAAAAAAGTGTGAAGGGATGTGTCGACATTCTTGATGTACGCTTTGGTTCTTTATGGACATCTATTTCTAGAGATGATTTCTATCAGCTGAATCCTGAATTCGGCAAGCGTTATGAAGTATCTATTTTCCATGAAAATATGCTTGTATACCAGAATCAGGTCGTTTACCAGCATTCCTTTGCGGAAGTTCCTGTTGGTTCACCTTTATTGTATATCAACTCTGTATATCGTGTTGGTATTGCAATCAACCAGGGTTCCTTCGCACGTGCCTATAACGTAGGCACTGGTACAAACTGGAAGATCCGTATTCGTGCAATTGACTAAGACCCGTACGCATGTACGAGTCTTTTTTCTTGTGCTATAATATGCGTATGTCAAAAACGAATATTGAAAAATCATGTGGTGCTGTCATTTTTGAAAGCCGTAAGAAAGATGCTAAAGTACTGATCATTCGTCAGCTTGCTGGTCACTATTGCTTTGTCAAAGGGCATGTCGAATCAAATGAAACAGAAGCAGAAACTGCTCTTAGAGAAATCAAGGAAGAAACAGGACTTGTAGTAAAACTGGATACAAAGTTTTCACAGAAGACTCATTATATGCTTCCCAATGGCAATGAAAAAGAGAATACTTATTTTATTGCGTATGTGAGTGGCGGCAAAGAACATATGGAAAAGGATGAATTGAGTCATATGTACTGGATGAAGCCAATCGAAGCACTGGGCTGTATTACATATGACAATGATGCTGAAGTATTGAAACAGGCAATGCAGTACAGGAAGGCACCATGGTAAAGATTGTGTTGTTAAAAAGTGATGTGGATCACACGCATCGTATGATGCTCATGCATACACCTGAGGATGCTTTTATTATGTCGTATACATATGACCATGATATTGTATCGATTGAAATTGAAGCGTATGGAAACAGCGAAGACACATTTCATGATCTTTGCTTTATGACTGAATGGTGTATCAAGAAATATCATCCAGAAAAGATCATTGTATCATGTGATGCTTCTTTATGTAAATTAATGAATGCTGCTGGGTATTATGCAAAGGGGAAATTCTTCCAGCATGTCATAGAGCCATATCGGTATATACTGGATGATCATGTATTTGATGAAGAAGGATATATCATTGATCAGGGCAGTATGCAATTCATTCCCTTTGGATGGTTTGATACGCAAAGAAAAGGGTGTGGATGGATTGCAGCATATAACCTGTTAAAGCTAAACAGAAAATATACGTCAATGCATGAAGTCATACACGACTTAGAAAAGCATAATTTACTAGGAAAAGTGTCTGGGCAGGAAATGTTATGGCTTGTTGTCTATCTCAAACAGAAAGGTTTGGATATTTTTGTTTCTCTTCCAGGATTTTCTGCTGCAATGCATGCGTTTCAATCATGTTCTTCAGGAATCCTTGCGTACTCGCATGCTAGAGGTGCTCATTATGCGATGTTTGAAAAGATCAATGATACTGATGCACATTTCTATAATGCCGTCTATCGCAGAAGAAATCATCAAGAAAATTTTGCAAATTTCCTGCATACGTATACAATATTGCATGGCTGCATCGTTATCGGTGTAAGAAAGAAGGAAACACATGATTAATACAATCGTTGATATCAAAGATATTCACTATACATATACAGATCCAGGACATTTACTAGAGTCCATAGAAAAAAGAGGCGTAGCAATTGCAGTACAGGTCAATGTACGTGAAGGATACTATGAATGTATTGACGGAAACAAGAGATTGTCCGCGTGTCAGATATTAAGCGAAAAAAATGATAAATTCAGAAGAATTCCAGTTGTATTGATGAATGACTATTCACATGCGGGAAGTGGCTTCTGGGGAAATACAAGAAATCACCATTAGGAGGGTACATGGAAAGATTACAAAAAGTCATTGCCGCAAGCGGCATTGCTTCTAGAAGAAAAGCAGAAGAAATGATCCAGCAGGGTCGTGTGAAAGTCAATGGTCAGACAGTGAAAGAAATGGGTGTCAAAGTATCTACACAGGATAGAATTGAAGTTGATGGCCATGAAATCAACAAGGAAGAAAAAGTATATTTTCTTTTAAATAAGCCAAAAAGAACGATTTGTTCTGTTTCTGATGATAAGGAAAGAGATACCGTTGTAGATATCATTGACTGCAAGGAAAGAATCTTTCCTGTTGGTCGATTGGATTATGAAACAACAGGATTGCTTCTTTTAACAAATGATGGTGAATTTGCCAACGGCTTAATGCATCCAAGAAATCATATCCGTAAGACATATGAAGTCGCTGTCAAGGGTGTATTGACAGATGGCATGTGTGCTCTATTAGAAAAAGGCATAAAGCTGGAAGATGGAAAGACACTGCCTGCAGAAGTATTTGTTCTGCAAAGAAGTGAAAAGAAAAATAAAACAGTTCTACAGATTACAATTCAGGAAGGAAGAAACCGTCAGGTAAGAAGAATGATGGAATTCTTCAATTGTGAAGTGACAAGATTGAATCGTATTCAATATGCATTCCTGGATCTAGGCAATCTAAGACAGGGACAGTATCGTAAGCTGCGTATGTTTGAGGTACGTAAGCTGATGTCCATTGTAAATAAAAACGATCAGTCATTAACTGATCGCGAGTCCAATTGATTTTAAGATTATCCAAAATTGGATGAGGTTTTGACATATTCCAAAATAACATGATGTT
>OLQX01001398.1_pt1 | contig 21262 bp, 9 predicted proteins | sample 1672581 | NCBI WGS metagenome assembly OLQX01 (sample SAMEA3136701, study PRJEB25190) | human gut metagenome | reverse complement strand
GTAAAAAACGCATTTCGGATACGCAGGAAATCCTTCTGTCCGATACCGTAGGCTTCATCCGCAAGCTGCCGCATCATCTCGTATCGGCGTTTAAGGCAACGCTCGAGGAGCTGGCGTATGCCGATCTGCTGCTGCATGTCGTGGACGTTTCGGATGAAAACTGGCAGATTCATGCACAGACTGTGGATAAGGTTGTGGCACAGCTCGGCGCACAGGATATTCCGCGCGTGATGGTGTACAACAAGGCGGATAAGTGCGATCCGGATGTCATTCCGTTCATTCGGCCGGATGAGGGCGTGAAGATTTCCGCAAAGAGCGGCGAGGGCATTGACGACCTGCTGACTGCCATCGAAAAGGCGCTCGGCAAGGGCAAGCATAAGGTAAAGCTGTGCATCCCGTACAGCGACGGCGCCGTGCTTGATATGCTGCACCGTGAAGCGCAGATTGACTCGACCGACTATGCCGCGGAAGGCACGATTGTCGAGGCGGTCGTGGATGATAAGACCTACGGCAGAGTTTCAACTTATATAATGGAAGATTGAGAATTGAGAATGGAAAATGTCGCTATCCTTGCGCGAGTTCCGTCCGCGCTGCGACAAGCTATCCTTGCGCGCAGCGCGATACCATAATTCTCAATTAAATTTCCCATCGGAGTGAAATAGATGGAAAAAGACTACTTTGTGCCTTTTGCCGATTACGGCGAGGATAAATTTGAAGAAAAACGCTCCAAGTTCACCGGACGGCTGTGGCACGTTGAAACCGCCGAAGAGGCGGTAGCGAAGATAAAGGAGATGCGCGAGACCTACTGGGACGCGACACACAACTGCTACGCCTACATTCTCCGTGAAGGCAATGTGATGCGCTACTCTGATGACGGAGAACCGCAGGGCACGGCAGGCATGCCGATCCTCGAGGTGCTGCGCCACGAGAACCTGACCGACTGCGTTTGCGTTGTCACGCGCTATTTCGGCGGTATTCTGCTCGGCACGGGCGGATTGGTCCGCGCGTACACGCAGGGCGCGCAGGTGGCTGTCGCGGCGGCCGGGGTGCAGAGAATGAGCCTGTACACGGTGGCGCTCATCGCGTGCCCGTACAATCTGTACGAGATTATTCTGCACCTGCTGCCTGATCACGACTGCGCGGTCGAGGAGACCGACTACGGCGCGGATGTAACGCTGACCGTGACGCTGCCCGCCGGTCGGGAGGACGAGCTCAATCGGGCGCTTGCCGAAGCCACGGCAGGGCAGGTTTACGCCGAGGTCATGGAGACCCGATTCATGGGTCGGCGTGTCAAGTAGATATCGGCTTGCAAGGCTCACAAAATTCTGAAAAAATTTTTGTGAAAAAAGAGGATTTTCAGATTTCGTTTCGTATAACTATTATGTGACGGATTCTCCGAGGCTGAGGAGGCGGTACATATGACCATTCGAGAGCAGAACGAACAGCGCGAGCATGCGGTGCTTGAGCCGTGGGCGACCTTTGCGGACAGCTCCGCAGGCAGGCTGCGCCCGATGGAACCGTGTCCGTACCGCACCTGCTTTCAGCGCGATCGGGACCGCATTATCCATTCAAAGGCGTTCCGGCGGCTGGGCAACAAGACGCAGGTATTTATCTCGCCGGAGGGCGACCACTACCGTGCTCGGCTGACGCATACGCTCGAGGTTGCGCAGATTGCGCGGACCATCGCGCGGGCGCTCGGACTCAACGAGGATTTGACCGAAGCGATCGCACTTGGACATGATCTCGGGCACACGCCGTTCGGCCACGCCGGAGAGGCGGCGCTTGACGAGGTTTGTTCGTTCGGGTTTCGGCACAACGAGCAGAGTTTGCGCGTTGTGGATGTGCTCGAGGATTTGAACCTTACGCGCGAGGTGCGCAACGGCATTGTCTGCCATACCGGCAGGCGCAAGGCGAGTACGCCGGAAGGCCGCATTATTCACTTTGCCGACCGCATTGCCTACATCAACCATGATATTGATGACGCGGTACGCGCGGGCATTATCCGCGAGAACGATATTCCGCAGCATTTGAGAAAACGCCTGGGTGAGACGCACGGCAAGCGCATTGACACGCTGGTGACGGCGATGATCGAGTACGGTCAGCGGTATCTGGAGATCGGCATGGACGAGCAGATGCACGCGGACATGATGGAGCTGCGGCAGTTCATGTTCGATCATGTGTACCACGGCACGGCTGCACAGCGCGAGGAAAAACGCGCAAAATCCATGCTGCGCAGTTTGTACGAATATTTTATCGAGCATCCCGACGAGCTGCCGGATGATTACTTCGTGCTGCAGGCCCGGGGGGAGGCGCTCGAGCGGATCGCGTGCGACTATGTTGCAGGCATGACCGACCGCTACTCGATAGCGGTCTATAAGAATTTATTTATTCCGAAAAGCTGGAATAAGATTGAGGATTAACGAAAATGGGTATCATATATTCGTTTTCGTTCGATAAATAGGGAAGGAGGGGCACGAAATGCCGTTTGACCGTATATTTCTGGACGAGCTGTCCGCGCGGAACGACATTGTAGAGATCGTTTCGCAATATGTGCAGCTGAAAAAGAGCGGCGCGAACTATTTCGGTCTGTGCCCCTTCCACAACGAGAAAACCGGTTCGTTTTCGGTTTCGCCGGACAAGCAGATCTTTCACTGCTTCGGCTGTGGCGCAGGCGGCGGTGTCATCACCTTTATTATGAAGGCGGAAGGTCTGACCTTTCCGGATGCGGTACGCTATCTCGCCGAGCGGGCGGGCATGCAGATACCCGAACAGGGCGAAGCCGAGCGCAAAGCGGCGCGCCACAGAGAGCGTCTGTACGCGCTCTGCAGGGATGCCGGACGCTATTATTATGACACACTCTGGCGGCCGGAAAACCGAACCGCACAGCAGTATTTTATCAACCGAGGTCTGTCCCGAAGGACGATGAACCGTTTCGGACTCGGCTATGCACCGGATTCCTTCCACGCGCTCATCGATGCGATGACGGCCAAAGGCTACACGCGCGAGGAACTCATGGATGCCGGTCTGGTCAGCCGCAGCGAAAAGGGACATATTTACGACCGGTTCCGCAACCGTGTCATGTTCCCGATCATCGACGTGCGCGGTCATGTGATCGCATTCGGCGGCCGTGTGCTGGATGATTCCAAGCCGAAGTACCTGAACTCGCCGGAAACGCCGATCTTCCACAAGAGCCGCAATCTGTTTGCGCTCAACCTGTCAAAAAGCACGAAGAACGATTATTTTATCTTAGCCGAGGGCTATATGGATGTCATCGCGCTGCATCAGGCGGGATTTGATTCCGCGGTTGCATCGCTTGGCACCTCGCTGACCGAGGAGCAGGCGCGCATTATCGCGCGGCATACCGACCGCATTGTCATCTCGTATGACGCAGACGGAGCCGGTCAGGCGGCGGCACAGCGCGCGATCGACATCCTGAAAAAATGTGATCTGCAGGTCAAGGTGCTGCGTATTCCGGGGGCCAAGGACCCGGATGAATTCATCAAGGCACGCGGCGCGGATGCGTTCCGCAATCTCATTGAACGCAGTGAGGACCACAACGCGTTCCGCATTGAGCAGATCGCCGCAAAGTACGATCTTGAGGACGACGAAGCACGCGTGCTGTTCCTCAGAGATGCAGCGCGCATGCTCGCCGGCATCGAGAGTACCATCGAGCGCGAGGTCTACGCCGGACGTGCCGCCAAGATGGCAGGCGTGACCGCCGAAGCCATGAACGTTGAGGTTCGGCGCGAACTCGGCATTCAGCGCAAGCGGCGAAAGGCCGCCGAACGGCGTGAGATACGCTCTCCGGTCGGACTGGCGCAGCCAAAGGACAGGTCGCTGGCGTATACCGACATGAAATCCGCAAAGGCTGAGGAGAATGTGCTTAGACTTCTGTTCTCGGACCAGAAATTGATTGCCGTTGCCGAAAAGGACTTGCAGCCGGCGTGGTTTTCCGCACCGGTGCTGCGTAAGATATACGAGCGCGTGCTGGAACTGAACCGAAATGACCAGATGGTCGATGTGCTGTCCTTTGAGGGATGGCTGGAGCCTAACGAAATGAGCCTGCTGTCTGCGATACTCGAACCCGGCATTCCGGCCGGAGAGCATCGAGGGGAACTGCAGGAATACATAAACACCATACGAATGCAGCGCGTCAAGGATGGAACCATTACGCAGGCGGGAGAGGACCCGCTGCTTACATTCGGACGCATCAAAAAACAAAACGCGGGAGGACAAACGATATGACGAAAGCAAACGCAAATGCAGCCGCAAACGCACAGGAGCAGCAGGCAGCACAGCAGCAGATCCTGCGCGACCTGCTCGCGCTTGGCAAGAAAAACGGCCGACTGACCCTCAAGGAGATCTCGGATGCACTGAGCCATCTGGAGCTGTCGAGCGAGGACATCGACAAGGTGTACGAGACGCTCGAGACCATGGGCATCGAGGTCGAGACGAACGGTGTGCTGGAGAAGGTCATCGGTGACGATGACGACTCCTTTGAGCCGGAGGAAGTGGAAGAGGTTCCGGAGGAAGAACTGGTCGATACCTCTGCCATGGCTGAGACGTTCGCCATTGACGATCCGGTCCGCATGTATCTGAAGGAGATCGGCAAGGTCGATCTGCTGTCTCCTGAGGAGGAGGTAACGCTCGCAGAGCGCATGCAGAAGGGCAACGAGGCCGCAGAGCGTATCGCAAACGAAGGCGATGCCATTCCGGCGGAGGAGCGCGCACAGCTTGAAAAGGATATCAAGCTCGGCGACCGTGCAAAGAAGCGTCTGGCTGAGGCGAACCTGCGACTGGTTGTCTCTATCGCAAAGCGCTATGTCGGCCGCGGCATGCTGTTCCTCGATCTGATCCAGGAGGGCAACCTCGGTCTGATCAAGGCAGTTGAGAAGTTCGACAGCACCAAGGGCTTTAAGTTCTCTACCTACGCAACGTGGTGGATCCGTCAGGCGATCACCCGTGCGATTGCGGATCAGGCGCGTACGATCCGTATTCCGGTACACATGGTTGAGACCATCAACAAGGTTATCCGCGTTTCCCGCCAGCTGCTGCAGGAGCTGGGCCACGATCCCAGCCCGGAGGAGATCGCCAAGGAGATGAACATGCCGGTTGACCGTGTGCGCGACATCCTGAAGATCGCGCAGGAGCCGGTATCGCTCGAGACGCCGATCGGCGAGGAGGAGGATTCTCACCTCGGCGACTTCATCCCGGACGACGACGCACCGGAACCGGCAGAGGCGGCCTCCTTTATGCTGCTCAAGGAGCAGCTTGTTGAGGTGCTTAAGACTCTGACGCCGCGTGAGGAAAAGGTTCTGCGCCTGCGCTTCGGTATCGAGGACGGCCATACCCGCACCCTCGAGGAGGTCGGCAAGGAATTCAACGTAACTCGTGAGCGTATCCGCCAGATCGAGGCAAAGGCGCTGCGTAAGCTGCGTCATCCGTCGCGCTCCAAGAAGCTGAAGGATTTCCTGAACTAAAGAAGCCCAAAGCCGCTTACCGACAGGTAAGCGGCTTTTTTATGGAAAACGGAGAATTGAGGACGGAGAATGCAACCGTTGCGTTAATTCTCCATTCTCAGTTACTGCGATATTCGAGATACCGCAAAAATGCTTGACCGCCAGAGATGCGTCTATCGTGTTGTAAAACTGCGGTAGAATATTGCCTGAGATCAGCGGAACGGCCAGCTGTGCAAAATGCCGTCACAGGCTTCCCTTTGTCAGATTGTGCGAAGGGTGTTTTTTCTTCCTTTGTGAAGTAGCACTAAAATTATATCATTTTATTTGTAAGAAATAAACAAAAGTGAGTGATTTCGCTGAAAATCTTTCGGAAATGCAAAAAACAAAGGAAAATTCGGATTTTTTATCAGAATGTGTGCGAAACGTACACTAAGTGGCCGCCGCTGTTATTCGACGGCGTTGTGAAAAATGCTACATGAAAATTGCACAAAAAACTGCTTGCATACCTGGTTTGTATGGTGTATAATAACGAAGAAGGGGAACGATCCCGCAAAGAGAGGATTGCTCCCGCGAAACAAAGCGCCCAGGAGTATAACGTGCCGGCAGGGCACGATGACAGGTTAGGGCAGGGGAGTGTAATATAAACTATGGCGAATTATCCGGTTAACAAGATCCGTAATGTATGTCTGATGGGTCACGGCGGCGACGGCAAGACCTCGCTGGTCGAGAGCCTGCTCAATATCGCCGGTGTAACCGACCGCGTTGGCAAGATCGCGGACGGCAACACGGTTTGTGACTTTGATCCCGAAGAGATCAAGCGCAAGTTTTCCATTTCCACGGCTGTAGCGCCGGTAGAGTGGAACGGCTGCAAGATCAATCTGCTCGATACCCCGGGTTTCTTTGATTTTGAAAGTGAAGTGCAGTGCGCACTGCGCGTTGCGGAGTCCGCGCTGATCGTCGCAACCGGCAAGTCCGGTCCGGGCGTCGGCACCGAAAAGGCTTGGGCTCACTGTGAGGAGCACGCAATGCCGCGTATGTTCTACATCTCCAAGATCGACGAGGAAAACTCGGATTACTATAACTCTCTGCACAAGCTGCAGAAGCAGTTCGGCGTATCGGTAGCGCCGATCGTTGTCCCGATTTTTGAGGGCAACCGCGATACCGTCGGCATTGTGGACTGCGTTATCCGCAAGGCGTACCGCATGGAAGGCAACAAGCGTGTCGAGATCCCGATCCCGGACAACATGAAGGACCGTATCGACCAGCACCGTGCAGCACTGTGCGAGAACATCGCCGAGCTGTCTGAGGACCTGATGGAGCGTTACTTCGCAGGCGAAGAGTTCTCGGATGAAGAGCTGATCGCCGGTATCCGTCAGGGTGTGAAGGATCTGGTTCTCGCGCCGGTATTCTGCGGCACTGCTGCAACCGGTATCGGCTCCTACGCACTGCTCAAGGGCATTGCGGACTACATGCCGTCTCCCGATGAAAAGCCGGTCGAGATCTGCGAGGACGAAAAGGGCGAGTTGATTGAGATCAACTGCACCCCGAACGGCTCTACCTGTGCATTTGTATTTAAGACGGTCGCTGACCAGTACGGCCGCTTCTCCTACTTTAAGGTTATGTCCGGCGAGGTCAAGCAGGATATGACGCTGGTCAACAAGCGTGCCGATGCAAACGAGAAGATGGGCCACATCTTCACTGTATGCGGCAAAAAGACGACCGAGGTTCCGGTGATCGGCTGCGGCGACATCGGCGCGGTTTCCAAGCTGGTTACCACCAAGACCGGCGATACGCTTTCGATGAGCGTTCGCAAGGTTGAGCTTGAGCCGATCGAGATTGCGCCGCCGTGCTACACGCAGGCAATCGCGCCTAAGGTAAAGGGCGTTGAGGAGAAGATCTCCACCGGTCTTGCTCGTCTGCATGATGAGGATCCGTCCTTCGATACCGAGTTCAACGCGGAAACCAAGCAGCACCTGATCTCCGGTGCCGGCGATATTCATCTGGACGTTCTGTGCTCCAAGCTGAAGGATAAGTTTGGCGTAGAGGTTACGCTGACCGACCCGATCGTTCCGTACCGCGAGAAGATCCGCAAGGCTGTTACGGTAGAAGGCAAGCATAAGAAGCAGTCCGGCGGCCATGGTCAGTACGGCCACGTTAAGATGGAATTTGCACCGTATGCCGAGGGCGATTACCTGTTCCAGGAGAAGATTTTCGGCGGTTCCGTACCGAAGAACTTCCATCCGGCAGTTGACAAGGGCATTCGCGAGGCGATGGAGCATGGCGTTCTGGCCGGCTATCCGATGGTTGGTCTGCGTGCAACCCTGCTCGACGGCTCCTACCACGATGTAGACTCCAACGAGCTGTCCTTCAAGATGGCGGCCCGTCTGGCCTACAAGGCTGGTATCCCGCAGGCAAATCCGGTTCTGCTCGAGCCTGTCTGCTCGCTCAAGGTCGTTATCCCGGATTCCTACATGGGCGATGTTATCGGCGATCTGAACAAGCGCCGCGGCCGCATCATGGGCATGAATCCGCTCGACGGCGGCAAGCAGGAGATCGTAGCCGAGTGCCCGATGGCAGAGCTTGGCGATTACGCGATCAAGCTGCGCTCCATGACGCAGGGCAGAGGCTCGTTTGTTTCCCAGTTCGAGCGCTACGATGAGGCACCGGTTCCGGTACAGGAAAAGGTTATCGCAGCGAATAAGGCTCGTCTGGAGGCGCTGAACAAGGAATAACATTCCCTGCATTTTGTGAAATTGAAACCGGCTGCGTGAGCGGCCGGTTTTTCTTTGGGAAAATTGAGATGTAATGATACGAAAATGGAAAATTGAAAATGGAGAATGGAAGATGAAATGTAATCGTAGGGCGGGGCACTCCAGTATAACATAATCTTTACGTTCATTCTCAATTCTCCATTTTCCATTCTCCATTATGTCAATCGAAAAATTAACTTGTTGAATCATTGGGCTTTTTCTCCTATAATGAGATTTGAAAGGGGTCTGCCCATGAAGAACAAACGAATGCGCTATATATCGATAACGGCGGCTATCCTGCTGGTTTTTGTGCTGCTGATGCTGCTGTTTTCCAACCGATCGGGAGATTTCAGCGCAATGGAAGCGCAGGACGGCGTACTGGATGCAACATCAGCGGATTTTTCGTCGGCGGTATATGAGATAGACGGTGAATGGACGTTCTATCCTGAGGTGCTCGGCAGCGGCGCAGAGCTGGACGCTGCCCAACCGGGAGAACGCGACGAATCCATTCCATACGGCTCATATCGGCTGAAAATACACGCGCAGCCGAAACAATACCTGACACTCGGCGGCTACTCATTCGATTACAGCACGCGCGTGCTGGTAAACGGCAGTAAAGTGCTCGAAATCGGCAAGGTGGGGGCGTCTGCGGCGGAGTCTGAGCCGCGCATCGACTACATGCTCATACCGATTTACACCGGCGAGGATGGCGAGGTCGAGGTGGTCTGTCAGTATGCGAATTTCGTGCACCGCGAAGGCGGCGGTCTGACGCAGATGCACCTGTCTACTGCGGAGAACATCGACCGCATGCGCCGAAGCCGGAATTTGTATTCCCTGGTGCTTGGCGGTTCGCTGTGCCTGTTCGGCATGTATTTTCTGCTGTTTGCGGTATTTCAGGGCGAGATCAAGTATGTTTTCCTCGCGGTTATCTGCGCGCTGCTCGGTCTGCGCGACCAGAATTTCTATGTGCTGCATCTGCTGCCTGCAAATTACAACTGGGCAGTTGCATATCGGTTTCTGGTGCTGATGATTACGCTGCAGCCGTGTTTTCTGCTGCTTTTGCTGCAAAGCCTGTACGAAAAGCTGGCGAAGCCGATTGTTGTGCGGTGCTATGCGGTGCTGTATGCCGTGCTGGCGGCGGCGCATTTTATCCTGCCGACGCAGGATATTGCACCGCTGAGCAGGATCGGATATTATCTCTCGATGCCGTTTTTCCTGTATCTGGTCGTGCAGCTGATTCGGCGGTTCTGGCGTATCCGGCGGCTTGAGTGGGACGACGTGCTCGTTCTGCTCGGCTATCTGCTGCTGCTCGGCTCGAACGTGTACGAGGCGGTATTCGGCCGCATTGTGACGACCATTACGCGCTACGGAGCGGCACCGCCGTATCTGCTGGTGTTCGTATTCCTGATCGCGGGAGCCATCAGTTTGAAGATCAACCGCCGGGAACAGGAGCTGTCCGAGAGCCGCCGTCAGCGCGAGGTGCTGACCCAGCTCAACCGGCTGAAAAGTGAATTTCTGCACCAGATGGCGCACGAACTGAAAACACCGCTCACGGTTATGAGCGGCTATGCGCAACTGACCGACTGGCAGCTTGGCACCGGAGCGGTCAGCGCGGACGCGCATGAACACTTGCAGACCATTTCGTCCGAAGCGCAGCGGCTTTCTGCGCTCGTATCGCGGCTGATCGACCTCGCCAACGGCGGCTCACCCGATATTGAGATGGGCGTCATTGACGCGGCGCAGTTGCTGTCCGGCGCGGTGGATGTGTGCCGTCCGATGCTGGAAAAGAAGCACAACCGGCTGGAAAGCGACAGTGGAGAGGGCATTACGCTCTGGGGCAATACGGAAATGCTGCTGCAGGTGCTCATCAACCTGACGGTCAATGCCAACCGTCACACGGAGAACGGCGTGATCGCCTACCGCATTGCGGACGAGGGCGAGTGGGTGTGCCTGCGTGTGAGCGACACCGGCAGCGGCATTGCACCCGATCTGCTGCCGCATATCTTTGAGAAGGGCTACAGCGGTGATGGAGGCAGCGGTATCGGCCTGACGATCTGCGCGGACGCGATGAAGATTCACCACGGCTTGCTCGAGGTGGAGCACACCGATACAGACGGCACGGTGTTCCGGCTCGAACTGCCGAAAAAGCCGCTCAAAACACAAGGAGAGAACGATTGTGGAAGATAAACTGATTTTGCTGGTGGAGGACAATCCGCACATCATGGCGATCAACGACGCGGCACTGCACATGCGCGGTTACCGCACCCTGCAGGCGGAAACTGCACACAAGTGCCGGGAGCTGCTGTGCTTTCACGCGGTGGACTTGATCGTGCTGGATATTCTTCTGCCGGACGGCGACGGCGTGGCGCTGTGCCGCGAGATCAAGCAGGAATACGATGTGCCGATCCTGTTCCTGACCGCTATGGGCGAAAATGAGGATATCGTCAAGGGTCTGACCGCAGGCGGAGACGATTATCTGACAAAGCCGTATGATCTGGAGGTGTTCATGGCCCGCGTGGAAGCGCGTCTGCGTGCGGCGCACCCGAAGGAACGCGCAGTACGGCTTGGCCCGCTGCAGATGAATCTGCTGAGCGGACGCGCGTACATCGGAGAGACCGACCTGAACCTGACGCAGAAGGAATTTGCGGCGCTGCTGTATCTGGCGCGACACCCGAACCGCAGCGTCAGCGCGCAGGAGCTGTACGAGGCGGTCTGGCAGCAGCCGATGGGAGCCGACCCGCATGCCGTGCGCATGACGATCTCACGGCTTAAGCAGAAGCTCGGCGGCGAGGATGCGAGGGTCACGGTCAATTCGTACCGCAGCAGCGGCTATCGGCTCGAGGAGCAATAATTGAATATTTACAGCGGACGGCGAAGGTAACAAATTTGGTACCTTCGCCGTCCGCCGCCTTTTTGCCCTTATACTGAAAGTACGGTGAAATACCTGTATCCTCGGACGGTGCTCCGCGGTAAAGCAAGGGGAAAGCCGTGGAAACCGTTTATTTCATAAGGCAAGGAGGAAGAAAGATGAAAAAACGAATTTGCAGTTTGCTGCTGATATGCAGTATGCTGGCGGGTCTGCTGCCGCAGATCGTGCTGCCGCAGGCGGCGGCAGCGGATACTGCAGCAGCAAGAGACGGCTTTGGTCTGCCCACGGAAGAAAAAACGGGCATAACAGACGCAGCCACACTTCGGAATAACCCATACGGCACGCTGGGATGGGTTCCGCTGTTCCAGAACCACGAGCTGGTTGTAGCCGGTGTGGACTCGGATGAGTTCCAGACGACATACGAGGGCGCAGCCAACGGCAAGGGCAGTCAGATGTCTACGTTCCGGTGGAGCAACTCGACCGATGTCGGCAATGCCGAGCGTATTACGACTGTGGCGTTTGATCCGAACGGCACCGGCAAGGATGAATACATTGCGAATCTGGTATTTGATAAAAGTTCGGAACGGCTTCGTCTGTATGTGACGAACAAGGATCGCAAGGTATCGAACGTTGTTCAGATCGGTGATGGAAACGACAGTGAATACATCAAGAAACTGAAATTCTACCAGACCCGCGCTATGCTGAGTCTGGCCGCAGGCGACTTTGACGGTGACGGCAAGGACACGCTGATGATCTATACGCCGGGCAATAACAAGGATACGGCTACTGTAGACAGCATTAAGGAGTATACGTTCAGCGGCGGCAAACTGGATGAGGGTAAGCGCGTTATCAACCTCGGTGACGTCATTGACGGCGGCCGAGAGGCGCTGAAGGCCATGCTGTACCATGACGGCAACGGCGATAACGAGCTGCGCGCGCATCTGAGCGTTGATATGGAAGTCGGCGACGTGGATATGGACGGTATCGACGAGCTGGCAATGACGGTCAATGTCAACGACCTGAAGGAGACATCGTATGACGGTCATACCGAACTCGAGAAATCCTATCTGACGGTCTACGATTACAACGACAAGAGCAGCTGGACTCAGAAGCTGAACAAGAAGCTGCTGAACAGTAATGACGGCGCAAGCGGCCGTGCTCGCTTTGCGGGTGTAACCATCGGTTATGTCAGCGATGCGCCGAGCGGCAGCATGCCGCCGGAAGTCGTTGCAGTTGGCTATTACGATAAGAACGGCAACTACAAGGACTGCGACTTTGACAAGAGCAAGCTGCTGGCGTACAGCTATCAGTACAGCACGAAGGATAATTCGTGGACAGAGAAATTCAAGGCGACAGAAGTTGTCACCAACGGCTTTACCAATACCGGCACCAAGGGTGACGATGTGCAGAATCCGATCGCGGTAGCGGCTGTTGCAGCGGACGGCGTGAACTCCCAGGAATATCTGTTCATTTCCGGCAGTATGTATAAAGTCGGCACGGTGAACGGCAGTCAGCAGCTGTCTATTCTGGACGGCTCGAATAAGGGCCATGACCGCTGGCTGGGCGGCCGACTCATCAACAACAGCGGTATTCTGGACTATGCTGTCGGCAATTTTGACGGCAACAAGCAGGGCATGGAACAGGTATACTACGTTGAGTACCGCAAGCAGGAGACCTTCGACAAGCAGTTTTTGAAGATTGGTCAGCTTTACAAAGACTCGGCTGGCAGCACGTTCAGCCGCTGGGAGGATGACTGGACATACTATGACAAGGGCAACTGCAATCTGGCGATTGCAACGGCAGATGTAAACAACGATGCCATGCTCGCGAAGATCAAAAGCGTCAGCACCGGCTACACCGATCCGAAGGTAATGGCGATTCTGGAAGCGTCGCCGCATTTCGCGGAGGTGAATGACGGTGATATCGGAAACTCGCAGACCGGAATCGGATACAGTAAGGATAATACTGTAGCAGTAACGGCATCCGGTTCGTTTGGTTTTGATATCATGGCGGGCTTTGAATATGTTGCACCGCTGATTGAGACCGGCGGTGGTGTTGAATTTAATACCAGTCATACCTTTACTGTTGGTGCAACAAAATCTACAAGCAAGGAAATAACGGTCGAGTATTCTAATGATACGAACGACAATATGGTGCTCATGTATGCAACACCGATGACATATTACGAGTATCAGGTGAAGTATCCGGATGGCACAAAGAAGGGCAATTCGCCGAAGCTGACCAGTTCTATGACGCTGGCGGTTCCGGGTAATCCTTCGATGAACATGGTTTCGGTAGATACTTATAATAAGGCTGCTTCGGCGTACGAGGATATGCAGCAGATTGGCAGCAACCTGCATCTGGGCACGTCCGGTCAGCCGAATACTTATCGTTCCAGTCTGCCGAGCGGTTCCCATTCGGAGCAATCCGGTAAAGTTGGTCATTACAAAGATTCGGGTACACAGCTGCAGAGTTTTACGGCTGCAACCAGCAGCGGCGTAACCTTTGATTACACCTATGAGGGTTCGGTGCAGATGTATGGTGTAGTTGGCGGCTTCAAGGCTGGCGGCGGTTATCACTGGGGAGCAAGCGCCGGAACCGAAAAGGTAAACACCAATACGATTACCAAGCTGGGCTCTGTTACCGGCGGTGGTGATTCGCGCTATAACTTTGACTGGAGCTTCGGCACATGGACGGTACCGTTCAACGGCGATGAAGTACCGGTACTGGGCTATGTTGTCAGCAATGTGACGGCACCGCCGTCTCCGGCGCAGGATCTGTCGCTGAGTGAGCAGACCACCAACAGTATGGTGCTGTCGTGGGAATCCGGCGACCGTCCGGCAGAGTATTACAAGATTTACCGCTATCTTGAAGATAATAAGGAAGAACCGTTCGTATTGATTGATACTGTGGATGCGGCTGAATCTTCGAGTGGTGAGTATGGATACACGCTGAAGGATCTTGCACCTAATACGAAGTATCGGTATGCGATTACCTCGGGATATTACACCAGTCAGGAAGAATCGGTTGAAAGCGAGATTATTGCCGGTACAACTCTGGCAAATGATAAGAGCCGTCCGGACATCAACGGACCGGATAACGTAACCGTTCAGATGAACGGCTCGGCGACCTTCAATGTACTGGCTTCTGTACCTGCTGAGTACAGCAGCACGAGATACCAGTGGCAGCAGCGTCTGCCGGGCAAAAAGTGGGGCAATATTGCAGGGGCAGCTAAGGACAGCTATACCGTAAAGTCGGTAACGAGTGACCTGAACGGTGCGATGTACCGCTGCGTGGTAACATGTTATGACGGTGCAAGAACGCCGATTTCGTTCTACAGTGATGCGGCAACGCTGACGGTCGGTACACCGCAGGCAACCGCCGGTTTGACGGTATCCGGTACTTTGGAGGGCAGCGGCGCTCAGGATACCCCGTATATCGGTCAGAGTAATTTCAACACGGTTAAAACCACGACAGAATCCGTAGAGACAACCGTTCCGTGCACCGTAGAAGTCGATGGCATGACGCTGAATGTTTACGCAGTAAGCAATCAAGCGGGTGCGGTACAGGGATATGTCGGCATCGATGAAAAGAAGGAAACAAACGGTTCGATATCGACCGTATACTACGCCGTAACAAAGACTGGCGAGAAGTATACCGCAGGTTCGGAACTCACCATGGAGACCACCTATCAGTGGAAGAACAGTGGTGCAGACGCAGCAGTGCCGGGCACAATTACGCCGGAAACCGTAGTGATAGACAAAAACGAAAACGAAAATGAAAACGCAAAAGCAAAAGCGTTTACGCTGGACAGTGCAACGAATGCACCGACAGACGCGGAATACGACGAAAGCAAGTACCGGAACGGCGAGCAGTACCTGATTCACGGTAAGGATACTGTGACGGAGAACGAAACTACGTTTGACCGCTATATTCTCAGTACAATGGCTAAGTCGACCAGTGGTAGCGCCGGTGCGGAAGAGGACACCTATACTGTCAAGTATTATCAGCTGGTGAAGAAGGCAGAGAACAGCTATGACCGGACCGAGCTGACCTGCACACAGCAGACGAAGCTGGGCAGTTATACGGATCCTTCGTTCACACTGGTAACAAAGGAAACTACGGTTGAAAATAAGGTTACTACCTCTACGCCGGGTTCTGGTACGGCGCTGACCCTGACGACGAAAACGGCGGAAAAGAACGGCGCTGCACTCGGCAATGTGGAGTACACGCTGACGATTACGAACACGTCGGACGGCACGGTCAGCACGATTGTCGGCAGAACAGACAGCAGCGGCACGGACAGCAAAACGTGAACCGCACCGACAGCCGGTCTGTATGCCATCACGACCACCGCGACCGGCGGCTTGACAAGTGATACGGTATATTATCTGGCAGGCGTGCAGAGTGTAGAGAACGGCGAGACCAGCACAACGGAGACCGTTTACACTCTTGAAAGCACTGTTGGCAAAGAAAACAAGATTACGAGCGTATACGGTACGCCGATTGATCTGAGCGTGCAGCAGCAGACTGTAACGAAAAACGGAAACGCTGTTACCGCAGGCAACAAAACAGAGGTTACGGGAGATATCGCCTACACCTGGCGTCAGTCCGGTCAGAGCGAGAGTCCGGAAACGGCTATCACTGACAGCATTTTCCGACCGGAGAAGGCGGGAACCTATATCATCACGGCATATCAGGATTACAGTGATACCTCCAAGCGCACCAAGCTGGCGTCCACGACCATTACGGTAAAGCGCAAGCCGCTGGAGCTGCATGTTACCTGGCCGGGAGATAATAAAGATCATAATTCGACCGAGGCACCGGACAACAGCACATTTGAGGTTTGGTCGGATGATTTGGAGTCGGGCGACACCCTGCCGTCGGCAATTACAGCCGCATGTGCGCTGTATGATAACGATGGCAAACGAAAGAACGTCAGCGGCCGCTTTGAGGTAACGATTGCGGTCAACGGTGAGGACGCGGCTGTGAAGTCGCTGCTCGAGAAGTACGAGCTGAATCTGACCAAGCGCATGCTGGTTGTCAAGCAGGACACCCTGAGCGTAACCTATCGCGCCGGTGAAGGCGGCTCGCTTAGTGCAAGCTACAACAGCGGCAACCTCGACCAGAAGTTTGAAAGCGGTAAGAATATCGCTAAGAACACCAGGCTGATGTTTGATGCCAAGAGCAACGACGGTTTCCTTGTAAAGGAATGGAAGGTCAACGGTCAGTCCATTACCGATACTGCAAAGTACAAGGTGACGGAGATTCTGTCGAACGGCAAAAAGGTCGGCGAACGACTGACGGTAGCGGCGCTGACGGAAAAGCTGGACGTAGAAGTATCCTTCAGCAGTGATTCGCACACGATTACCTTCAGCAGCGGCGAAGGCGGTAAGCTGACCGCAGCACTGAAGGACGGCGGTGCAGTCACGACCGGACAGAAGATTGCGGAAGGCGCAAATGTGACGTTCACGGCTGCGCCGAGCAGCGGTATGTCGGTAGCACGCTGGGTGGTGGACGAAAAGCCGTATTACTGGCCGGGTACGACCGATTTGTACCGTGAGTCCACACTGACACTGGAAAATGTGCAGAAGGACCGCAAGGTAGCGGTAGAGTTCAGCAAGGCAGGCACCTATAAGCTCACCTTCAACATCGAGTCGGAAACCGGCAGCACTTTGCCGTCCGTGCAGACCTCGGCGAAGCTGGCAGACGGTACTGCGGCAGATCTGAATGCGGTGCCGGACGGTGCGGCAGTAACGTTTGCACTGGAAAATCTGGGCAGCAACTACACGGTCAAGACGTGGAAGGTGGATGGTAAGGAAGCCGCAAATTCGGGTACGCAGAAGCAGTTTACGCTGCGCAATATCACTGGAATGCATACGGTTACGGCTGTGATCAATGCGGCGCAGGAGGTAACGCTGACCTTCAAGGCAGTGGATGCAAAGGGTGACCCGATAAACGCAGACGCAGGCATCGCTTCCGTTACCGCAAAGATTAAAAACGGCAATGCGATTACCAACGGCAGTAAGGTCGGCAATTATTCGACGATTGAGTTTGCTGCTGCGGTAAACGAGAATTACTACGTTTCTGAATGGACCGGTGCGAAAGCGGATGCGGAGGATTCGACAAAGGCATCCATCGCAAGTCTGGAAAAGACCACTGAAGTTATCGCGCATATCGCGGAGAAGCCGCAGGTGACGGTGGCTGCGCCGGTCAACGGCACAGTCAAAGTTGCTGGCACACGCGGCATCCAGAATGTTGTATTGACTGGTGCTGAGGGTGAAAACGGTCATGTGAATATGAACAGCACGGCAGCAATCACGGCAACACCAAACGACGGTTATTTCGTGCAGAAAATCATGGTTACGGCTGATGGTGCAACGCAGACATTCGATTACGACAATGCGCAGGCTTATCAGTCGGGCAAGGTAGCGAAGGATGATATCCAGATTACGAAGGATACCTTGGTTCAGGTAATCTTTGCCGAGAAGCCGACGGTAACCTTTGGCGGTGACACTCACATCCATGTAACGGCACAGCAAGACAGCAAGATGCTGAACACCGGCGATCATGTCGAGAAGTACAGCGGCGATATCGTATTCGCGGCAACACCGGATGAGGGCTATGAGACTGATAACTGGACCGTTACCGGTTGGACGAATGTCGACGGAAACGACGATACCACTTATACTCAGATTGGCTCTATCGAAAGCAATGTAGAAGTTCATGCAACGTCTAAGGCGCTTCCGCAGTACGACTTCATCCTGTCCGTTGATTCGCTCGGTGACGAGGGATACGGTGGCACGGTTTCCGCAGAAATCACCCGCAAGGGCATGAGCGCATACGAACAGGAGAACCTCGAAGCAGGCACGCATATCTTCTACCGCGACTCGGATATCACGATCACGGCGGTGCCGAACGCAGGCTACCGCGTACAGGACTGGACCATCAACGGCCAGACCACAGCGGATACCGCAGTGAGCAAGACGCTGAGCAATCTGCAGGGTGAAACGACGGTTCAGGTTCGCTTTGTCAAGCTGGTGACCGGCATTACCTTCGGTCCGACGGACGAAACAAGCGAAGGCGGCTATATCAGTGCGGCAGAGGCGAATGAAACGTCTATCCTCGGTGATGCGGCTACCGGCGCGAATATTGCGGCAGGCGTGCCGATCAAGTTCACGGCAGAGGTAAAGCCTGGTTACGCAATCGAAGGCTGGTACGTCAACAATGTGCGTGATGACAGCGCAGGCACAGGCGAAACCTATACCTATCCGAACACGACCAGTGCAAACTCGATTTACATTGCACCGAAGTTCCAGCAGGTCGAGTATGACATCACCACCGGTGATAACGTCACCGTAAACGGACAGAATAGCACAACCGCACGCGGCGGCGAATCGCTCACCTTTACGGCAGTACCGCCGGCGGGTCAGAATGTGACCGGCTGGACGGTCAACGGCGAGGCAGTTGCCGGTAACGGCAATACGCTGACGTGGACGGTCGAGAACGGCTGTCTCACGAAGCCGAACGTAACGGCATATCATGTTGAAGCACAGTTCAGCGCAGGAGAGTACAAAGTAACGTACAGCCAGCCGGCAAACGGCACGCTGAGTGCATCGGTTGCAGCTGGCACACCGGTCAACGGCGGTACTAAGGTTGCCTTCACCGCAGAACCCGATAAGGGTTATGAGATTGACGAGTGGACGGTAAACGGTCAGACCGTTGCCAACAGCGGCAGCACTTACACCCTGAACGTAACCGAAAACAGCACGGTTGCAGTCACCTTCAAGGCAATGGTTCCGGTCAGCGCAGTGCCGAACGGCAGAAACGGCAATATCGCCATCACCGCAAACGGCAAGACGATCACGGACGGCTATGTTTCCTCCGGTTCGGACGTAACCTTCACCGTAACGCCGGAGGATACGGACGATATGGTGCAGACATGGCAGGTGAACGGCTTGACAGTCGCTGAGATGACCGATACGGCAGATGTACCGCTCACTTATACGGTCAAGAATGTAACCGCAAAGACTGAGGTTTCTGCAACGCTGATTGAGCGCCCGACATACACCATTACGGTAACAAGCGAGGGCAGCGGTACGGCGTCGGCAGAACCGGCAAGCGTCAAGCGCGGCGGCGGCACGACTATTACGGCAGTGCCGAGCAGCAATAGCTACTACCTCAAGGAATGGTCGGTTAACGGCGGTGCTGCACAGGCTGCCTCCGGCAATACGCTGGCACTGACGGAAATTCGCAGAAATACCACAGTCAAGGCCGTATTTGACGGCGCAATCAACTACGATGTAACCCTGGATGTTCAGGGTGCAGATACCGGCACAACGGTTGCTGCAGCGGCAAACGGCAAGGCCATTACGCCGCAGAAGAACAGTCCGGCAAGTGTTACCCGCGGCAGCAAGGTCGTATTCACGGCAACGCCTGCCGTAGAAAACGGACGAAACAAGCAGATGGTCGCACAGTGGATGGTAAACGGTGTAGATCAGAATAACATCTCTAACGAGCTGGTGATCCCGAGCCTGACCGGCAAGACCGATGTAGCCGTTAAGTTTGTGGACTACGCAGGCTTCGCTATCCCGACCGGCGACACCGGCTGGAAGGTCTCCGATGTGAAGCGCGTGCCGAATGATACGCAGCCGACGAGAGAAATCCGCAAGAACGGCGATCTGACATTCACAGTCGGTCTGGCAGGCGACTACACGGTAATCAGCAAGCTGGTCATCAACGGCTACGACTGCATCAACGGCAAACCTGCCGGAAATGCAGCGCTGCACGGCTGTGACGCAGTGGAAGCCAAGAAGAACGCAAACGGCAGTTACACCGTCACGATCAAGAACGTAACGGCAGAGCCGGATATGAGCGTAGAAGCGCATCAGGTAATCATCGGCAGTCTGACCGTTCCGGAGAAATTCAAAAATATTCCGGAACTGGATACAGTCGAAAAGATTCAGGCAAAGCTGACAGCGGAACTGACCGGCAGGAAGGACGGCGTGGCGTTCTACGACATCGCGCTTAAATACCATGACGGCAGCAAGTGGATTCCGGTAGACGAAAACAACTTCCCGGCGGAAGGCGTAGACGTTGTTCTGCCGTATCCGAACGGTACGGACAGCAAGGATACCTTCCAAATCGTCCACATGCTGACCAAGACCGGCTCCGAGGGCAAGATCGAGAAGTTTACCCATATCACCAAGGAGACCGATGGCCTGCGGTTCCATGTAACCAGCCTGTCTCCGTTCGGCGTAAGCTGGACGAAGTATACCGCGCCGACGCCGACCGGCGGCGGTGGCGGCGGCGGAGCCGTTGCCCCGACCACTTACGACATCGTGATCCCGTCCGCACTGGCGAATACCGTCAAGGCGGATAAGACCAAGGCGGCTGCAGGCGACACCGTAACGCTTACCGTGTCCGGCGAAGGCACGCTGACCGTTACGGACGCAAATGGCAAGACGGTTGCCCTGACCGACCTCGGCAGCGGCAAATACACCTTTAAGATGCCGTCGGCTAAGGTCAGCGTGGGCTTCAAGACCACCGCAGACCAGCCGTGCGATGGCGGCAAGGATTGTCCGTCCGCACCGTTTACGGATGTAGATACTGCAAAGTGGTATCATCTGTCCGTTGATTATGTGCTCACGCACAAAATGATGAACGGTGTATCGAGCCGTGCATTTGCACCGAATGCCAACCTGACGCGCGGTATGCTCGTGCAGATCCTGTATAACCTGGAAGGCAAGCCGAAGGGCACAGCAGCGAACTTCTCGGATGTGCAGGCTGACGCATGGTATGCCGAAGCAGTCGGCTGGGCAGCGTCCAATAAGGTCGTAACCGGCTATGCAGACGGTACCTTCCGACCGAATGCAGCCGTCACCCGCGAGCAGGCGGCAGCTATCCTGTATCGCTACGCCCAGAGCAAGGGTATCGACGTAAGCGTGGGTGAGAATACCAATATTCTCAGCTATGTGGATGTTCAGCAGGCAAGTGAGTACGCGATTCCGGCTCTGCAGTGGGCAGTCGGCGCAGGCGTGCTGAACGGTAAGAATGGCGGCCGTCTGGCACCGACCGGCACCGCCACCCGTGCCGAGATCGCAGCAATCATGCAGCGTTGGTGCGAAAACATCATCAAGTAACGGCAGACAAAACAGCAGGACAGAGAAAAGGGCTGACCCGAC
>OLQX01001387.1_pt1 | contig 21384 bp, 18 predicted proteins | sample 1672581 | NCBI WGS metagenome assembly OLQX01 (sample SAMEA3136701, study PRJEB25190) | human gut metagenome | reverse complement strand
GTGTAAAAGCCCCCCAGCTCCTCGTCCGAGCGGGCCAGCCAGTAGGGCAGCACCACTTCGGTGAGGTGGTCGGTGTAGAACCAGCGCAGCGCTTCTTTTGTGCGTTCCATCAGCTCTTGGCGGCGGTGTAGGCGTCGGCGGCCTTCTGCATCACGTCAAACAGAACATAGTCGCTCACGGGCACCTTCTCGGGGATGCGGCCGCTGTCCACAAAGACCTGCTGCTGGCTGTCGTAGTACTGCTCGATGATGCCGTCGGCCAGCGCGCCCACCAGGAACTCGCCGGTGAGCCACTCGCCGGAATCCTTGGTGGCCAGGATGGTCTCGGGGTCGGCCTCGATCTCCTTGGCCAGCCACTCGCAGACCTGCTCGATGTTGGCGGCGCGGTAGTCCTGCGCCTTCATCAGGGCCTGGGTGAAGCGGACCAGGATGTCCTCATGCTCGCTGGCGTACTTCTCGGTGGCAACGAAGCTGCCGGGGAAGGTGACGGTGTCCACAAAGTCGCCGTTGCTGCCAAGGCTGACGCACTTGTCGCCCATCTGCTCCTTGATGGTGGTGGTGCTGGGAGCCCAGGTGGCGCAGGCGTCGATCTGGCCGCTGATCATGGCGGAAACGCAGCCGTTGGCGTCCATCTCCACCACGGTCACGTCGTCGGTGGTGCGGCCGGCGGTGCCCAGCACCAGATCCAGCACGATCTCGGCGGAGGTGCCGGCGGTGGAGGCAATGGTCTTGCCCTTCAGGTCGGCCACGGTCTCGATGCCGCGCTCGGTGTTGGCCAGCACCTCATCGGAGATGCCCAGCAGGTCCAGCGCGAAAATTTTGGCCTGGCCCTCGATGCACAGAGCATGGGCGCCGTGGCCGATCTGGGAAATGTCGATGTCGCCGGAAGCCATGGCGGCGATCTCCTGGGGGCCGCCCTGGAACTCGGTCAGGGTGACGTTCAGGCCCATCTGCTCAAAGTAGCCCATGTTCAGAGCGGTGGCCAGCAGGCTGTTGGAACCCATGTTGGGCATGTAGGCAACGCGCAGGTCAACGGTCTCGAACTCCTCGGCGGGCTCGGAAGCGGGGGTGGAAGCAGGGGTGCTGCTGGGGGTGCTGCCGCAGGCGGCCAGGCTCAGGGCCATAACGCCTGCCAGCGCGAGGCTGATAAGCTTTTTCATGTGTATCTTCCTCCATTGTTTTTGGACCGGCGGGCCGGGGCCCGCCTCGGCGCCAGGGTCTTTTTTCAGATCGGTACTGGCAAAGAAGATCGATCGCAGCGCCTGCGACTGCGGGCTCATTGCCAGTTCGCCAAATGCGCGCGCCTCTTCAGCGTATCCGCTGCTGCAGCCATGGGCCAGACCATTCTCGACGACCTGCAAGATTCGCTTCACCGCCGGGTAATTTCCCTGCGTTTTGCGCTGCGTTTGTTTACCGACAAACTGGAATAACAGATGGCGCCCCAGGGGCCCTGCCAGTACGCGTTCACGAACAGGCACCTCCCGGCTGGTCGGTCGTCCCTTCAGCGCCAACTCCACCGCCGCCTGCAGTAAAATCGCCTGCGGCACCACCTCGTCCACCAGACCGGCCTTCAGCGCCTGCCGCGGCCGCAGCTGCTTGCCGGTGAGCATCATATCCAGCGCGGTGCTGACCCCGATCAGCCGCGGTAAACGCTGCGTCCCGCCGGACCCCGGCAGCAGGCCAAGCTGTACCTCCGGCAAGCCGAGTCGGGTTTTTTCGTCATCGCTACAGATACGGCCATGACAGGCCAGCGCCAGCTCCAGACCGCCGCCAAGGCAGGCGCCGTGGATAGCGGCAATCACCGGGATCGGCAGGCCATGGATCTCAGCCATAATCTGCTGTCCCTGGCGCGCCAGCGCTTCCGCCTCCTGCGCGCTGCGGCAGCGGGCAATCATGTTGATATCAGCGCCGGCGATAAAGTTATCCGCTTTGGCGGAGATAAATACTACGCCGCGCACTGACTTATCGTCACGTAACTGGCGTATCAATCCCCGTACCTGACTGCCAAATTCGGCTTTCAGGGTATTCATTTTTTCACCCGGGGCATCAATGGTGATCACCGCGATTTTGTCCGCACGGACCTCAAGCTTAAAAGCGGAAACAGTATCCATTATTCAGCCTCCACGATCATCGCCGCACCCAGACCACCAGCCGCGCAGGCCGTCACCAAACCAAATCCCCCGCCCCGTCGCCGCAGCTCATGCAGCGTCTGGGTGATCATCCGCGCGCCGGTGGCGGCGAAGGGGTGACCGTAGGCGATAGAGCCGCCGAGGACGTTAAACTTGCTTTCATCTACCTCACCGGTGGCCTGCGAGCGGCCCAGCACCTCGCGGGCAAAGCGGTCGCTTGCCAGACACTGGAGATTGGCCAGCGTCTGCGCGGCGAAAGCTTCGTGCATATCGATAAGCGTGAGATCCGCCAGCGTCAGGCCAGCGCGCTCCAGCGCCAGCGGCGTGGACCACGCGGGCCCCAGCAGCATATCCTGCCAGACGTCGATGGCGGTAAAGGCGTAGCTGCGCAGATAGCCCAGCGGCCTCAGCCCCAGCTCTTTAGCCCGCGACTCGGTCATCAGGATCACCGCTGCCGCGCCGTCCGTCAGCGGCGTACTGTTGGCGGCGGTGACGGTGCCATGTTTGCGGTCAAAGGCCGGGCGTAACTTCTGATAATCTGCGAGCGTTGAATTTTTACGAATATTGTTGTCCTGCTCGAGCGGTTCGCGGAAAGGGGGAGCATAGGCGGTCATCACCTCTGCGGACAGTTTACCTTCTTCCCAGGCTTTCGCTGCCAGCTGGTGCGAACGATGCGCCAGGGCATCCTGTTGCTCGCGGGAGATCCTCCAGCTTTTCGCCATCTGCTCGGCGGTATCGCCCATCCGCAATCCGGTTGAATATTCAGCCACCGCCGGGGGGACCGGCAGCAGGTCGCGTGGCCGCAGACGGGAAAACAGCTTCAGCTTTTGGCTCAGCGTGCGTGCCTTATTGGCATCCACTAGCGTGCGGGCCAGCGTTTTACTGACCCCAATGGGCAGGACAGAGGAGGAGTCGGCGCCGCCGGCAATACCGGCGCGGATGGTGCCAGCCATCAGGCTTTCAGCGACGTTCGCCACGGCCTGGAAACTGGTGGCGCAGGCGCGGCTGACGCTATAGGCGTCGGTATGTACGCTCATGCCGGTACCCAGCACAATTTCCCGGGCGATGTTCGGCGCTTCCGGCATCTGCACCACCTGGCCAAAGACCAGTTGCTCGATGACTTCGGCAGGAATGTCGCTGCGCGCCAGCATCTCGCCAACCACCATTTTTCCTAAATCAATGGCCGGAACGCCATGAAAAGCCGTAGCCTGACGAGCAAATGGCGTGCGTAGCCCCGTGACAATGGCAATGCGATCGCCCTGACGGGTGATAAGCGGTAATGCCTGACTCATAACACTCCCCTGTTAACCAAGACAACCAAGTGGTCTGACCTGATAACATTCTTAACTAATTTTTTACATTAAGCCAATCGGAGAAGCGCAAAATTGCGAGCCAAAACACAGTGAAAAGAAAAGGAAACGCCCCTTATCAGGGGCGTCGAGGGGGAAGGATTAACGTAAGCCCAGCTGGAAGATCAGGGATTCTGCTTCGCAGCTGAAAACAAAATCGATATCCAGCTGCACACCGCCGTCAACGTCAGTGAAGGTTGGGTTAATTTGGCACGGCTCAGATTCGACATTGCGGGCTTTTTCGCTTAACGCGGCGAGCGTTTGCTCGGCTTCAGCGCGGTTGGCGAATACGCGGCTGTAGGAGGCGGTGCAGTCGGTGTTGTCAACAATCGTGCCAACATCCATACAGCAGCAAACCGGGGTTTCATCAGCGCTACATTTACTCATCGTAGATTTCCTCTGGAGATGCACCTTCGGTGCCAGAAAAATTATGTGCCTATTTTACGCCCTGTCCCCGGTGAGCCTCCAGCCGAGAATCGCTCTGCCGGCGTTAAGTGACAGAAATCACACTTAAAAATGATCTAAAACAAAAATCCCCTTCTGTCCCCCTTGCTCTCTCCGAGATTTTTGCCAGCTGGATCGCGTTTCTGTTATCACAATTGAAAAACTTCATAAACATACTTGCAACAAATCATCTGGTCAGACCTATACTCAGCGCACTGGTCTGATTTCTTGGTTGTACCGCAGACCCTACACTCCCGCGCTTCTGTTACGGCATGTAACATAGTTTAAAAAAAAATAACTCAATGAGGTTATGGGCATGAGCCAGAAAACCCGCTTTACCCAATCTGCCCTTGCAGTGGCTGTCGCACTTGTTTCCACCCAGGCCTGGTCAGCAGGCTTCCAGCTCAACGAATTCTCTGCATCGGGGCTGGGTCGTGCCTATTCCGGTGAAGGGGCGATCGCTGACGATGCTGGTAATGCCAGTCGTAACCCGGCATTAATTATGATGTTTGACCGCCCGACCATGTCGGCGGGCGCCGTGTTTGTCGACCCGGGCGTTAATGTTTCGGGCACCTCTCCCACCGGCAAGAGCCTGAAAGCAGACAATATCGCCCCGACGGCGTGGGTGCCCAACTTCCACTTTGTCGCGCCGATTAACGACCAATTTGGTTGGGGGGCGTCTATCACCTCTAACTATGGTCTGGCAACAGAGTATAACGATGATTATGCGGCCGGCAGCATGGGCGGTAAAACCGACCTGACCACCGCGAACTTCAACCTGAGCGGCGCCTACCGCCTCGACAGCAACTGGAGCTTCGGCTTAGGCTTTGACGCGGTCTACGCCAAGGCGAAGATCGAGCGCTATGCAGGCGATCTGGGGCAGATTGTCGCAGGCTCTGGCGCGCTGCCGCCGGCGCTGGCGGGCCAGGTAGCGAAGATCCCGGCCGACACGCAGATCGCCCATCTTAATGGCAACGCGTGGGGCTTCGGCTGGAACGCCGGGATCCTCTATGAGCTGGATAAGAATAACCGCTACGGTTTAACCTACCGTTCTGAGGTCAAGATCGACTTCGACGGTAACTACCGCAGCAGCCTGCCGGCGGCCTATAACCAGATCCTCGGCAACTTCGGCCTGCCGGCGGGCACCAGCGGCCAGACGACCAATGGTTCGCTAACCCTTAACCTGCCGGAAATGTGGGAGCTGTCCGGCTATAACCGCGTGGCGCCGCAGTGGGCGGTCCACTATAGCCTGACCTACACCAGCTGGAGTCAGTTCCAGGAGCTGAAAGCCACCGGCAGCAACGGCCAGACGCTGTTCTATAAAGAGGAAGGCTTCAAGGACGCCTATCGTCTTGCGCTGGGGACCACCTATTATTATGACGATAACTGGACCTTCCGTACCGGTATCGCCTTCGATGACAGCCCGGTGCCGGCTAATAACCGCTCTATCTCTATTCCGGACCAGGATCGCCTGTGGCTGAGCGCGGGTACCACCTACGCGTTCAATAAAGATGCCTCGGTTGACGTCGGCGTTTCATACATGCACGGGCAGCATGTTGAAATTAAGGAAGGCCCGTATACCTTCCGTTCCGAAGGAACCGCCTGGCTGTACGGCGCTAACTTCAACTACCGCTTCTGATAAGCAGCGCGCCACAAAAAAGGGTGAACATTATGTTCACCCTTTTTTTATCATTCGCCGATCACTGTGAATCGATATCCTTCAGCTCATCCTGAATAGCCTGAGCATTCGGGTTGTCCGCCGGGGTCAGCTTACCGCCGTTGGCGATAAAGTCATGACGCTGGAAGTAGGCTTCACGCATCAGAATGTAAGGGTCGGAAGACTGGCGCAGCAGGCCGTCGGAATCCAGCAGCTGAGCACGTGTCTCAATCCCTTCCACCGCCCATTTACCGATCGACATCGGCCAGGTCAGCCAGGAGAGCACCGGATACAAGCCATCGGCCATATCGCCGCCTTCGTCGCGCAGGGTAAAGCTTCCATAGAACGGCAACTGAACATACGGGCCATAGCCAACGCCATAATGCCCAAGCGTACTGCCGAAACGATGTGGCTCAACCCGCTGTAGCTGCGGATTTGCCATCCCGGCCACATCGATAAGCCCACCCATACCGAGAATGGTGTTCAGGAAGAAGCGGGTAAAATGCACCATACCTTTATAGGGGTCGCCCTGCAGGAAGTAGTTCACCATCACTGCCGGCTCTTCCAGGTTACTGGTAAAATTGCTTAACCCGTTGCGCGCCGGCTGTGGGACGTAGTCGCGCCATGCCACCGCGACGGGGCGAAGTACGTAAGGATCAACCACGTTAAAGTTGAAGTTAAACATCGTGCGGTTAAACCCTTCTAACGGGTCTGAGCGCCCCTGCGGCCGATCGCCAGAGCTGGAACTGGCACATCCCACCAGCAATGTGGCGCCAAGCGCAAGCGCCGACAGGCGATAATTCATAGATGTCTCCCTGGTTTTTATGGCTATCGCGAGTTGCCATCCATGACGGAAAGACAACGCTTCCGCCCGTAAAGATGTGAGCGATTGTAACAGCACGTTGAACGATGTCTATATCACCCAAGTTGTTGATTTGATCTTAGCCTGGGAATAACGAAATCGCGGGGCTCCTATTCTACCGGAGCGACAAAAATCTGACGTTACCATTTTTGCGATTTCAGAGTATGCCCAGCCAGACGGCAGGGAAAGCCGCTACGCTATAACTATACAGATTGATAGCGAGGGCCACGAAATGGATGAACTAGACAATAACAAATTAAAGGCAGAGGATGACGAAAGAGAAGTGGAAAGTGAGGAAAATCAGCGTGGTGAAGAGATCGAAGTAAATGAAGATCGCCTTCCCTCGCGGGCGATGGCGATCCATGAACATATTCGCCAGGAAGGGGAAAAAGAGATGGAGCGCGATGCGCTGGCCCTGCTATGGTCAGCGATTGCGGCCGGCCTGTCGATGGGGGCCTCCCTGCTGGCGAAGGGAATTTTTCACGTCAAACTGGAGGGGATCCCGGGCGGTTTTTTGCTGGAAAACCTCGGCTACACCTTCGGCTTTATTATCGTAATTATGGCCCGCCAGCAGCTGTTCACTGAAAATACGGTCACCGCCGTTCTGCCGGTGATGCATAATCCCACCCTCGGTAACGTCGGTTTGCTGATGCGGCTATGGTCGGTGGTGCTGGCGGGCAATCTCATCGGTACCGCGGTGGCCGCATGGGCCTTCAATTATATGCCTATTTTTGATGAGCCAACCCGTCAGGCCTTTGTCAGCATCGCCGAAGACGTAATGAAAAACAGTCCGACAGAGATGTTCGCCAATGCGATTATTTCCGGCTGGCTGGTCGCCACCATGGTCTGGATGTTTCCTGTCGCCGGCGCCGCCAAAATCGTGGTGATTATTCTCATGACCTGGCTTATCGCCCTGGCGGATACCACCCATATTGTAGTGGGCTCGGTCGAGATCCTTTATCTGGTGTTTAATGGAAATCTGCCCTGGAGCGACTTTATCTGGCCGTTCGCCCTGCCGACCCTGGCGGGAAATATCTGTGGCGGGACCTTCATCTTCGCACTGCTGAGCCATGCGCAGATCCGTAACGATATGAGCAGCAAGCGAAAAGCGGAAGCTCGCGCCCAGGCGGCGGAGAAAGGGAAAAAGGCCGACCGGACATAAAAAAAGCGCCCTGAGTGGCGAGGGTTTAAGCAGTCAGACGGTATGGCTCTTACTCAGGCGGGCAAAAAACGCTATACTCGTGCCGCCTTGTCCCCTTAGTTAAATGGATATAGTTATAAAACAATTTAATATATTGTTTTATAAAGAGAAATATCAAAATAAGTCACTTTCATTGTACTCGTTTATGTACACACGATCCGTTGACTTTATATGACAGGACATTCGTCATCATTAGGCCATGCTCGATTGATGACGAATGTCACCACCCCGACAACTGTAACATCATCCAAAGCCTCGCCTTCCAGAGCCTCCCCGTCTCTTGTAATAAATGCCCGGCCCATAATTTTTGCAAAATCAGTGCCGCCGCCGTAGTGAATTAAAACGGTATCTCCTTGCTTTGGTTTACCGGAGACATCGACTACGGTGTAACCAGTTTCTGTCTGAACGAGCCTGGTATTTGGGCCGGTACCGCAGAGTTTATCGACGGTCAGTCGTACTTCTACATAGTCTGCTGCTGGCGACGGAAATCCCACGTTATAGCCCTCCGTTCGGGTTGTATAACTGGAACGTGCGCTCATCGCCTTCCTGCGTTGAGACATCCCGGAATGTCGTCACATAGTGCTCTATCCACTGGTTAGCTTGGCGTGGCGACCAGTGCCAGTTAACTTTTGCAAGTTCCCGGATAAAACCAGACGTTGTCACGGTGCGGCGGCCATTAGGCTCAATGACAATTGCCTGACGCCAGGCTATTTCGATATCTGAGTTTCGCGGCATAATTTCACCTCCTGAAAACACTGTTTTTATATACAGTAGATTCATTGAGAGATCTGATCAAGACAGGTTGCAGCTATCAATTGTACTCACAGAAATGATGATGACTATTAATTAGGCAGTCATGTGCTTGCAAAATGTGTTTTCGCCACTACATATATGGTTGCAAAATGAAAAACACCACTAGTTAGTGGTTTTTGATGTGAGTGAATCTTTTGCTTATATGATCTACTATCAAATGGAAAATTTTGGATAAAAATCCTATCCTATTTTAAGTGACTGGTATCTTTAAACTTATTAATATGTACTAAAGGTTACCAATACGGTACAATCCACCGTAATAAACCTGTTCATCTATACAGTAGAAAAGGAGGCATAACATGGCATACTCAGCAGCAGCTGTAGCTAATGCCTTCATAGAAAAAGGCATTAAAGGAGAAATTTCTGATCTTAGCCCGATGAAAGTTCAGAAGTTACTATTTTACACTCAATCATGGTACCTGCGCTTCCATCGCGGCACCCCACTGATTGATGATGATTTTAAGAGATGGAAGTTTGGGCCGGTGATTCCGTCTATTTATCATGAGCTTAAGCCGTATGGATATTTCCCTGTAACTCGCAAGATATCAAGCCTGGTACAAATTCCAGGAAATGGTATAAAAATAGTTACTCCAGAAATTAACCCTAACGACTTAGAGGCACGACTACTCATTGACAAGATTGCTGAAAACTATGGTAAATATTCTGGTACCGAGCTTTCTGAGCTGAGTCATGCACCAGGGGCTGCATGGTCATTAGGGCCAGATGATGGAAGCACGATCACTCTTGAGCAGATGATGAACAATATCCACCCTTAATGAACTCTAAAAATCATAATTCTCCATCTCCTGAATTTGCGGCAGCTATAGCTGCCGCTGTAAATTCAGCCAAAAATCGAGTGCAATCAACAAATCCTTTTTTTTCTGAAGATTCAGTAAGTAAAGGCCCAGCAATATCGAGTCGTGAGGACGTCCCCCCTGATGAAATCGTTCATGGTAAACCTGCACGGGATTACACAGACGATTTGAAATATCAGGATGTTGAAGACCGATCAGCTAACAGAGCCCTGCGTCAAAGGTTCGCAGAAAAGGCATACAAAGTAGCCAAGTACGGACTTTACTGGTGGGCTGTTGTTCTTTTGTTGTCAGCGGTTGGGAAGGTTTGCAAGGTTGAGATTTTTTCAGATAATGTTTTAATCGCAGTCACTAGTGCTTCTACTCTTAACCTGTTTGCAGCCTTCCTTGGGGTAATCAGAGGGTTATTTCCCAATTCTAAGGCAGAGAAAGAATAATCATTATTTCCCCTACTTCTTAGATCTTCAACATTCATCCCTTGTAAAAACCCGATAACTCAACTCTGTCTTGGGTTACCGGGTGGGCTTTCAAGCACTTATCCTGCAGGGAAATATTTATAAATCGTCTTCACCCCCACCCCTATCACATCTGCGATCTGTTGCCGGGTAGCGCCGTTCTCCAGCATCCTGCGGCACCGCTCCACCACTTCTTTAGTCATTACCCGGCGGCGGCCACCGACCCTCCCCATGTTGGCCATCATCCACAGCCTGTTTTCGCTATGGTCAGGCGTCTTATCGACAAAATACGTCTGCTCGCGAGCGATCCAGGAGTTCGCCTCCACCTCGGAAAAGTGGATGCCACGCCGGCGAAGCGCAGTAACGAAGTCGCGGGTGTGAAGGTACTGGTAGCCTTTGGCGTTGCGCAATACCGACTCGCGGAAAGCCGCGGCGATGTCTGACTGTCGAAGCATGATCTGCCCTCCTCGTAAATACTGTTCATACATACAGTATAAACAAATCAAAAAATGAGTGAGAAGAGAAATTTCCAGAGTTGGTAAAGACTCCATAAGTGGCAACGGGCTGAACAATTACCTTTTCAGGCGATCAAAATCAAAAATTGCACTTTGTACCCAATTTAAAATGAAGCACCAGATCATTAACCGTATGCGCAACTTTTGAATGAATAATAAAACTCTTACACGATTAGCTGCGCTCATATCAGCCATATCGATCTCTACTGGCTTCTCAAGATGGCCTGACGTGCTGTTCATATCCAGCATTGTGATGCTCATACTTTGGGTTCATGCGGAATGGAGTTGGTGGCAGGAGAAGTAAACTTCACTCTACATTGCATTGAGATGTGGTTTGCGGCCGTCAATTTGCATGACAGCCGCATACAACGAAATTACAGAACGCTAATCCCCCTCGCAGCGCAACGCTCTTTTGCCGCGGCATAGATACTATCCAGATCTGCGGCAGATACTGCGCTGGTAGAGTACAGGAACTCATAACAGCGCAGTTCTTTAGAGTAGCCTGCCGCGCCTGTATAGGATGTGTTACCAGGGCCAATTTTTAAGGCAGCATTGGCGTTTTTTGCCGCTGTCAGTGTCAGTTTTGTAGCCGCACCTCCAACGAAAACTATCAGGTTGCTGCCGCTGCGCGTGACTGCGATAAAAATATTCGCTCCCGCGCTCAGCCCGGGCGGTACCGGTATGGCCTGCGATTTGGTTGTGCCCGTGCCGCTTTCTTTATAGGCAAACACAATTCCCCCGGCAGAGGAAATCTGCACCGCTTCACCTGTCGAGTTATCTGTAGCCCCACCAAGCACCTGAGAAGCAGCTCCTGAATACTGAATGACGGTACACCAGGTATAGATGCTGGTATCTCCCCATTCAGTCTGGAGGCCATTTTTCAGTGTGCCCGCACTGGCAGGTAACTGTACGTAATTGTCACCGTACGTTTTGGTCAACGTTGGATCGGCTTGCGTCATGGCATGAGCGCCGTCGTAAGAGATCAGGCTGGCAGATGAGCCGCCAAACAACCAGTTGAAGAAGCCAGGCTGCGGAGTCACCGCTGAGATCACCCGGCTGACGTCAGACTCATTCAGATATTCCGCACCGGAAAACGGGACTTCAAAATTAAGGCGAGTGAATAGATACGGCATCAGATGGCTTCCTTATAAAAGCAGCAGCAATAGTTCTTCAGCTGGTACGCATTGCCAGCTGCATCATGCAGATCAGTGGTTGAGTTGTCTGAGTCACAGAGATTTCCACAGATACCGCTGTTGACTCCGGCGTTCCATGACGGATAGCGGCCATCACCATCGGATGCACCGCGGTTTAACGGGGTCCAGCCATAGGCCAGATAAACAGTGCCCGTGAATGTAGAGGCCGTGGTAACTTTGACTTTGTCCGGACCAACAATCTGCACTGAAGAGATTGTCAGCCGCGTGACATTACCGGCTCCATCATCCTGCCAGAGTTCAAAACCCTTTGCTCCGGACGGGTGTTCGGGGACAATGTCAGTCCTGAACTGAAGGCCGCCAACCGGGACATGAAACGCCGCCACCACGGTATTTGAGCCAACTTTATAAATGTCGATCGGATACAGAGGCTTCCACGGTTTCCCGTTCTCCATCCAGTATCGGATCGCCTTGGCGCGGAAAAGGCCAAGCCAGCGATAGCCATGATTAGTAAGATGAACGCCGTCTGTATAAGGGAAAATATACATTGGGGTGCACAACTGAATCAGCGGGTTACTGATTGCCTCATCGAGCTGAGCTCGCGGAATATCAGAGCTCGGGTTGACTAATCCCTGATATCGTCCCTGAGACGCCATCTGATAAATAATCATCGGCATATCAGAGGTTGCGCGTGAAACACTCTTGGCTTTGTCGTTGATTGAGGACTGCATCAAAACCATTTTGCTACGGTAGTAAGAGTAAGAACTACCGAGATACGCATCCGCCTCCCCCTGGAAGAAGGTTAGCGCGGGCATGCCGTATTGATACCCTGCAGCCTGAGCCAGCTCTGCTGCTTTATCTATGCTGGACATGAGCTGGGTGTAAGGTTCAGTCCCTGGTTCGAGCTGAGCCATGGAATAACCACTCACGCCAGACGCCGCAGCCATGTACTTTCTGTCTGGCGCGGGCGAGTCATATTCAAGCTGATGAATAAGACTAGTATCGTGATATTGCTGCGTTGTTGTGTCGGGTACGGTGACCAGTGAGGTGAGTGTTTTGTTATACGTTACGATCCCCGTATCAAACATAAATGCGTTTGTTACCGGGGTGAGTATTCCGGCGCCAGCGTTCAGGCTGATGGAAAGACTTTGTCCGTATGCGCGACAGTCCACAAACTCAGGCCAGTATTGCGGGGGGGTGTAACTGGCGTCACCACCGGTGCCGACCTTTTTACCGAACAGGTATTCCGCCTGCTCAGATAATCGCAATTCGCGAACAATGCGGCCGGCACTGTCAGCCAGAAGGATAATTCTGTCTGCATCACTTCCGTTATATGACCATGTTTCAGATCCTGCCTCCCTGGCCTCATCCACTTCGCCCTGTCGCGGAACCTCATTCCCGAATGCAACCAGTTTCTGCTTTTCGATATTAAGTTTGACAAGTTTCCTTAGCGCATTATCCGCCACCAGAACTACCTCTGTTTTGTCATCACGGTCGTCCCGCCATGTGTCGCTCAGCGAATCTGATAACGTAATCCGCATCTGATTGAGCGAGTCGATATCTCCCTGCATACCGTCAACGTAGGCCTGTGACGGCATCCTGCGCCCGGTGGCGGTCAGCGTCCCGGCTACATTCATGTACTCGTCAGCCAGCGCACTGCCGTCCGGGCTACGCACGTAGGTTGTGGAGTTCACAGGAATATTCGCTATATCCGCCTGGGCCGCTGCCAGCGTCGCATACTGCTTGCTGAGCGGAATGATGTTCTGCCGTATCTCATCATTTTTCGCCATCATCTGGCGCCAGGTATCGAGCGGTTCACCGCCGCGGTCGTTAACCGTTCCGGCTGGACCGTTAACCAGCTCGTCAGCGCGCTTGACGTTATCCAGGAAGATTTCAGGCGTCGTCGTTCCCAAAGGCGGGTTAAGTTCGGCCATGTTTTTTGCTCCAAAAAAGGCGTTCGCCCAAACGAGGGTTTGAGCGAAAGAAAAGTTGAAAGGGATTTTTTTGGTATTAAGCAGCGTCGCCGGGGTATGTGGCGTCGTCGTACTGGTAGAACGATTCGAGGTATTCTTTTGCGGTGACCTGGCAGGTTCCGTCAGACTGCGGGGCGATCTCCTCTACAATGGCGTCGTAGACGTGGCGCGTTGAGCCGCAGAACACCAGGCGGATCGGCTCGATGGTTGCCGACGACAGGTTAACCTTCATCGGGTCATCAAACTCGCTCAGGTGCGGGACTGACAGCTGAAAATCACCCACCCTGCTCGCCACCATCAGCCCGGATGCAGAGCCATCCTGATAGCGGATCAGCGCGCGGGGGTTTTCAAACGACCAGTCCAGCGGCTCCGTGACGGTGAACGTTGTCACGCCACCCGCCGTTGTCATCGCTTCCACCAGACAGGAAATCGTGTTGTTACCCGGAATATCATCCGTGAGCACGATGCGATCGCCAAGGTTGTAGCACAGCGCGTCCAGCTCGGTAGTGGTCTGGAACGTCACCCGCTGCTGCAGGTATTTCATCAGGCGACGCATCCCGATTTGGTAGGCGTGATCCTGATTCAGTACCCCATCGAGTTTGTAATTCTCTATTTTCACCGGCGTGGGATTATCAGGCGTCCGGCATTTAACGGTCTCCTCTGCCCAGGTAGTCCCGTTGATGTACGTCACGTCGACACCATCAAAATCATCATCTGAGGGCACGGTAAATCCGCTCTGCAGCTCCTCCACCATCTCATGCGGAGTGATCACGCCAGTCCATGGCTTAATCCCCTCACGGTTGACCGTCGCCAGGCCATCGCTTAACAGAAAGCGGGACTTCCCGGCATTGGCTATCTTCTGCAGCATTTCCAGCGCTGAGATACTGTCTCCGGTAGCAAAATCGAAATTTTCCCCCCGTGGCGTCCAGTACGCGGACTCCAGCGCGTTGATGGTGTCGACATCCATCTCCAGCCCCAGCGAGTTTCCGACATGCAGCAGAGCACCCGAGATAGTTCTGGCCGTTCCTGAGTCATAGGCGCGCGTGGCCACAACGTTTACACGTCGGTCCGACTGCGCCGCCAGCTTCCCGCCAGTCTCGACGGTCACCGCCATCAGCGACACGCCGGGATAGGATGAAGGGCGCGTCAGCAGTCGCCCGCGCAGTGCCTGCCAGTACATCGAATCGCGCGCGTTATTACTTCCCTGCTCATTGCGCCGACGGCAGCGAACTTCTACCAGCCCCGGAGAGCTGAGAGTGATCCGCTCAGTGAATCCCAGCCCGTTGACGTTTTTAAGCGCGTACTCTCCCTGGTGACTCACCCACCCCGATCCGGAACCGTAGACTCGATACTGAATCTCCCACTCAACATGCCGAAGCCGCTTTTTCCCCTTGCTGTCAAAGCCACAGATGCCGTTCGGGAAGGAGAAATTCACCTCGAACATATCGACGGTCTCATTTTCAGGGCAAACCAGGAATGGCCCCAGCCAGCTCAGTGTGTCGTTAAGACCAGTGGCCTCATAGTCGATCATCGTCCGGGCGGTGAATCCCGGCCATGACTCATCAACGGCACCGTTAACCAAGCGCACCACCGTCGCCGTTGTGCCGTCGGCAGAGGCGATCTGGTATTCATTGCCTCGGTGGGCAAGTGAAAGCCGCTGCACCCCCTCCGGCATCCCGGAGAATGCGGTGCCCGTGGCGCTGTTATAGGCGAGTGTCACATTCGCCGTTACCGCCGGGCTGCCGCCAGTTGATGCCGTGCCGGAGGTGTAAACCGGGGCATCACCGAAAACAGCTGCAGGCAGCGAAGAGGACGTGATCGCCCCACCCGCGAACGGACTGGCCGCCTCGGTTATCAGTACGGTGCCGCCGTTGTCCTGCGCAACCAGGCCGGAGCCGGTGAGTCCCTCGGTGATGGCCGCCAGCAGTCCCGACATCGAGACGTAGTTAGCCACCAGCGACACCGGGTAGGTAACCCCCTGCCAGGTGATCGTGAACGTGCTGGAGCTGGTCGAAAAATCGTAGGTGGTCGGGGCCGCACTGGCCTGGAGTTTTGCCGCACTCCCCCCGGTGCCAGGCACTGCAGCCTGACCGGGGGTATATGACGCGATAAACAGATCGTAATCGACTGAGTTAAACCCTAGGGTTACCGGCATACCTACTACCGGCGCGATCTCCGTCAGCAGCGGGCTTGCGATAACACTATATCCAGCCGCCGAAGTGATCTGGTAGTTCGCCGGGGCTTTCAGTTCGACCACGGCGCCAGTGACCCAGCTGGGCGGTAGCGCGTTATCGTTCTCGTCATTATCGTCATCATCATCTGTATCCAGCCCGGTAAACGTTACGCTCGAACCGGATACGGTCATGCTGTCTGCGATAATGTCATCTGCGTCCGGCGACGTCTGGGCCATATCCAGCCCGGTGCCGGATGATGTCCCTCCGACCTCCGTACTGTTGACCCAGTTTTCACTGCGCTCATCGCCGGAAACGTCCGCGCCTGGCGGAAAATAGGTGATGTTGAAACCCGGCAGCGTTGAAGCTGGCGTACTGCCAACCCGGATATCGCCAGTGGTATAAATCAGTTCACCGACACCGAGACACAGCAGCATCTGGACGCGCATTTTCGTAGGATCGGCGGCATCAAACCGGGTAACCGGCTGCACCACATAATCAGGGTAGATACGCACCCGGCCAAATACCTCACGAATGGCATCACCGAGTTTTGCCGTATTTGCCTTTGCCGGGTTCAGGTCGAGACTCCGCCCTGTGGATGAGGTATAGCCGCCCGTATCGATGTTGCTCATCATAAAAAGCGAATAGGCTGCAGCGGCAACGGAGATACCGACGCCGATCCACGCGATTGTGGCGGCCTCCAGCCCGAAGGGAACCGGATAAAGCCTGACATCACTATCAGGGAGAATCACACACTTAGCCCACTCGCCTGGCGGAATTAACAGCCCCTCAACCTCAACGGTCAGCGGTGGGACATCCCGATCCTCGTAGCCTTCAACATTTGCTACCAGCCAGCTGCGAATACTGGTTACACCATGCTCATGCGTTTCGAGTGGTTCACCGGGAAGCCGGGACGGGTAAAAACGAATGGTCATTGCCAGAACTCCACTTTGACAAATCGCCGCTTAAACCGCGGCAACGGCAGAAAGGTGACGTTCGTACCCGGGTTGCATTCCGCCACATGCAACAGACCACCGATACTGACCACGATCCCTACGTGGGTGACGGTCGACCCGGAATAGCAGGCCACCCCGGCCCCTTCGCAGGGTTCGCAGCGCTCAAGGGTAAGCATCATCCTGCGCGCTTCCCGGTCGAGACCGCCGTCGTCTTTGGTGATCCCTGCAAAATCGGGCCAGACGGGTAAATTCAGGTCGCGGCGTATCTCGTTCACAATGCCGAAACAGTCAAGTTGCGGGTATACGCGCCCGCCATTCAGCCAGGTGACTGAAAGGTATTTATCAGGGTTAAACATTGGGATTCCTTAGCTGATATAACGCAGTCCGGGGAATACAGGGAGCGTGTAGCGGTATCGCGGCCAGGCGGTATCGAGGATATTCATATAACCCGCGGTAATCTGCGCCTCTGTCGCCGTCCAGTAACCAGACTTGATTTTCAGCGTATACGGCACTTCCGCAGGGGCTGCTAAATCCGTGGAGATATAACGCCGGTACGTCAGCGATGCAGGCAATCTGTTAGCCAGGGCATTGCGGATCGCCGTGGACACAACACCATCGATATTGCACAGGGCAAATTTCAAATCTTGCGTACCGTCCGCATTGCGCGCCGGCAGCGCAATGTCTATCGAACAGGCGGTAAACGTTACGGTATCGCCGTTCTCCGTCGTTGCCGTGATGTTCTCGTAACCCTGGCACAGATAATGGACGTCAGAACCAATGGTGATCTGCAGCGTTTCAATGATCAGCTCCGGGCCGCTGCTGGCGTAAAGGCGTTTAATCTGAGTCATGCTTCGGCCACTCCTTATTCAGCGCAATATCCAGCAGTGAGCTGCCGACGATCCATTCCGGGTAATTACCCCATGGGGCAGGAGCAAGGGGGCGTTCCCATAATTCAAGCGTCGCCGTGTACTTCCAGTAAATCGGGGCCACCAGCACCGGTCCCTGATAAATATCTGTGAAGCGGCATTTGTAAAACTTAATGCCTGCCGGCGTCTGCAGCTTCATCATGAACCATGCAGCCCCGTCAGATAACGCATCACGGAACCAGGACTCAAACGCCAGTCCCTGCGCATCGGTTTCCATAAACCAGGTGATGCTGGCCTGCGTCGGCGTGGACGTGTAAGCTCGCCTTTGCCGCGCGCGGCCGGTGATTAACTGGGTACGTTTTAACGGGCTTACAGGCTGGAATCCGTATCCTTCCTGTAATGGCATCGGAAGACTGTCATGCGGGTAGTAGATATCAGTCATCACTCTAACCCTCTGCCTGGATATTTACTGCGCATTGCCTTACCAACTTTCCCGTCCCCTCTCAACAATTGCGCAGCAACCTGATCCAGGGCTTCCGTTGTCGCCCGCTTCTGCGTTTGAGCCATGGAGAGAGCCATCTGATCAGGTGTCACACCGGGCGGCGTATGGAAATGCTGCTCAATAGGAGCATGGATGGTGGTCTTGCTGCTGTTGTCGCTGTTAACGTTCTGGACACCAGTACCAAACCCTGTACGCCCCAGAGTTGCATCAAGCGGTTGGCCATTTCGAAGTGCCTCAAGCTGAGACACGCCGATCCGATTCGTTGATGCCTGGTCGAAGACGTACTCTCCTTTGTGAACAATACCCGCGGGCTGATACTTACCACCGGGGCCGGTGTAACCGCCGGAGGCGAAGCCAACTCCTGAAACAGCCTGGATATTTGAGACGATACTGGCGGTCTGCGCAGCGATTGAGGCCATAGCGATGATGTTGGCCGGATAAGGCGCGCTAACTGCACCGCTTGCTATAGCCTGCTGGATTTTCACCATTGAGTCCGCGATAGCGAATGCCTTGCTCGCAGCAAAAGCAACCTTGTAGATTGCCGATTGCTCACCAAACCCCGTTCGCATTATGTCGGCGGTACTGTCAAACAAGGACTGCGTGGCCGCAGATATGATCGTGTTTTTCTGAGCCTCGATGACCTGATTTGCATCCGCTGCACGCTGACGAATCGACGTAATTCTGGCCTCACCCTCGGCAGTTATTTCGCCGGCCTTCGCATAAGCTTCCTCCTGAGCTGCCAGCCAGCGCTGGAGCTCCTGCTGCGCCTGGTCATATTCATTGATTTGCCCCTGCATCCCCTCAAAAGTTCCAGAGAGTCGCCCTCCTGTGGGTGTCAGGTTTCCTACAACATTACGAACCGTCGAGGGCAGTTGCATATCGGTGTTTTGATAAATATCTGCCCGCGTTTTTTCATATTCACCGGGTTTAAGTTGCCCCGTTGCTTTGGCCTTCTCCAGCAGTTCAAGACGGGTTTTAAGCAGATCGTTGGTCCGCTCATCCTTCGTCTTTACCTGTTCCTGCATTTTCCGGTAATCATCCAGGGTTTTTACGGAGTTTTGCAGTGCTTCCTGATTTTTGTAAGCCTGAAGGATTTCCTGTGAACGCGAAAGAATAGACTTCTGATCCGCGGTGAGCTGCGTTTTAGACTTGAGGTCAGCAATTTGCTGTTCGAATTTAATCCGCGCCTGTGTCGCGCTGTTAAGCTTGTCACTGGCATCTAGTTGGGACTGCATGGCAGCAGTCTGCTGGTTTATCTGATCAAGCAGCCGGGTTGCTGCGTCCTCGGTATATGCTTTACCCTTTGGCGTCTTGGGTAATTTCGGGTCTTTGTAGCGGTCATTTATTTCAGAATATATTCTGTCATATTCTTCTTGAGTATATTTCCCGCGATACTTGGATAGCTCAGCCAACTCTTTAGCACGTTGCTGCTGCCGTGTCTGATATTTCTGAGAAAAGGCATCAGCCTTCTGCTGTAGTTTTATCCCTTCCTGCTGTTTTTTAAGGTATGGGTCATAGGATTCATTAATGGCGTCCTGAGCCATTTTCTCGGACTGCAATGAAGCTAGTCGCGCTTTAGCAGCATCGAACCCCTTTTGAAGCATGGAAAGGTCGCTAGACTTCCATGCTCCATATGGCCCAGCATATTTTGATTGTCCGGCACTTAAATCAGAAAGTGACTTTTGCGCCCTACCCAGTTCGTCCTGAGCTTCTGCTATTTTTTGCTCTATAGATTTTTCACGACCTATATCAAGCATGGCATCCCAGGCACCTTTCGCGGCATCACCCAACCATTTCCATGCCTGCTCCAGTGATCCGAGGTTACCCTGAATCTGGTCAGCACGCTGCTTCATAGTCGCAGCATACGTCTCTGTTGCCAGTCTCGCAGCCTCTTGCTGATTACCCTCGTCCTGCAACGCCTTAATCTGGTTGTAAGTTGCCAGAGTCAGGAAGTGATATTTGTCGTTCAGTTCTCCGATAGCGGCTACCGGGTTTTGTGCGATTTTCTCGAAGTCTGCCACCATGCTATCGATAGATTCATCGGTCGCATCGTTCATTGCGACAACGGCCTCTGTGACAGTCTGCATTGAACCTGTAGCGATTTTACCACCAGAGACAACACGGTTTAGTGCCTGAGCGGCGGCGGCTGTGGTATTCCCTGTATTATCTGCGACCGATCTCGCCATGTCTGCCAATTGCCCGGTGGTTACCCCGGCAATATTCCCGGTCAGAACAAGGGACTTATTGAACTCCTGTTGCTCCTGGCTGCCTTTGTACCAGGCATATGTGAGAGTACCCACAACAGCGACAAGAGCGCCGATCCCGATAGTCATGGGATTCAGAAATCCAGTCAGTTTTTTGGCATTCTCTGCATTTTCAGACAATGAGTTAGCGTTATCTGACAGGGAATCGCTTGATTCATCGGCGGCATCTCCAGCCCCCAGCAACTGCTGTTTTATGATCTCGAACAGATTACCCCAACCGCCAAACGAATCAGCGATCTGCGAACCCTGTTGCATGAAGATAGTGAACAAAGGCATACCACCAGCCAGGCCAACAGCAATATCATTCAACTGCGCGGGGAGTAACCGCATGGCATTTTTATACTGCCCTGCCGAGATGGCCCCATACCGCATTTCATTGCTGACCTGATTGAGCCCCTTCTCTGTTAAATCCAGCTTATTTGAAAGCTCTGCGTGGTATTCAGGCGTAAGCAGCCCGGCATCTTTGGCTGCCGACAGTTCAGCTCGCTGTTTCTTGATTTTATCTAACGCAGCTGAGAAAGGGTCAAGTTGGCCAACTAATCGCTGCAACGAAGCACGCTGCTCTTCCTGAGCCTTTACTGCCTCACGTTCTGCCTGCGCTTCTCCGTTCAACTCGCGGCGGGCTTCGGCAATTTTGGCACTGTAGGCATCATACTGCTGGATACTGAGCGCACCACTGTACGTATATTCGAAAATTTGCCTCTGCTGTTCGTCAAGAGCCTGTAATGCGTGGGTGACGGGATCAAGGCGAGCCTGCAATTGAGCGAGAATTTTTTCCTGCTGCGCCTGTTGAGCAGCAGATTCCTGAGCGGCTTTAGCTGCCTCTCTCTGGGCTTGTGTGTAGCCAGTTAATTCATCCTGCGCAGACTGAAGACAATTGCGAGTTTGATCAATAATGGAGCTGTAGTGGCTGAATTCCTCAGCCCCCAGCACACCAGATAGATTTGCCTTTTTCAGCCGCTCCATTGCTTTATCCAGCTCATCAAACGCTTTTGATGTAGGATCCAGCTTATCCAGTAATTTTTCTATTTCTTCCCGCTGCACCCTTGTTGACTTCGCATTTTCGATAGCGTGTTTTGGTCCAACCTTAAGATGTGAGTTCAGATCTTTAGTAGCTGCGGAAAGATTATCCGTTGCGAACTCAGCTTTTTCACCCTCTGCTGTTATTTTGTTTAGAGCACTGGCTAAACTATCCGCATTCTTTTCTGCTCCGGTGCTATCGAGGATAATAGCGAGGCGGGATGTTTGTTCAGTCATTACCTATC
>OLQX01001349.1_pt1 | contig 21874 bp, 17 predicted proteins | sample 1672581 | NCBI WGS metagenome assembly OLQX01 (sample SAMEA3136701, study PRJEB25190) | human gut metagenome | reverse complement strand
CATAGCTACAGATCACAAGAATCAAAATCCCTGTGGTAATACCCTTCTCTGTATGAGAAGAGTACATCACAGGGATACCACATCGGAACTACGTGTCAGGTGTGGTAGTTCATGGATGAAGAAGTTCAGCAGTTACTGAAGGAAAAGTATGGATTTACTGAATATTACAGAAGTGATCCTTTCTGGCATAACGCTTATAAGTTTAGAGTACATAAAGCTTCTTTAAATAGCTGGTATACACAGGATGTTCAGATGGATATGGACCTTGTGGATGGTGATGAAATTCGCTGCAGAATCTTGGAAAAGAATGGTTCATGTGCATGGACAAGTCCAATCTTTATTGAAGAATAATTTTTTTAATGGTGCATCAATATGATGTGCTCTTTTTTTGAAGTTGTTTGGAAAAGTTGAAGTTTACATAGAAAAGTCCCTTGAAAAAGTCACAGTTCACCCAAAAAAGTCCTTTGAAAAATATGAAATCCAAAGTAGAATGTAGCTAGAAGCTGGTACATGTATGTTGAAGAGAAAAATAGAAGAAAAATTGTTGCAATGGAAAAATACAAAGGGAAGAAAGCCATTGATTATAAAAGGCTGCAGACAATGTGGAAAAACATATTCTGTAATGAAATTTGCGAAAGATAATTATGAACATGTTGTGTATTTGAACTTTTTTGAAAATCCGGATTATAATTCGATTTTTTCTGGATCATTAGATGTGGAAAATATAACGATGATGATTTCTGCTTTGCTTGGTCAAAAGGCTGTGTTTGAAGCTGGGAAAACAATATTGATTTTGGATGAAATCCAAGAATGTGCACAAGCACGAACTGCATTGAAATTCTTTAGAATCGATGGACGTTATGATGTCATTGGAACAGGGTCTTTGCTTGGTGTGAGAGGCTATGGTGAACAACCTAAGTCGATTCCTGTTGGTTCAGAAACAACGTTACATATGAATCCTTTGGATTTTGAAGAGTTTCTATGGGCAAATGGAATATCTGAAGCAATCATATCAATTTTAAGGAAGTCATTGGAAGATGAAACTGTGATTCCTGAAGCGTTGCATCAAAGATTAAAGGAATTATTGTTGCAATATACAGTTGTTGGTGGAATGCCTGAAGTTGTGAGTGCGTTTGTGGCTAGGAAGCAAATGAATGAAGTACTTCAATTGCAAAGAGATATTGTTAGATCGTATGAAGATGATATGGTGAAATATGCACAGGGAAGAGATAAATCTAAAATTCAAGAATGTTTTCAATCGATTCCTAGACAATTGGCAAAAGAAAATAAGAAATTTCAATATTCTTTGATTCAAAAAAAAGCAACCGCAAAATCATTTATTGGCAGTTTGCAATGGATTGAAGATGCTGGGATTATTACAAGATGTCATAATCTTTCTTTGACAGAACTTCCATTAGACGGAAATGCAATTGAAGAAATATTCAAAGTATATATGTGTGATACTGGTTTGTTTGTAAGTATGCTGGAAGATGGTACACAATTTGATATTCTGCAAGGAAATCTTTATGGGTATAAAGGTGCAATATTTGAAAATCTTGTCGCAGATATATTTTATAAAATGGGAAGAAAACTATACTACTATCGTAAAGATTCCGGACTAGAAGTTGACTTTGTAATTCGCTATAAAGGGGAATGTACACTTGTTGAAGTGAAGGCTACAACAGGAAATACAAAGAGCACAAAAACAATATTGAAACATCCTGAGAAATATCATGTGAATCAGGTAATCAAGCTAGGTGATTACAATGTTGGAAGAAGTGAGCAAATATTAACGCTTCCAGTATATATGGCATTTTTGCTGACGAGTGTGTAAATTTCATCTTTGACAGTTCAAGAAGAAAAAACAGTCTGAAAATGGCTTATTTACGCCAGATTCTGACTGTTTTTGTTTTGTGCCGATATTACGTAATTTATTGTCTCTGTTTTGTAAGTTTGATGATATTTCTGATGCTGCTCTTTGTCATGATCTGATAGTCTGTATTGAATCCAAATATTTCATGAAGCTCATCAGTAAGGTCAGTTCTTGTATAGGAAGGCTGATATCCTGTTCCTGGAATGATATGCAATTCCATTTTTCGTAGTGTTGTTATAATCTTTTCTGCTGTGTATTTTTCTTTCAGCTTTTTTTCAAGTATCCGATAGATCATCAGTGACAGATAGCAGATTAGAAAATGTGCCTGTATTCTGTCTTCTCTGGAAAGATATACAGGTCTTGCCTGAAATTCTGTTTTCATGATTCTGAAAGATTCTTCGATCTCCCATCTTTGTTCACTTTGGCTTTTATGTATTCTCTGAAATCATCGGCCTCTTCGATCTCGAAGAAGAAGTTTGTGCATTAAAAAGTCTAAATAAAAGAATCTATACTATCAATACTAATTGAGTCGAGCTTCTTAAAATTACACAAAAGCAATAAAGAAAAATGGAGAGTGGAGAGCATTAATCAAAAACGCTTAAAAATATTCCAAACATTCTCTTTAAACGTTGTACAAGAGGTTGCGGATTTATCGAGAGTTTAGCCCCTATACCTTAAATCTAAGGTTGACTATATATATATGTATAATGAGAATGTTCTAAAAAATATGCTTTTGTAACCGAAAAATAAAAGTGTAAAATAGCAAAAAAATAGATTTCAAAAACAAAAAAAGTACAAAAACATATTAGAGAAAACGCATAGTATATGCAAATAGGGAGAAACAGAAATGAAGAAGAACGTAAAGAACAAAATTCTTGCTTTTTCAATGGCATCAGCAATGATTGTTCCAAATGTTGCTGTTGTATTTGCGGAAGCACCAAAAGCTGGTTTAGTCTCAGTAGCTAAAGAAGTAAGCGTTGAAGGAAAAAATTATCTCAATGTACACGTTATGGGAGAAAACGCTGAAGGAAAACAAACAGAAGTTGAAATTGTTAAAATTCCACTAGAACTTACAACAGAAAAAGATTGGGAAGTAGTTAAATATGATGTTTCATCTATTTTGAAAGATAATGGATGGAAACTATCTTCTAGTGTTTACGGATCTGAAGGTGTAAAAACAAATACTATTGACGTAACTTTAACTAAAGAAGGCACACCTACAGAATTGTATGTTGAAAGAAATACAAGAAACGTACGTGTTCATTATGTATCCGAATCTGGAGAAATGATTGAAGACAATATTGAAGAACTGACAATTCCAGCAGATCAAACTGTAGTAAAAGCTACTGATTTGAAAAAAATCCCAGCAGGATATGAAGTTTGTGAAAAGGGAGATATCAACTTCAGCGGCGTAGAAGATGTAAGTGTCAAAGTTCGTAAGAAGGCTGAAGAAAAGAAGACAATCAATGTAACATATTTCTATGTTGGTGAAAATGGTGAGAATATTCCTTGTGGAACAGATTCAGTTACTTTAGATGCATCTGCAACATCATTCAATAATACTACATTAACAAATGTGCCAGAAGGCTATGAAATTTGCAGAATTGGTGATGTAGATGTTAGAAATATAGCTGATGGCGAATTTGTTTACATTGAAGTTCGTGAAAAAGCAGCACAGACAAGAAACGTACGTGTTCATTATGTATCCGAATCTGGAGAAATGATTGAAGACAATATTGAAGAACTGACAATTCCAGCAGATCAAACTGTAGTAAAAGCTACTGATTTGAAAAAAATCCCAGCAGGATATGAAGTTTGTGAAAAGGGAGATATTAACTTCTGTGGTGTAGAAGATGTAAATGTCAAAGTCCGTAAGAAGGCTGCACAGACAAGAACAGTTTATGTACATTATATTGATGCTGAAACAAAGATTCCATTTGAAAACGCTATTGAAAAGATCGAAATTCCAGCTGATGAAATTCATGTTAATACAAAAGATTTAAAGGAAATCCCAGCAGGATATGAACCAGTTGTTACTGGAGATCTTGATTTCTATAATACAGATGATGTAAACGTAGAATTACGTAAAATTGAAAAGGTTACAACATTGCATGTAAACTTCGAAACTGTTGATGGAACAGTAGTTGGTGAAAAGACATTTGAAAAGACTTCTACAGATGAAGAAGATGTAGTATTCGCTCTTGATGATGATATTGTTCTTCCTGAAGGATATCACTGGGTAGATTATAACGATCAGATTAAGAATGTTACACTTCCAGCTGGAGCAACAGGTGGACATTGTATGTTCGTTGAACAGGATGAAACAAAAGCAGTTTTAACAGTTACATTCGAAACAAAGGATGGAGAAACAGTTGGAACAACTTCTGTTGCTAAGGAATTCGCAGTTGATGAAAACGGTGATAAGGTTACAACATTTGTTCTTGGTAAAGATTTCACACTACCAGAAGGTTATCATTTAGCTGATGGTGTTGATCAAGTAACTGAAATTACAATGCCTGGTACAGTTGGCGGACATACAGTAATTGTAGAAAAGGACGCAGTTGCACCTACACCTACAGAAGATCCAAAGAAGGATGATACTAAGAAAGATGATACTAAGAAGGAAGAAACAAAGAAGCCTTCTAAGACAGCTGATACAGCTGATACATCTGACGTAGCTGCTTATGCAATTCCATTAGTAATGAGCATGGTTGCTATTAGTGCAATTGTTGTTGGTAGAAAAAAATTATCCTAATTAAAACTACTGCATAATTGATTATTTCAATTAAGTGTTGAAAGTAAGTATAAAATTGTCGGAGTTTAGCTCCGGCAATTTTTTCTAAGAAGGATTTTATGAAAAAGAGAAAAATAAAAAAGGGAAATCTACTATTTTTAATTGGTTGTATATTATTGTTTATTTCAGTTATTACTTTTGTTGTTATGTTTTTGGTAAATAGCCACAATAGTTCTGAAATGAAAAAGAAGATGGATGCAGCACATAACTATACTGCATACCAGAATGTTGTAGTAACAGATAATAATTTAGATGGATCATTAAATGATGTACTTGCTGAAGGAATAAAAAAGTGGGTTAATTCAACATTAGGTATGGATGATTCTTACTCTTCTGACAGTAAATCGAAACTTTTAAGAAAATTCTATGATTCTATTGAAAATAGTGATCAAAAAAAGAAATTGACTGATACATTAACTGAATTTTATTCTGCTAAAACTATTACAACAGAAAATATTGACGTCTCTATAACAGAAGCTAAAGAAGCAACTCTAAACGAAAAATCTGTTGGTCTTGTAAATTGTAAAGCAACAATTAGTGGAACTAGAGATGGAATTGATTTTCAAAATATCTATGATCTATCTTTGTTACTTTCCTACGATACGGATCCAGTTGGCATTTATGTTGTGAAAAGTATTGCCAAGGAATAAGTTTTAATTATATCTTAATACTTTGACATCATTTTCGGCTTGCCAAATTCTGATGGCACTTATGGGAGCAAGTCATAGAACAAACTGAAAAAAGATAAGAATTGAAGCCATTTGAAATGATTCCGTTCTTATCTTTTTCTTTTGTTCGATTCAATACTGTTATCTACTATTTTTATATAGTTAGCTTTCTATCGGTCACGATTAAACGATTAATTATTAAATGATTTATTGACTGTACTTCGTCTAATTTCTTGCATGTCAATATTGATACGACATACACATTCTACTCTTCGTATTATGATTTATATTCATCTTCAAAAAATAGTTAAAAAGATTGCTTTTCAGTATATATGTCTTTTTTACTGATGAATGTGTAAGTAAAGTTGTTATAATAGAAAGCAGAAAGAGAGAAAAACATATTATGGGATTTAGTAAAGATTTTTTATGGGGTGGTGCTACGGCAGCCAACCAGTACGAAGGTGGCGTATTCGAAGGTGGTGCAGGTCTTGCAACTGCAGACGTTATGACAAACGGTTCTCATACAGTTCGTCGCCAGGTAACATGGAAGAAGGAAGATGGAACAACAGGTTCTACACCTTTATGCTTTGGTTCTGAAGAAAGACATTTACCAGAAGGTGCAATTCCTTGTCTGTTAGATGATGACAAGTATTATTATCCTTCTCATATTGCTTCTGATTTTTATCATCATTATAAAGAAGATATCAAGCTATGTGCAGAAGAAGGTTTTAAGTGCTTTAGACTTTCTATTAAATGGTCTCGTATTTTCCCTAATGGAGATGATGCAAATGTAAATGAAGAAGGCGTTGCTTTCTATAAGAGTGTTATGGAAGAGTGCAAGAAGTATGGTATTGAACCTCTTGTTACATTGTCTCACTATGAAACTCCATTATCATTGGCACAGAGATTTAATGGATGGAATGATCGTAAACTTGTGGATATGTTTGTGCGTTATGCAGAAACTTGTTTTGATCGTTTTGAAGGCTTGTGTAAGTATTATTTAACATTTAATGAAATTAACTGTATTGAAGCTGCACCTTATGTAACTGCTGGCTTGATTCATGCGGATGAACAGAATATTGCTAATGCAACGTTCCATCAGTTTTTAGCAAGTGCGAAAACAGTGATTGCGGCACATCAGTCTCATCCGGAAATTCGTGTTGGTATGATGCTTGCTTTTGGTCCTGTATATGGCTATACATGTGATCCATATGACCAGTTATTAGCAAAACAGCAGGAAGATAGAACATTGTTCTATTCTGATGTGCAGATGACAGGTGTATATCCTACCTATAAGCTAAAGGAATATGAAAGAAAGAATATTACAATTCCTTATGAAGATGGTGATGCTGCTTTATTGAAGGCTGGTGTTTGTGATTTCTTGAGTTTCTCATGTTATGGTTCTCATGTGTTAACAACACATGTTGATGAAGATATGAAAAAGGGTGAAGGAAATGGTGCAATGCAAAGAACAGTTGCCAATCCTTATCTCAAAACAAATGCATGGGGATGGGCTACAGATCCACAGTGCTTAAGAATTGTATTGAATACATTCTATAATAGATATCATTGTGATTTGTTCTGTGTTGAAAATGGTATCGGATGGAATGATAAATTTGAAGATAATACAGTACATGATGATTATCGTATTGATTATATGAGAGCCAATATTCAGTCTATGAAGGATGCGGTTGATATTGATGGTATTCCTTTAATGGGTTATCTGTATTGGGGATGTGTTGATATGGTTAGTAATGGTGAAGGTGAGATGGCTAAGAGATATGGCCAGATCTACGTTGATGCCGATAACTATGGACAGGGCACAATGGAAAGAAAGTGCAAGGATTCTTACTACTGGTATCAAAAGTGTATCAAGAGTAATGGAGAAGATTTGAAGTAATGAAAAAAAGGGATATTGTATGAGTGATTCGCTCATCAATATCTCTTTTTCTTCTAAATAGTAAGCCTTCCTTCTGCTAGATCTTTTGAAAGAAAAGGCAAAAAATATAGTGGAATTGTTAATAATCTTTGCTTGGAATTATATCCGTAGTTGTTTTTTGAAATTTTAATAGCACATTCAAATTTGTTTTGATTAGAAAATTTTTCAAGAGAATTCAATGTTCCTTTTCCTTTTTTTACATCTATTGGATATAGTTTGTTATTGGATTCGATGATGAATTCAAATTCAGCTGAGGATTTTCCTTTCCAATAAAATAGGGGATTTCCTTTAGCAATGAGTTCATCGGCTACATAGTTTTCGAAGAATATTCCTGATAATGTGTTTTCTCTATCACTGGAAACAAAAGATTCTGCATTGATGCCACTTTGATAAGAAAACATACCAATGTCTGCAAGAAATAGTCTGAAATTACTTTCACTATCTGGCATTAATGGAGTCGTGACATGTTCTTTTAATTGAAATGATTGATGAATAATATGAGACATTGTGAGCCATTGTATTGAAGTTGCAAAGTCTCTCGTTTTCTTTTTTTCTTCAATCAGCCCTGGAGAAAAATTTTTTGATTCTTTATTCAGTTCTTTAAAAATGTTTTGGAAAAGCAAGCGAGAACGAAGAATAGATTCTTGGCTGGCTTGATATAACTCCATATCAGATAAATAGTTATCATATAGTGACTTGAGGATATTTCGACATTGTAAAAGTGAAGCATTATTTACATATGCATCTACAGCTTCAGGCATTCCACCAATCAGAAGATATTTATAGATTTGTTCCATTGCGAGATTATGAATCTGTGAAGAAAGAGGTTTTTTTTCAGCGTATGCATTCTGTACTGTTTTGTATAGAATTTTGTTGCTGTTGAGCAAGAACTCATCGAATGACATAGGATACAGAGTTAATTGATCGATTTTCCCGACAGGAAAAAGAAATTGGCTGTTAGATCCTTTTTTGCGAATTTCTCTTTGCAGTTTGATTCGAACCATTGAGCCAGTTGAAATGACAGGAATATCTCTATAATCTTGGCAAAAATATTTTAGAGCAGAAATAATGTTTGGACATTCTTGTACTTCGTCAAAAATTAAAAGAGTATTTTTGTTGATTTCTTTGTTGAAACGCAAAGAAATATATTCAATTATTTTTTGAGGGTTCGCAGTTTGAAAACAAAATTCACGGATTTCATCTTCGATTTTAAAATCTATATAGATAAATTTGTTTTTATAAAATGTTTTTGCGAAAAGCTCTTTTATCAAATAGGATTTTCCTGTTTGACGTGCACCCCACACAATGAGAGGTTTTCTATTTGCACTTTTATTCCAGCGAATTAAATCGTCTAATGCTAATCTCTCCATGTTTGCCTCCGTTCTATGATTGTATTTTACCATGATTTACACCTTTTTATACCTTTTTTGGAGTGTGAATTGCACCTTTTGGCACTTTTTTTGGATGAAGATTTGCACCTTTAAGCGTGTTTTTGAACATGTAATTTGCACCTTTTAGTACTTTTTTTAGAGAGTAACTTGCACCTTTGCACGAATTATAGATATGAGAAATTGATTATGCTTGAAGAAATATGAACGAAATGACAATATAGTAGTAGAAGTTTATACAAGGAGACAATTTATAATGACACAATTTTTCTGGGGCAATAGTTCTAGCAGCATGCAGACGGAAGGTGGATGGAATGAAGGTGGGAAATCTTTGTCTGTTTATGACATTGTAGAACCTGCAGAACATCGCAGTGACTGGCATTTTGCAAATGATAATTATCATTCTTTTGATGAAGATCTGGATTTGATGAAAGATCTTGGCATGAATATGTATCGTTTCCAGGTTTCATGGAGTAGATGTGTGAAGGATGGTGATGGGAAGTTTAATGAAGAAGGATTGGCTTTCTATGACCGTTTGATTGATGGTTTGTTAAAAAGAAATATTACACCAATGATTTGTATGTATCACTTTGATATGCCTTTGCATCTTGCAAGAGAATATAATGGATTTTTGAGTAAAGACGTAACGGAAGCATTTATTCGTTTTGGTAAGAAAATCATTGATCGTTATAGTGATCGTGTAAAGTACTGGATTACATTTAATGAACAGAATTTATATCATAATTCTTATGCATATAAGATTGCGGGCAGTGAGAATTGTGAAAAGAATACAGATACGCTGTATCAGATTTTTCATAATGTAATGTATGCGCATTGTGCAATCTGTAATTATCTGCATGAGAATAGTGATGCAAAGATTGGGGGTATGCTTGCATATAGTGAAGTGTATCCTGCGACATGTAAACCTTTGGATATTCTGTGTGCGAGAAAGCATGATGAGTTTATGAATCTGACGTTGCTGGATGCTTTTTCACATGGTCATTATTCTGAAGAAATGATGCATTATGTTGAAACACATCGCATTGATATGAAGGCAACAGAGGAAGAATTAGAAGTGATTCGTCATCATGAAGAAGATTACATCTGCTTCTCTTATTATTGTTCGACAACAGTGAATTCAGATAAGATTCCTGAAGGGACAGTACCAAATGAATATTTGATGTATGGTGGACAGGATAATCCGTATCTTGAAACGACTGAGTGGAACTGGCAGATTGATCCATTAGGTTTTAGAGATGTAATAAATAAGATATATAAAAGAACAGGATTACCTGTATTTCCGATTGAAAATGGTATTGGTGTACAGGAGGAATGGGATGGTGAGCATGAAATCCAGGATGATTATCGTATTGCTTATCATAGAGAACATATTAAAGAAATGTTTAATGCGATGCATGAAGATGGTATTCCTGTACTAGGATATCTTGGATGGGGATTGATTGATATTCTTTCTTCTCAAGGGGATATGAGAAAGAGATATGGTGTTGTGTATGTGAATCGTACGAATCATGATCTAAGAGATATGAAGCGTGTTCCAAAGAAGAGTTATCACTGGCTGAAAAAAGTGATTGTGAGCGATGGAGAAGAGATGTAAATAATATTGGTTGCATTGCAGAAAGAGATGATATGCATAATGAAGATGAATATAGACAATTAGAGGCTGAAAATAAAAAGCTTAAGCAGTTGTTGAAAGAAAATGGAATATTCTATCTTGAAGATGGAGAAGAGTTGTCTTCAAATGAAAAGATAGAAATAATTAAAAGTTATTTCCGAGGGAATGATACTGTTTTTGCGTACCGTTTCTGGAATAAAAATCAGAATAAATATGGCTGGGCACCATCGTGTAAAAATAATTTAAAAGAATGTTGTCCACATAAACATCGAATGAAGCAGAAATGTATAGAGTGTCAATATTTTGAAAGAGAATCATTAACTACGGATATATTGTCAAAACATTTAAAAGATGCTGAATTTTTAGGAATAGGGTTATATCCTTTGCAAAATAACAGTACTTGTTATTTTATGGCGATTGACTTTGATGAGGATGATTGGTTTGAAGCAATGTTATGTGTCTATAGGATTGCTAGAGAACTTGAATTAGAATGCGTCATGGAAAAGAGTGCAAGCGGGCAAGGTGGTCATCTTTGGTTTTTCTTTTCTACTGCGATACATGCATATAAGGCAAGAAAATTGGCAAATAGATTGTTGGAAAAAGCAATGAATCGTAATAAAAATATTTCGTTTAAAAGTTTTGATCGTATTTTTCCAAATCAAGACTATGTAAGTGAAAAGGGATTGGGAAATTTGATTGCTGCTCCATTTTGGAAGCATGCATTGCTTAGCAAACAGAGATCAACATGCTTTATTGATACGGATGGAAAATTTATAAAGCATCCAATGGAATATTTAGCACAAATCAGAAAAATTACACAAGAAGAGATTGAAGTATTAACACAATATGAAGAAGACTATTTCTTTGAAAATGATCAATTATCATTGTCTCTGGATACGGATTTTAAATATTCTTGGAAAATTGAATGTATTGAGGAATCAATGTTAAGAATATCAAAGCATGGATTAAATGCGGCAACATTGAGTCTGCTAAAACGTTCAGCGTCCATAATCAATCCTGATTATAAAAATAAAGTACAGATGAAATTGCCGATTTATAATACCCCAAGGATTAAATGCTGGTATGAAGAAACAGATCAATATTTATATATTCCTAGAGGAAGATTTGAGTTTTTGAAAGAAAGAATGCCAGGAACGCAATGGATATATGAAAATCATTGTATACAAGGAAAAGAAATTGAAGTTGCGTTTAAAGGAAATATTCGTGTGGATCAATCGTCAGCAATTACTAAATTGATGAAATATGATTTGGGAATTTTAAAGGCAGAGCCTGGCTGGGGGAAAACGATTGCGACGATTTATTTGATTGCACAATTAAAAGTGAGTACATTGATTATTGTGAATCGTGTAGTTTTGCAAAAGCAATGGGTGAATCAAATAAAAGAATTTCTTCAATATGAAGGATGTGATAAGAAAAAGAATACTTATATTGGAAGGATTGATGGAAATAATAAAAAAGTATTTGGAAATATTGATGTTGCGGTAGATAAGTCATTAGCATCCATGGAAAATATTGATGAAATTCTTTCAAACTATGGAATGGTTGTAGTTGATGAATGTCATAACATTGGAAGTACAACGTATGACTTGATTTTAAAACGTGTGAAAGCAAAAAGAGTGTATGGTTTATCTGCTACCCCTGATAAACAAAAAGGTCTTTTCCCTGTTGTGCAAATGTATTGTGGACCAGTCAGAGTGAGCGAAAATAAAAAGTCAGTTAGTGCAATGCATAAGATATTAATTCCACGATATACAAATACAAGAATTCTTGAGAAAGATTATAATCCTACAGAGTTATTGCAGTATCTTTGCGAGAATCAGGCAAGAAACTATATGATTTTTCAAGATGTTTTGAAAGAGTATAGAGAAAATAGTCAATGTATAGTTTTGTCAGAAAGAATTGAACATTTAGAGACATTGAAACGAATGCTAGAGCAATCCATTGAGAATGTATTTATTATCCATGGTAAGACAAAGGTGAAGGATAGAAATGAAACGTTACTTCAATTAAAGGAGTTATCTGAAAAACCGTTTGTTTTATTGGCAATCAGCAAAGGAATTGGAGAAGGATTTGATCTTCCGGCATTGCGTACTTTGTTTATCACTGCACCTTTTTCTGCAGATTATCGAGTCATTCAATATACAGGTCGAATTGAAAGAAAATTTGAAAATAAAGATACAATTAAAGTGTATGACTATGTGGATTCTGAAATACGAATGGCTAAAAGTATGTATGAAAAACGCTTGAAAACATACTTGAGTAGAGGGTACTTTATTCAAGAAGAAACAAGTGATAATGATGTTGAAAAAATGTTGTTTGATTATGAATCGTTTAAAAAACAAGTTGTTGATGATATGAGAACAGCAAAAAAAGAAATTACGTTCTTTTCTGCAGCAAATGCTTTTGATTCTTTTTATCAATACTATGATTTATTATCCAAACTTCACTGGAATGGCATTCGAATACATTTTGTTGTAAATGATAAAACAAATCCTCAAATTGTTAAATACATGACCGGCTTGGGTGGAAATGTGATTTACAGCGAACATACGATGCATTTGATTGTCATTGACAAGGAAATCGTTTGGAATTGTCCAAGTGATCTATTTGAAAGTGGTAATTTTGAAGATGGATATTTGAGATACGAGAGTATTCAATTGGCAAGTGAAGCATTAAGTAGTGTGAATGATAAAGATGAAATTAACGAAGGACTGTTTGCACTTTAGTAAATTTACTGCGTCATGGAAAAATAATTTTGATATACTAAAAAGTGCGTTATTTAACGTGCTTTTTTGCGTATATAAATTATTAGGGGTGTGATAAAAATGATGAAAAAACATATTTCAATATTATTATCGGCTTTATTAATTGTAAGCAGTGGCTTTACAACGATTTATGCTGAAGGTGAACCTTCTCCTTCCCCAACAATTGAAACAACTCAGCAGCCAGAGCCTACGGAAACGCCTGAAGCTTCAACGGATAAAGTTGAAACGGAAGAACCGGATACAAATGTAGATGTGGGCGATGATTCTTCTAATGAAAATGAATCTGAAGATGTAACGGAGCCGTCAGCAACAGAAACTCCAGAAGTTACGCCTGTTCCAGAAATAAATGAAGATACTAGCAAGGATGAAGAAGAGCTAGATCCAAGTGTTTCATATTCTTTACAGTATGCTGATGGAACATCTATAGAAGATGTAACGAGTTCTGAGGAATTATCTACGGATAAAGCAATTCAGAAAATTACATTAAATACCTTAAATATTGAACCATCGATGGTAACGTATAATGTTTATCTATCTAACTATGGATGGAGTGAAGAAAAACATGGTGGAGAAGTTGCTGGAAAAGATGATGGCAGCAATATTGAAGGATTTTACGCAAAACTGGATGATTCACTCAATGAAATGTATTCCATTGAGTATAGAACATATATTAGTGGCTTTGGATGGACAGAATGGGCTAGAGATGGGGAATATACTGGTTCTAAGGATTACGGCTTGGTAATTACTTCATTGGATGTAAGAATTGTATATTCTGATGTTTCGCTATATGCAAGTAATGGTACAGGACAGGCGTATTACGAAAGACCTTCCGTCCAATATAATGTACATATGCAAGATTATGGATGGCTTGGAACTGTAGGGACTTCTCAAGTTTCTGGTAAGCCAAACCAGGGAAAACGAGTTGAAGCTATCACTGTAACCCTGCCTGCCAACTTAACAAAATATGGCAGTCTTAATATTCAGACACACGTACAAGACTATGGATGGCTTGGAAATGTTGGAAATGGTCAGGTTGCGGGGACAACAGGACAAGGAAAACGAGTTGAAGCATTTCAGCTATCACTTACAGGTGAATTGGCAAATCGTTATAACATTCTTTATCAGGCATATGTTGATGGATTAGGCTGGCAGCCAACAAAGAAAAATGGTGCTGTTGCGGGGACAACAGGTCAATCTAGAGCAATTCAAGCAATTCGTATTTCTATCCAATATAAATATGGTCCTCAGTCTTCAACAGGAATGAGCGAAAGTGAATACATTCAGAATCTTGATCAATCTATATTTTATCAAGCACATGTTCAAAATATTGGATGGCAAAATACTGTCATGAACTATGAAACTGCTGGAACAACTGGTCAATCATTAAGAGTTGAATCGTTGAAAGTAACTTTATCAGATGATTTAGCGCAGCTTGGTGGTGTTTCTATTCGTGCACATGTACAGGATTATGGATGGATGAATTCTGTTGGTGCTGGTGCAGTGATTGGAACAACCGGACAAAGTAAAAGATTAGAAGCTGTTCAAATGTCTTTGACAGGAGAACTTGCAAATAAGTTTGATATTTGTTACAGAACACATGTACAGAATATTGGATGGCAGTCATGGAAAAGAAATGGTGAAACCTCTGGAACAACCGGACAATCATTGAGAATTGAAGCAATACAGATAGCAATCGTGCAAAAATCCAGTAATACTTCATCAAATTCAAATACAAATCGTGTTGAAGTTGGTGTTGACGTATCTAGCTGGCAAGGCAATCAAATCGATTGGAATCAAGTATCTACAGTAGCTTCGTTTGCAATTGTTAGAGCTGGCTATAGAGGTGCATCTGGTAGAGTGGCTGAAGATACTTGTGCTGTTAGAAATGTAAATGCTGCTAAATCTGCTGGAATGCAAGTTGGTTTATATTTTTATTCCATTGCAACGAATATTTTTCAGGCGATGGAGGAAGCTGATATTGCAGTAAATGTTGCCAATAAATGTGGTGGAGTATCATTGCCAATCTACTTTGATATGGAGGATAATAGAGTTGCAAGCTTAAGCAGACAGGATAAGACGGCAATTGCAAATGCTTTTATTGATCGAGTACATAGCTATGGTTACAATGCTGGTTTCTATTCCTATCTATATTGGATGAAAGATCAAATGGATATGAACGGATTAAGAAGTGATTCTGTCTGGGTAGCTCAATATAACAACACATGTACATATACTGGTAAATATGACTTCTGGCAATATACTTCACAGGGAAGTGTTCCAGGTATTTCCGGTAATGTTGATATGAATAAAAGGATTAGATAAGGGGAATTTATGAGAAGGAAAGTGATTAAAGCAATTTGTTCATTGTTGGTTGTTACTTTATGGGGAGTTTCTCCAGTGTATGCAGAAGAAACTGACAACCAACAACAAGAAACTACAAAAGAAGCAGCACAAGAAACAGAGAAAACTGTAGAAGAAGGGGAAGGAACTGTTGAAACAGACGAAACAATACAGCCAACACCGTCTACTGCACCTGAAGGTGAAGAAACTGAAAAGAAAGATACAGATACAGTTGATGAAGTAGAAAAAAAAGATGATGTTGATGAAACTGTTGAAGTAACAGAAAATGAAGCAACGAAAGTGGATGCTCCTGAAGAAAGTGTGGAAGATGAGGCGTATACAGTAGATGAAGAAGATATTATGACTTTATCTGCTCCTGAACCATCTGTTGCGAATAATACAACACTTACATACTGTGCACATGTACAAGATTATGGATGGATGAATCCTGTTACTTCTAATCAAGTAGCTGGAACAACAGGCCAAAGTAAGAGAGTTGAAGCTTTGAAAATTGGTCTTCCAGAAAACTTAAGATCTGTTGGGGATATCAGAGTTGAAACACATGTACAAGACTATGGATGGATTGGTGCTGTTGGAAATAACCAGGTAGCTGGAACAACAGGCCAAAGTAAGAGAGTTGAAGCATTAAAAGTTTCTTTAACAGGAGAACTTGCAAACCAGTATGATGTTATTTACAGAGTGCATGTACAAGATATTGGCTGGCAGAATTGGGTTAGAAATGGCAGAATCGCTGGAACAACAGGTCAAAGTAAGAGAATTGAAGCCATTCAAATTTATTTAAGAAATAGGGCTGATCGCGTAAAAATTGAAAATGTTGATAAAACAGTTTCTTATTCTGCACATGTACAAGATTATGGATGGTTAAATGCCGTAACAAATGGAAACATCGGTGGTACTGTAGGGCAGTCTAAGAGAATGGAAGCTATTCAAGTTTCATTATCAGATGACATGCTAGAATATGGTGATGTAAACGTGCAGGCTCATGTACAAGATTATGGTTGGTTAGGCACTGTTGGAAATGGCCAAACTGCTGGAACAACAGGTCAGAATAAACGTTTAGAAGGTTTGAAAATCACTCTTACAGATGAACTTGCAAATCATTATGATATTTATTATAGAGCGCATGTAGGAAATATTGGCTGGCTCGGATGGACAAAAAATGGTGGCATTGCAGGAAGTGTTGGATGCAACCGAAGAATTGAAGCTGTTCAGATTGCAATTTATGCAAAGAATGATCCAAATGCTCCAAAGGTTGGAAATTCTCAAACAACTTCTGTTGAAAATCCTCAATATACACCAACATACTATTCTCAAAGAGATCCACGTTGGGCTGGCGCAACATATAACGGTTATAACTTACAGAGCACAGGTTGTGTTCCAACAGCCGTTGCCATGGTTGTTGATGGAATTCTTCATAATGGAGTAACACCAAATATTATGGCGGATTATCTTGTGACTACTGGAGAATTTGCTGGTAGAAAACATGGTGGATCTGGTTTAGCAATTAGATATGGTGCTGAACATTGGGGTTTGAAGACAACAGGTATTGGTGACTATGGAACTTTAGTGAATTGCCTGAATGCTGGAAATATTGTTGTATTCCAGGTAGGTGCAGGTACATTTACGAGCCGTGGCAGTACTCATGCAATTGTATTGTTCAGAAATTCTGGTGGTAATACATATGTGTATGATCCATGGAACGCTCATAATGGATGGTATAGTATTTCTATGATCTGGAATCAGAGAAGTACAAATAGTTATGATTTGACAGGTGGTTATGTTGGCTATGGCATTTATCAATAATGCAGAATGGTGAACATTATGAAAAAAAATAAAAAGTTACTAATCGGTGGTTTGATTGCTTTTGTAGTCATACTAGGATGTGGCGGATATTACTTTTTGAAAAAAAATAATACAGATTTACCAGGTTCATCTATTAGTAAGAAACTATTCACTGAAAGTACAATGAATGACTTTCAGATCTTGAATCTAGAATATGACAACAAAGAAGTTGATCCACTAGATTATTTAAAAAATAAAAATAGTGCAGTTAGTTTATCTCCAAAAACAGTTTCATTAGCAACTGTTGGTAATACAGAAGTGACGTATAAATTTAAAGATACAGAAATGAAGTGTGAATTTGTTGTGAATGATACAAAAGCTCCTGTTATTACACTTGTGGCTGATACTGTTGATATCGATTCGTTAGAAGGATATGATATGAATTCAAATGTTCAGGCTGTTGAAGATTCTGTAGATGGAGCTTTACCTAAAGTAGAAGCAGAACCCGAAAAATTTTCTAACTCCTTTGATGGAAGAGTTTATGAAACAGGCTGGTATACAGTAACATTGAATGATTCAACAGTAACAGTACACGCTTCGGATAATCATGGTAATACATCGGAAAAAACATTTACACTGAATGTGAGTGAACAGCCATCAACAGATGAAGTTCAAATGTATTCTTATCAGCCTGTTGATCTAGAAGGATTGGAAGATCCATCTAACTGGGCTTTGATTGATTCTTCAGATTGGTATTATGCAGCATGTACATATCACTCTCAACAATATCAAACACCTCATGAAGCTTTACAGGATGTTGTGAATCATGAAGCGGAAAGAGGCAATACAGTAAATGTTGAAAATGAAACCAGAATTTTTTGTGTAAAAGATGGCAGTGGAAATGTACTGTATTATGAAGCTGGATTTGAAGATTAACTATTGTACAAAAAGATTGTTTATGCTATTCTATTAACGCACTTTCTTTATGCACGTATAGAGGCATAAGGCAGAAGGGAGAATGAACTATGAAACAAGGAATTCATCCAAATTATTACAAGACTAAGGTTGTATGTACATCATGTGGTGCAGAATTTGAAACAGGTTCTGTATTAAAGGAAATCAAGGTAGATACATGTTCTAACTGCCATCCTTTCTACACAGGTAGACAGAGATTCGCTGCAGCTGCAGGTCAGGTAGAAAAGTTCAATAAGAAATACGGACTTAAGTAAGAATGATAACTTGGGATTTTATCTCAAGTCTTTTCTTTTGATTCATCAATTCTTAAGAAGAGTATTTAGAAGATATTGTGTTTGCCATGTTATAATTGCATGGAAATTGAGTTTTTTTACAAGCTAATGGAGGGTACAATTATGCCTGCAAAGAATTACAAATCATTAGAAGAGATTAAACAATATCTTTTAGAACAATCTAAAAAAGAAAATGAAATCAATGAAAAGGATGTCATTGATATAGCTACAAAAAATCATTTGAGTGAAGATGAGGAAGAAGATCTATTCAACTGGATTCAGGAAAATGATGAAATCTTAATGTCAGGTGAAGATGAAGAAGATGAGCTAGATGAAGACGATGAGGACGAAGATGAAGAAGATGAGGAAGACGATTCTGAAGATACTTCATCTCAAGTAGAACGCAAGAAATCATTTGATTCAATGAAAGCATATCTTCAGGAAATTGGAGCTGTTGATCGTTTGACACCGGAAGAAGAAATTGAAATTGGAAGAAGAGCAGCACAGGGGGATCCTGAAGCTAAGGAAATCATGATCAATGCGAATCTTAGATTAGTTGTTGCGATGGCTAGAAAGTTCTTGAATCGTGGATTGTCTTATCAGGATTTGATTCAGGAAGGAAATATCGGATTGATGAGAGCTGTAGAGAAGTTTGATCCAGATAAAGGATTCCGTTTTTCTACATATGCTACATGGTGGATTCGTCAGTCTTTAACGCGTGCTATTGCTGACCAGTCTAGAGATATTCGTATTCCAGTGCACACAACAGAACAAATCTATAAAATCAAAAAGATTCAACGTGAATTATTCCAGGAGTTCAATCGTGAACCAACACCAGAAGAAATCGCTGAAAAAATTCCTGGCATGGATGCAGCAAAAGTAATAGATTTATTGTCTGTATCACAGGATACAATTTCTTTAGAATCTCCTACAGGGGATGAAGAAGATAGTACTTTAGGTGATTTTATCAAGGATGATTCTATTAAAGGTCCGGAAGATGTATTTAAGAGTGAAGCTTTGAAAGATCAGATTGATAAAGTGTTGAAAGAATTACCTGAAAGAGAAGAAGCAATTGTTCGCATGCGTTTTGGATTAGATGGTACAGGAACAGTGAAAACTTTAGATGAAGTTGGTAAAATATATGGGATTACTAAGGAAAGAGTCCGTCAGATTGAGAATAAAGCGATGAGAAGATTGAAAATGATCATCAAGACAAAAGAAGAATATACGGGCTTAGATGAGGAGTGAGGAATGGACGCAGTAAGGGAAAAACTAATTGAATTAGAGAAGCAATATAATGAAATCAGTGATCAGCTGATTAGTGATGAAGTCATTTCAAATCCTAGAAAGATTACAAAGCTTTCTAAGGAACAGGCACAGTTGAGTGGCTCTGTAGAAGCCTGGCATGAATTACAGGAATTGGATTCTAGAATCATGCAGGCAGAAGAAATGCTTACAGAAGAAGATCCTGAAATGAAGGAAATGGCACAGATTGAATTGGATGAATGTGTTCCTGAAAGAGAAGCACTTTTAGAAAAGATTCAAAAGATGTTGATTCCTAGAGACCCTGAAGATGGCAATGATGTCATTATGGAAATCAGAGGTGGTGCTGGAGGAGATGAAGGTAACATCTTTGCGGGTGACTTGTATCGTATGTATACAAGATATGCGGAAAGCCAGGGCTGGAAAGTACAGGTTATGGAAGCTTCTGTTTCTGAAGCTGGCGGATTTTCTCAGATTGTATTCTCTATCAAGGGTACAGATGTGTATAAGGCATTGAAATGGGAATCTGGTGTACATAGAGTACAGAGAGTTCCTAAGACAGAGACACAGGGTAGAATTCATACTTCTACTGCAACGGTTTTGTGTCAGCCTGAGATTGAAGAAGAAGATTTTGAACTGGATATGAATGATCTGACATTTGAAACGCATAGAGCAAGTGGTGCCGGTGGTCAGCATATTAATAAAACAGATAGTGCTGTTAGAATTGTACATATTCCTACAGGTATTACTGTTAACTGCCAGGAAGGCAGATCTCAGATTGAAAATAGAGAAACTGCAATTCGTATCATTCGTGCTAGAGTATATGAAGAAATGCAGAAGGAAAAAGAAGAAGCTGCGGGCGAGGAAAGAAGAGCGAAAATCGGTACGGGTGATAGAAGTGAAAAGATCAGAACATACAACTATCCTCAGAACCGTGTAACTGATCATAGAATTCATTTTTCCGTAAACCATTTGGATCAGATCATGGAAGGCAAGCTGCAGGAAGTGATTGATGCTTTACAGGCAGAAGAAGAAAGAAGAAAGTTAGAGGTTTCTGAATGACAACTTTCTCTAGTATTGTTAGAAAATATGAAAAGCTTTGTGACAACAAGGATATTCCTTGTGAAACTGTGATGGCGTATTTAACGGAATTGTCACAGAGAGAACGATATGATTTATATCTGCATTATGAAGATGAAATGCCAGAAGAATTGGAAAAGGAATTTGAAGCTGGTATGGATAGAATCTTGCATTATGAACCAATGGAACATGTTCTTGGATATTCCTGGTTTTATGGATATAAGATGATTGTGAATGAAGATGTATTGATTCCTCGTCCTGAAACGGAAGAATTATGTGCAAATATTCTTGCGAAAATGGATGAGTGGTTTGTGGATAATCAATCGATTGCATGTGCGGATGTTGGTACTGGAAGTGGTGCGATTGCGATTGTATTGGCTAAGGAAGAACCTAAAGTACATATGATGGCTACGGATATCAGTGAAGAAGCTGTTGTGACTGCTAGAAAGAATGCAGAGAACAATGAAGCTGATATTGAATTTGTGACTGGTGATATGTTGCAGCCTTTGATTGAAAAAGGTATCAAGCTGGATGTATTGGTATCTAATCCTCCATACATTCCTCAAGAAGAAGTAATGGAAAAGAGTGTTGTTGATTTTGAACCTCATGTTGCTTTATTTGGTGGGGAAGATGGATTGAAGTTCTATCGTGAAATCTTTAAGAACTGTAAGAAAGTTTTGAAAGAAAAAGCATTCATGGCTTTTGAAATGGGCTGGGATCAAAGAGAAAGAATGTCTAAGCTTGTTGAGGAAATGCTTCCTGGATGTGAGTATGAAATACTGAAAGACATGAATGGCAAAGATAGAATGTTGTTTGTGTATTTTAAATGAGGAAAAACTGTTTAAATCGTATATTTTGCAATAGTTTGAATAATGTTTTCTAGTTGGAGGTCTGTTTAGAATATGTATAACATAGTTGTTATTGGAATTGGATATGTTGGTTTGGCTATGGCAGTGCTATTATCGCAAAACAATCATGTCACAGCAATAGATGTTCTAAAAGAAAAGGCTATATTAGCAAAATGGTGAATTCAAGAAATAGAATAAATGAAAAGATCATC
>OLQX01001335.1_pt1 | contig 22211 bp, 31 predicted proteins | sample 1672581 | NCBI WGS metagenome assembly OLQX01 (sample SAMEA3136701, study PRJEB25190) | human gut metagenome | reverse complement strand
ATCGCGGGCGTCAGGCGTTGCCGGAATTAATACACCGCCGGGTGCTTTTACAAAAGAATACTGCGCCATTGGGGTCCCCTTTAGCGCAGCAATTGTTCAGAATTACATGGTGTTGGGTGTTCAGGCCAACGGGGTAATTATAGCATATTGCCGTCTGGTTTGATAATGGTATAACCCGTCAATTTAGCTAATTCAAACAACGCGTTAAGTGTCGCTACGTGCTCATCGGAATGGACGATTCTCGTCTTCTTAATCTTCCCATTTTCACACGTTATCAGTACATCACCATCGTCGGGGAGAAGGTCTCCTGCGTCTTTCTTATCAACCACTACCTCTCCCTCAACAACAATACTGTATAAAATTACAGTATATATACTACCAACTGACAGTGAGCGCAAATTTTTAAGAGCACGAATCGTTAAAAATCAACAATAAATCTCAAAATATCCGATTGAATTAAAAAGAAAACCGCCATTTTTGACGGTTCTGTTTTATCTGGTATGGTTGTTCGCTATGCTGACAGTTTAGTTTCGTGCCACCCTCGCGTTACCCAGCATTTCGAATCACCAGCACACGGGCAGGAGGTGATCGGCAGCGACTCACCGCACTTTCCACACAGGCGTTTGCTGATCGATTTGATGTGGCCACTAAGCCGCGCATCATCCTGACGGATCAGCATGGCTATGTACTCGGCCAGTTCGTACGGTTCACGCCCCGGACGCCGGGCGGCGCAGTTACGCGCCAGCATGTCCAGTTCCTGCGCATCGAGAACCAGCTCAATTTTCCGGTTGCCGGCGGCGGACTGCCGCGCTCGCTGCGCGGCTTTACGTTCTGCAGATGATCTAGCCATGCCGTTTCTCTAACTCATCAATGCGTTTTAGCAGTTGATTACGCTCTTCATCCCAGCGCATGCTCCGCAATTCCAATGCTCTGCTTAATGCGTATACCCGATTTTCCAAATCGATATCAGCCGCCATACAGATCACTTTCCATTCATCTGGAGTAAACTCTCGGCGATTATTTCCCCTCACCATGACAACGACACGATTTAAATTATCGCGGTAGATGGTTGTGTCTTGATAATCAACATTGGCCATAATTCCCCCACTTACATGGACAAGCGTTTGATTGCATGGCGGAGCATAACTTGAGCATACAGCGCCGGAGCAAGCACCTGCGGCATTTTTGCATAACCCGACATTGAAAAAGCATGGCGTATCCCCTGTGGTGCTGCACGCAAATTTTCGATGCTGTTATTACTGAAATCATTGTCCAGATGAATAACGGTATATCCTGCTGGCAGCTTGCCATGCACACACTCGTAAACGTACACATCCAGCCGGACGTTTTTTTTGTTTACACGGATCCGCTGAGCCTGATTCGGTCTCCGGTTTTTAGGCTCCCGAAGCCACCCACGGGCCTTTTTGGCATACTTGATATGCTTAGGCATTTTCCGCGTTCCAAATCGCTTGTTAAACCGCTCCGTAAGCTCGGCAATCGTCAGATCCTTATTGGCGTAAATAAACGTCAGTTGCTCATCTGTATAGCGAGGAGTTCTCTGCAAGAACTTGCTTAATCCAGTTGCCCTGAGGTACTGGCGGATCGCATCAACGCTTTTGTTTGTCTCAAAACACGCGTTAAACATTTCGGTTAATTCGCGGGCTGTAACTCCCTTAACGTTCTGCTGCAGGAAAAAAATCTGAGTTGTAGTGTATTGTTCTCTCATTTTTCGATCCCCATAATCTTAGGCACATTGCCCGCGGTACCGTCATAAATAGCCTTTTGAGCGTCGAGGGCGACCCGATAAGTGCCAACCATTACCCCGACGATTTCCACTACCGCTTTGGCCCTCGATAACTCTTCCTGAAGCAGCTCGCCTTTGATATTGGGATCGGTGACGGTTTCCAGCATGGCGAACTGGTGATTCATTAAATCCTGAATAGTGTTTTTCATGGTTAAGCAACCTCCCCGATATATTCTGCAATGCCAGGCAGCAGCGCCACTGCTGGCGATTCACACTGATTACCCCACACGTCGAAACCATGCGACGACTGGCGGGCGAATAACTCAATACGCGGTACATCGCCCAGCAGCTGCACCAGCTTTTCGCGCACGATATCCGGTTTACGCGAATGCTCCAGACGCGGGGCCGTGAATGACTGAACGATCCCGGCATCCAGCCGGGCGGGTAATTTCCCCTGCACAGCGAAAAGGCAATCCTCGCTGTTCGCTCTGGTCATATGGCCCATTCCGAGGGCCAGTTTGTCGGTCTGCCGGCTGTAGCATTTGTTCCACGTAAAGCCTTTCATGGTCATCAGACGGAAGCCCCACGCCTCGACTACTCGCAACGCCTCCAGTGGCTGAGTCGGTACCCACCACATAGCCAGCAGGCAGTTTTCAGCGGCCAGTTCCCAGACCGGGAGTCGGCAGATATCGAGCACAGTCATGGTCTGGTATTTATGCCCGACGCCACGCTCGCCATCTTTGGCTTTATCGCGGTACGTCCAGGGCGGATCGCAATAGATTAAAGTGTATTTTTCATTCATTATTTCGAATCCTTAATAATGTTGGCAACACGATTAAATGATTCATACGCCTCAATGTTTCTTGAGAAATTAAGAAATCTTGTCTTACCAGATGGATAAACCCGACCTGGATAAGTCTTGTCCTGCGTTCTAAATTCAATTGTTTGTTTTATAGAGCCAATGTTTTTATCACTAATAATCTCACTAGCAGCCATAAAACCCACTTTTTCCTCTTCAATTACAACGAATGCGTAAAAGTCACAGGAACCATAATTAGTTGCTCTGCAAGTTCCTTTCCCAGTTCTGGTGCTGAACCGAAAAACATTCTTCGACTTTCCATAGTCGCGCATACACAAGGTTGTTCTGACTTGCCCTCTTAATAAATACTCACCAGATTGAACAACTATATCGTATGGCAATCCTTGGTCTGACGGGAAGCATATAAAGCCCTGCTTACTGAGTTTAAATATGGCGTAATACTCTCCACATTTACCAAGTTCTAACTCGCTCGAAAAATCGCTTATGTTTAAATCAATAGTCCCATTCATGCCAGCACCCCACTACTGCGGAGACATTCCAGCGCCCACTGCGCAACCTCACATCCAGCCCAAATAAGAGCGATAATGACTATCCAGCCAACAACGTTTGCACTGAGTACGAACAGCATCAGCGTCCTGCGGCTGCAATGCATAAAATCAGGTGTTGAAAATTTCATGTCCGCTTCTCCCGCCAAAAATTCAATCTCTCTTTGAAAAACTCCCGGTAGCTTTCCGGCGTCGCTGCAATCTGTTCTACGATGGCCTGTCGAGTAACTTTCTTCTCGAACAGCTGGCGTATGAGTGCCGAGGCGCGCATGTCGTAGTGCTCTTTGATCTGGCACTCCTGCGGCCATTTGGCGCGATTGAGCGGTAGGCCGGGCGGCAAGTAATCTGATTGCCCAGCCATGCCTTATGCCCTCTTGTTCTTCGCTGACTCGATGTAATAACGGGGATCGACGCTGTTAAGCGTGAAGTGAACCACCGGCATATCGTCGTGACGGGTGATACCCACATAATTCGACATGAACATGCCGAATACGCGATCGTGAAGTTCTTTAATCGTCACCTGACAATCTGGATAGTGCTTCTGGATTAATGCCAGGATGCCCTGGTAAGAAAGCGTTTTGCCTTTCATCACGGCTACCAGCTGCTGCGCGGTGACGCTCCCGGCATCCTGCTGTTCGTCGCTGGCCTGCAATGGGCGGATACTCTCCAGCACCAGACGGTGACGGCCAATACTGCCGACTCGCTGGCCCGTTTTCTTATCGAAATGCTCATTAGATCCAGCAGACCAGACGGTAGCGCCTTCACTCAGGCGAACGTTTTTTTCACCTCTGGAATAAATCACGGTGCCGATATGGGTTTTGCGTCTGCGGCCGGAAACCGTAGGGGCGATAATTTCACGCTTAATCGGTTTTTGCGGTGTGATGCCGGGTACAGGAGCCGGACGTGGCGCCGCAACGAACACGGAACGGCTGCGGGCGCGCGCGCCGGCGTTCATGCGCCAGAGAATAACGGGGAGCCAGTTGCAGCCATCATCCGGTTTTACTGGTTTTGGGTAATTTAAATTCGTGGTCATTGGTCTTTCCTCTGTTAAATCGCGCTGGTCAGGCGCGGTTAAAATGCATCGGTATTGAATTTCTCAGCGTATTTACGGGGTTGTTTCCGGGGTTTCGCGGCCTCCAGTTGGATACGTGTTTTCTCTTTGCCAACATGCTGATCCATTGACAGAAAGTGTCCGTTTTTAAATTCCTGATAAATAATTGCGCCTGCGGCACTGAAGCGGCTTTTCCCCAGGATAATTTCAGCGACGCCAGCCGCCGGGCTTTCCGGGTTGTAAACCTCATCGCGATACAGAAACATGATGCTGTCGGCGTCCTGCTCAATAGAACCGGAATCGCGCAGATCTGACATGACCGGGCGGCGCTGGGCCGCCGGGCGGGAATCCACAGCGCGGGAAAGCTGGCTAAGCGCGAACGTCGGCGTATGCAGGCGCATAGCCATAGTTTTTAAGTTTCGGGATATGTGGGCGATCGCGAGGTCGTTACGCTCTGCCTTCGGTTTTTTAATCAGGCCAAGGTAATCGACAACGATCATCGCCAGATGCGGATACCGGCGCTTATGCGTTTCGGCAACGGCGCGGATTTGCTCAATCGTCAGATCGGTAGCATCAACGATCCAGATATCGCGCCCGTTCATGGTCTCCATGGCCGCTGTAAAGCGCGCCCAGTCCTCGTCCTGCATATCAAGGGGATTACGCAGGCGTGACACTGACATGTTGCCAGAACCCGCCAGAGAGCGTTCTACGATTTGCGCAGCGGCCATCTCCATGCTTAATATCAACGCGCCACCGCCGGCAGCGGTAACACCATCGACAATCTTCAGCGCAAATTCTGTTTTTCCCATGCCCGGACGCCCGGCGACGACAATCAAATCCTGCAGGTTGATTCCGCCGGTTGCATCGTCCAGTTCTTCGATCCCGGTTTTCAGGTTGCGGGTACCCTCTTCACCATCCATGCGCTTCTGCATGGTTTCCATGTACACCGGCAATAATTCGCTCATGTGTACCGGCTGAACGTCGCCAGTGTCGCCTGTCATGTCCAGCAGCTGCGCCACGGCAGTTTCGACAACCTGATCGCGCTGTTCCTGGTTTATCGCATCACGAATACCATCCGCACCATCCTGCAGTAATTGCGCGATGGTTCTGCTTCGCCAGGCCTTAACCATTTTTTTAGCATAGCCTTTGAGATTGACGATCGATGTCGGGAATTTGCAAATATCGGCGAGATTGGCCAGCGTCCCCTGTCCGCCAATGGCTTCGCTAATGTACATCATGTCAATTAAGCCGCCGCTCAACGCCTGCGCTTTGATAACACCGTAAATCTGCCTGTAGTATGCGACGCTGAAAGCCTCGCTCGGAGTGCTGGCAATCACATCAAAGGCATCAGGCGTAGCACCACCGTTCATCAGGCAGCCAAGAACCAGACATTCCAGTTCCTGAGTGGAATACATCATCTGCATCATAAAGCGCCCTCTCTGGTCTTACGCAATGTCTCTGGTTTCATCAGATAGTCAAAGCTGGCGCGCCAGCCGCCATTTTCACCAAAGTAAAAATCGGATGCGTCAGCGCGGAATTTTTCGAAATAACCCAGAAATGCGCCCGTGGTTTTGTTTTTCATGTGGGCGGCAAGACGGGTGATCATCAGGCGGCGGTCGGTGTCCAGTTCAGCAGTAGGCAGAACGTCAGCAAAAATTTCGTTGTAGCCGTTCATAACGGCTTCCGGATCAATATCGGTTTCAGTCACCGCCCATGCTTCAGCGTCAGCGAGATAACCATCAAAGCGGTTTACTCGGCAGATGTTCGCTGGCTTCGGAAGGCTATCGCCACGGCGGCGCCATGTGGCCAGCACCCAGCGGATAACTAACTGCAATTCGTCCAGGGTGTACCCCTCCCGGGTGGTGGTCGGCGTCAGCATCATCACAAACGGTTTCAGGTCACGGCAGCGGGTACCGGTTTGCTCGTTGTAAAATTCCAGCGCTTTTTGTGCATCAGAAAGAATTAACTCAACGCCTTCCCCCTCTAAGGGGTTAGGGGTATATATATTCTCTGTAGTATTCTCTGTAAGAAAGTTTGCTGGTTTCCCCCTGACTTGTTTGGTGGTTTTCCGCATTCCAGTATGTGGTTTTTCCGCATTCTTGTTTGCAGCTGCAAGCACCTGATATAAAACGTTATTATCTACTTTGTAGAAAAGTCGCGCAGGAACGCCTTTTCTTTTTTCCAGTAGTACACCAATTGAGCGGAGTTTCTTACGCGCCCCCTCCTGCTCATAGCGGGAAAGGCCGGTTTCTTCTTCCCATTCTTCCTGAGTTTTATACACCCATCCGTCATCGTCGGACCGGTTAGTCCAATAGGTCATTTGTGACAGAAACAGCGCAGCCGTCACACCAATATCCAGACGAATAAAACTGCGCTGGAAGGCGATCGGCCTGTCGAGTAATGGCAAAATATTCATACTCAGATCCCCAGCGAGTCAGCCAGCTGACGGCAGGCGATTTCGTATTCTTTCTGGGTAAGTCCCGCTTCCTGCAGGTCTGCCTTGCGCAGTTCGTAGCGTTCCCAGATTGTCAGCGCAGTAGCGCGACGTTCCTCGAAAATCGATTCGATATCTTCCATCGGGACTTGTACCCCGTTCCGGCGAAACCCGTTCCGCCAGGTGATGCGGTCTTGTGTTCTCATTGGTCTTTCCTCGGTACAGGTTAAACGCTGGTCAGGCGCTGTGTTTCTCGCATAGCTTGCAATGCTCTGGCGACTTGCTGCGGCCCGTCTCTGGCGTCGAGTAATAACGCGATAATCGCCGCGGCAAACTCACGAATGGCCACACAAATTAAATACTGGGTGGACATACCCAAGCGCGCGTAACGTTCTGCCGGCAGCGCCGCTTCCATCGCTTTGACCAGCGCCAGAGTTTTGGCTCTCGCGGCTTTGGTCTCGCCTCGCAACCAACGAAAAATTTGTTGGCGGTTGTTGTTGATTGCCCGCCAGTCGGCGTTTCCATCTGCATCTTCGATCTGGTGCAGCTTCAGCGAACCGGTATTACCACCAAGACGAAACCACATGCGGCTTATCTCGATAGCAACCAGCTCCTGCCCGCTTTCCGCTGCCCAGTTAAAGATCTCTCGTTTAAGTTCTTCGAGGTATTCCACTTCGAGCGTCTCCTGTCGCTGAAAATTGATTAAGCGTAATCAGATTTCGATAACGCAGATTGTTAAGCTGCATTCTGTTCCGGCAGTCCGTCAGTTGGTTTTCGGTAAATATTGGGGAGTAGATCATGCGGTGTTACTTGATAGCCAGTTGCAGCACCAAGTAGGCATTTTCCTGATGCAACGCGACTGACATAGCCCTGCGTCTCGCCAACCACTTGAGCGAAATCCTGCTGGCGAACGCCAGAGGTCTTTAGATAGGTTTTAAGATCCATATGTCCTCCTGAGATGTATGTGACACATAAATATTAGTTTTAATAATATCCGAGTGTCAATACTTATGCGATTGGGCGTAAATTAATTTTGCGAATAATATGGACGCCATGAGAAAAAAAACACTCGACGCGGATGAATCAGAAACCGCTCAACGTCTCCGGGACATCTGGAACGAAAAAAAAGTAACTTTACGCCTTACACAAGAGAAGGCGGCGGATGCACTTGGCTTCAGTACACAGGCTACTGTCAGCCACTATCTGAACGGTAATATTCCGCTAAACACCGACGCCGCTCTAAAGTTCGCAGCTTTACTGGGAGTAAAACCTGAGGACCTACGGCCCGATCTGGCCGAACTGATGAACTATGTTCGAAAATCGGGTACACACGTTGATGATTATTCGTCAGCAGGGTGGCGTCTGTTGAAGCCAGAAGAAGCCGAACTTATCGAGCTGTATGAAAGACTTCCTCAAAGTGAAAAAGAAAGGCATCTATCTGAATTAAAAGATAAAGTAGTTGGTTTTGACCGTTTATTTGAAGAGTTACTCGCAGCAAGAAAGCAATAAATAACCCTCCAATCAAAGAATCCCGCGAGTCGGGATTTTTTTTCGCTTATCAATCAATGTCATACAATTAATATTATTTTTACGAGTATTTTCCGCTTGACCTAAAATATGCTCAATTCTAATATTCATCACATCAACGACGCACTAACCACGCGGCAGTTGTTCAGAAACAGTTCTGACAGCCCGGAAAGACGGGCACGAATTCTTCGGGTCGCCGACAGTACGATGACATGCGGGAAAGACCGCAACGAATACGAATTGCTGTGTGTAGTCTTGGCCCGGGCGCCCCGGGCATTTTTTTAACACAGTAACGATTTATGCGACCCTTCAGTGAAAACTGAAGCCCTCGAAAAGAGGGACCCCGTGAGGAAAGACCAGTGAGCCTGACCAGCTCTGGCGCCGGGAAAGACCGGGAGGAAAGACCAATGACCAACGGGCACGACCAGCCCTGACAGCCGGGAAAGACCGGCAACCTTTAGATGGCAAAAGGCCCGCACAAGGCGGGCCAGTTACCCCGAACGGTGACCAAACCATTCGGACTTATCACAAGCGACCAAGCTTGTGATGAGGAAAGACCAATGCCGACAGAGTCAACACTGATCGGCTCTGAGTATACATCAACAAGGAGTCGCTATGGAAGCGCTTACCATCCCCGTAACTGTTTACGTTATGGCCACAACGAACCCATATCTACCAACGTCTTATCACTCATTCACCTGTGACATGTCACAGCAATACCCTGATCTGTATGTCCTCGTGACTACCAAAACGGTAGAGGTTGCCATTCCGGCTTTAGAGCCAATCGACATTATTGGTATGCAGGTTAATGCCCTTCGCGCGAAGAAAGAGAAAATCTCTGCCGAAGCAAAGAAGGAGCTGGGTGTTATTGAAGACCAGATTCAGCAGCTCCTGTGCATCGATCACTCTCCGATTGAAGAAAGCGACGTACCTTTTTGAGGTTCCTATGACAAATAACCCATTCATAGAAACAATAATCGATGCTGGCTTATCAGCATTTGAGCACGAAAATAATAGCGACTTTGGTTCAGGGACGATGCATATCACCATTGTCGGCGGTGTTCGTCGTGTTGAGTTCTACCCTACCACCGGCACCGTTTACGCCAACGCTGAAAAGGGAAAATTCCCGGCATTCAAGCAGAAAAAAGCCGGGATTAAAGTTGCTATCCGTCTAGCTAAATCCGGCGCGTGACCTGCGCCAGTAACCAAGAGGAAAGACCAATGACCATCTACAACGGCTCATTTGAGCCAAAGAAATCGGCGATTAAAGACTGCGGCGCCGTGCAGCTGGCGATCGCCATCGATGCGCCAAACAAAAAAGTGGCCGAAAGCATCATGACCGGCAAACTCTGGGAATCATACCCTGCCAATGGTGACAACTATTTCAAACCAAAACTGTGGGAACACATTGAAGGCCAGCCGCTGCCGACCGTTGGCCAGTTCGATGAGTCATTCGCCCAGCAGCATACTTTTGACGGTGAAAAATGGGTTTCTACTGCGCAGGATATCGCTTCCGGAAGTGGTGCAGGTTTACCTGCCGACGATGAAGTGATCGACCTGATGACCCTTTCCGCTGAGGAACGCTTTGCTTCCGTCCTGCTTTTTAGCACCGCGGCGATTGATGGCCATCTTTATTCTCAGGTTGTGGATTATCTGGATAACCTGAAAAACCACGATGGGGAATTTGAAGAGGAAGATCGCTTTAACTTTAATGTGCTGTGCGCCCTGCAAAATAACTTCCCGGTTCAAAGCATGCATGTGGAAGGACTGAATAATCTTGTTCAGGGTATTTTCTCCCACTTTGAAAACCAGACGCCTGGCAAAGCGGCTATCTCTCAGTTCGTTAAACGCTGGCTTGAGAATCCGGGCAAGCGCGACGAACTGGCCCCCGGCGTATATAAAAATACCGCTCTCAGCACCAGCACCAGCACCAGCACCAGCACCAGCACCGATGATAAAACACACGTGGTAATTTCTAAGCGCGGGTATAAACACACTTATGCAACGCTGGATCAGGAGATCGCTACCGCCCTTCTCCCGCTGGCGCCTGATGCGCCGGTACTATCCGGAAACCTTCTGGACGCTAAGAAGATGATTTCCGATGACCGGGAAGATTTTAAACGCTGGTCAGCATCGCTGCACACCACGCCGCAGATACTCAAATACGACCGCGCCAGCATCTTCGGCGTGGTACAAAGCGTACCGGCGAAAGATACCTACCATTTCCCTGACAGCCTTCGCCGCCACATCGATTCATGGCTGGAGGCCAACGGCCGCTTTGAAGAAACCGATTCAGGATCCGTAAAACAACCAGAGGCAACGCAAAATACAGCCTCAAACGTGGGCGAAAAAGCGGAAGTGCCGCAGCCGGTTGTAACCGATACTCAGGCCAAACAGGCGCGTGAGACGCTCAACGATATGGGCTATGGCGTATATGCATCTGGTGAGGATGCAGAACAGGAAGAGAAACTGAGTGAAAAAGTAAAAACTCTCGTTCAGGACGTTGATCAGCTTGTTGAACGAATTAACCGAGAAGAGAACCTGCCGAAGGCCTCCGAAGTCGTCCAGAGCATTAACGAAATGCAGGCAACCGAACGGGACAACCTCGAATTGTGGAAAAGCGTATTCAAGACAGATGAGCGCTTTACTACGGCCTTCTCAGTAAACGGTGGCGGTACATCCATTAATGGCACCTACATGACCATGATGGCCACCCGAGAGTTTGGGCCCAAAGGTCAGGGCTGGGGCGTTGATATTCTGGAAGAACGTTTTGATACAGGCGCACCAATTACCCGCACTATCAAGGGTGCTGATGGCAATAATACGTGGGAACTGATCCCTGATGGTATGGGTGGCATCCTCATGGAGAAGCACCACGTTATCAAAATCAGACTTTGGTATCTAAAGAACGATGTACGCGGCGAAGAATTTGCATTCGGCTGCACACCATACATTTACGGCAGTAAATACGGCCCGATTTGTGATGGTGAGGCGACAAAAAAATCACTCACTGATGCAACTAAAAAAGCACTATCCGGCCTCGGCTTTAGCGGCGATATCTTTATGGGCCTCTATGACAATCCAGAATATCGCCAGAAAAACAAAGCAGAGTTTGACCTCAAGAATGCCAGCGAAACCGCCGAAGATGCAGCGCGGTTGCGTCAGGAGTTCGACGACAAACTAACCCGCAACGCCAATACCCTCGCAAACGCTGTATCGGTGCACGAAATTAACAAGGTGTTTGCCCCTATCGCCCGTGAACTCGAAGTTCACCGCAAGGATGCAGAATCAAAAGGAGACACACAGCGCTCCCGCCACCTCAGTAGCAGGTTGCGCCGTCTCACTGATATCAAAAATGGACGTATCGCCGAACTTAATAAATCTGAGGAGAAAGCATAATGACTTCCACTACAGCTATTGCCATCGCCGCGGACTATCAGAACCTGCTGCAACTGCTGGAAAGCTCTGATGACCTGACTCCGGAAATGATCGCCGATACCCTTGAAGGCATGGAAGGAGAACTAGCCGATAAACTGGATTCCATCATGGTTATCGCACGTAATAACCTCGGCAATGCCAGCACCTGCGATGATGAAATAAAACGCCTGGCCGAACGTAAGAAGTCCTTTGAGAATAAGGATAAGGCTCTGCGTAAGTATATTCTCTCCTGCCTGATGGCGGCCGGGCTGGATAAGCTGAAAACGGCAAAAAACACTTTCACTGCTCGCAAAGGTAGCGTAAGCGTTGTGATTGATAATACCGATCTTCTTCCCGATGAACTGGTGACTACTCAGGTTGTTATCGCGCCCGATAAAAAGGCCATCAAGGAAGCGATTGAATCAGCACAGGCAGCAGCGGCCCAGATTACCGCTGACGGCGGAGAGATACCGGAAGAACTGTTAAACCCAGTGCCGGGCGCTCACCTTGAGATTGGCGAACGTTCGCTACAGGTGCGCTGATATGCTGAAACTCACACTGAAACGAGGCGACGCGCTTCACGTCGTTTTTCCGGATGGTACTAACGGGATAATCGAAGCCTGTGCGCGTTGCGAGCTGGCTATGCATTTCCCGCGCAGTGCCAAAATCACCCGTGAAAATGGCGCATTCCTGAATAAACCAAACCTGATTAAGCCTAATCAGAAATAACCCGCAACTGTCGTTAGCATTGTGATCTACCTATGAACCGGAGATCACAATGCTACGCTGGCAACCAGGCACACTTTTACTTTCAGATTTCGATATCAAAATTGGCAGGCTATCAGCCAGCGTTAGAAAGAGGACTCTGACCCAGTCCGATATCCAACGCGCTTGCGATACAGCAGACAACGCGATAGCCAGCATGCTGAGGAAAGACCATGAGACACGATCACGACATCATCACCAGAGAGGAAATGACCGAACTGACGGGGACACCGCTTAAATCGCGGCAGTGTGAAGCGCTACGCCGGGCCGGAGTCTTTTTCATGGAAAGAGCAGACGGCCATCCTAAAACGACGTGGGGCCATTTCCTGAACCCGATTAAATACCGCAACCAGCAGGAAGAGACGGTGCGAGAGGAAGAACCAGACTTCGGAGCTATCTTTAATGGCCGGAAAGCGTAAGAACCCCGCTGATAACTGGATGCCGCCCCGCGTGTATCGCGGCAAGGCGGCGTATGAATTCAGGAATAAAGATAACAAGGCTATCAGGCTATGTGCGCTCTCCGAGCCTCAATCAGCTGTATGGCTGGCATATGAAAAAGCCATGGGAGAAGAAGTCGAGCGCAAGACGTTTCAGGCTCTGGCCGATCAATTCATGTCTTCCCCTGACTGGCAGGATTTAGCGGCAGAAACCCGAAAAGACTACACGAAATACGCAGGCAAAGTGTTGCCGGTATTCGGGAAGGTTAACCCGGATAAAATTAAACCAGAACACATCCGACGCTATATGGATCAGCGTGGCATGGCCAGTAAAACGCAGGCTAACCGGGAAAAGAGTTTTCTTTCGCGGGTATTCCGCTGGGGTTATGAGCGCGGTTACGTCCAGCATAATCCCTGCCAGGGCGTTAAGAAGTTCAAAGAGACGGCCAGGGAGCGTTACATCACCGACGAAGAATACAAAGCGGTTTACGACGTTGCTCCGGACGTGGTTCGCGCCACAATGGAAATCGCTTATTTGTGTCTGGCCAGACAAAGCGATGTGCTGGCTTTGACTGAAGACCAGATACGCGAAACCGGGATCTTTATCCGCCAGGGAAAAACAGGCGTGAAGCAAATCAAAGCATGGTCGCCACGCCTGCGCGCCGCTGTCGCCCTCGCCCGTTCCCTGCCGTTAAAGCCAGGTATACGTAGCCTGTTTGTCATTCACCAGACCAGCGGCAGCAAATACACTCGCGACGGTTTTAATTCACGCTGGCGCGACGCCAAAATCGCAGCACAGGAAAAGAACCCACACCTGCAGATAGATTTCACTTTCCACGATCTGAAAGCGAAAGGTGTCTCTGATCTGGAAGGAAGCCTCGAGGAGAAACAGGCGATTTCAGGACATAAGAATTCGAGACAAACGGCGATTTACGACAGGAAAACTAAAATCGTCCCGGTTGTCGGCGGTCAGAAAAAATGAATCGCTATGCGTTCGTTGAAAAATTATCTTCGGACGCATCTTCGGAAAGGAAAATTTCAGGCATAAAAAAACCACCCGTAGGTGGTTTTACACGACACTGCTTATCATTGATTTTATTAGTTTTATCCCAATGGTACCCGGAGCGGGACTTGAACCCGCACAGCGCGAACGCCGAGGGATTTTAAATTGGTGGTGATTGTTTTTAATATCAATGAGATAAAAAAATAATCCGAACATACACCAACACAAGAACAGCACTAAAACAATAAGTTATAGCGATAAGCAAGGCCATCTTCTGACGATTATGGTACCTCAAAACCGTTATTTATTCAGTCGCGCGGTACCACGATTGCCAACGATAAATGTTCGTACGCAACTCGCGGACGCATTCCGCCGTCTGCGTGTCCGCCTGCAGATCGGCGTCACTATCGGCGCCAGCGTCACTTATTCTGCACGGCTGGTTCATCAAATCCGGGGATGGTGTTGGCCGCGTCGATTGCTCGCTGGCGCAGCTGCACAGCAGCAGGATCAAATTCGCACACAGTATGATTCGGGTCGTTGACATATTTCACCACATCACGATAAACGGTACGGTAAACCACTTTGGCTTCGGCGTTCGCCGTCGCCGCCTTCTGCTCGCCAGCGGCAACCGCCTTTTCCTGCTTCGGTAACCTTTCTTTAGCCTGGCTGTTTACTTGCTCAGAATGCGCGTACCAGCCTTTCAGATACCCCGCCCAGAAAATGCCGGTACATACCGCCAGTACCCCGCCTACAATTACCAGTCTGGTTTTACCGTTCATTCGTACAGTCCCCAGCACGTTAATGCACTTTCCTGATCCCGGCGGTCAACCTGCCCGTAACAACCGTTCTTCTGGCCTTTGGTCAGTCGGCAATCCCGGCCTCCGTCGAACACCCATCGCCGAATCTCCGCGCAGGCACCTTTACGGTCGCCGGCATTCAGCTTGCGGTAGAACGTCGAAGGGAAACACTTCCCCGGCCCGATGTTGTACGGGCAAAAGCTGGCAATGCCGACTTTCTGCGGCACAGTTAGCGGAACGTGAACATTCTTTTGTACCCACGCCAGCGCCTTGTCGCGTTCGATTGCGTTGTAATGGTTACACTGGCGCTGCGTTAACTTCATCCCCTTCACTACCGGGCGGCCATCGATGCGAGTCACACCTCGGCAAATTGACCAGACACCGCCGGGATCGATAACCGCCGTCAGGGTGTTCCCTTCCCGTTCGCCGATAAACTGGTCGAACAGCACCGGTGCTGAAGCACCGGCGACCAGAAGCGCCAGCATGGCGGCGCTGAACTTAGCTTTGTTGCTCATAGTCCTGTGCCTTCCGCCGGTCGTCTTTGATTTTGAAATACAGATTGGTGAGGTAGGTAAGTAACCCGAAAACAATACTGGCCAGAACACCGATTGCGGCCCACTGGCTGGGACTTACCTTATCGAGAAGTTGCAGCAGCCAGTAGCTACCGCTTACGGTGGATGTGATATACGACGTTCCCGCCGCCACATCCGGCAAATTCTTCATTCGCATGCCTTACCCCCATGGGGATCACTATTTGTAGTGATCTGAGGGTAAGGCTTAGTATTGGTCGGAATCCTGACTAACTGAGTGTATTAAACAAACATATTTAAAATCATAGTGACTTGTTCATCCATCGTTTTATCGCTATCTAATGCTGCAATCTTAGTGAAAGTTTCAAACTTTGGTTTACCGTTATCATATGCTGACTCTGAAACATAAACGTTAAATGAAAATTCAACATCACGCGTTTCAATAGATGCATCTTCTGTTGTTACTGTATGCGAGAAAATTGACGCCCCCTTAAAAACAATAAATGCATTCGGTAATTCGATACCCGAATCAGAAATGTATTTTCCTGTCACGCTAGATATCATAACCCCTCCCCCATTAATATGTTCCGACACCAAGCGCTTTAATTTCATATGAAATATCAACACTTGTTGTTACCGCAAACCTCAGAATGCCACCATCAAGAATTACGAACGATGCTGACGGGAACGCGATAGCAGCGTCTGAATGACTAGTTATTAGCAATGCAGTGGATGCTACAGAACCGGTTACCGCCGCTCCTACATAGGTCGCAACGTGTCTGTGAGCACCATCCGCGCTGTATAAATGAAGCGATATTATGAAAGTTTGATTCGCAATAGGTAAAGCCAGATCAGTTGTTATCGTTTGCTGCGAGGCGTTTGCAGAGATATTCCCGGTAGTTCTCCTACCCATCACACCAGTGTGTCGCCCTCCAGAGTTAATACTTAACTGGGTGTTACCTCCAATATAATTAAATCTGTATTCAGGTCTAAATGATGTAATGCCATTCAAATGCAGCAACTGACGAAGGATAATATCTTTTACACCATCACCTAATGATTGAGATACAATCGCTAGACCCTGGCTTTCAAAAGGACCAGAATCAAAACCAGTTACAGCAATCGCCTCGGCATTGTTTCCACGGAGCCGCATCAATCCCCGGTATGCCTGGCTGCTTATGAGCGGCTTCAGGGACTCAAGAGAAGTAAATCCAGCAGCAGAAAAGTTGGCATCTAACGGGCTGGTAGGAGTAATGTAACCGTCGTTGAAAAATGGTATCGTCGACGTATCCGTAATTACACCAGTTCCGTTTTGTATGCGCCAGTAACCAGCAGTGCTCCAGCTAGCGTTATTAGTAACGGTTCCATCACCCTCAAAATATAAGGTTTCGAAACCATTCCTTGATCCGTTATTAAGTATCCACTGGACGCCAGCCGCACCAAAGAACGTAACCTGATTCCAGTCTGCATTATAGATTACACACCCGGCCCCAACATCAAGCCCTGTTTGTCCGGGTAAGTTGTTACTAATAACATTGCGCAAAGTGATACCATGGAACGAACCGTCACCACCATCTTTCCTGAATTTTTTATTTGTTTTGTTATTTTCTAACCAGCCATCTTGAATGATATTAAACTCTGTAAAAATACCCGTTGCAGAACCATTTGAGAAAGACAACCCCCCATCACCAAACCTGTACGCAGCAAAATCTGTTAACCTGACACCAGTTATTCCCTGAAGCTTCCACCCTTCCCCGACAAAATCATTAGCAGAATAAAGAGATATGCCTTGAATGAATATATTCGTAGGCCAGCCGGAGGTGCCTTTTACATGTACAGCAGGTTTATCCCCTCCATCAAATATGAGCTTCGTTGCGGTCTTTCCGTCCCCCAGAAGCGAAGCGCCACGCCATAAAGCGCCGGATGTTACCACCGGAAATAAAGTATCATCATAGAGGTATGAACTACCATTCTCAGGCGTGGGGAAATATACTACTCCATTGCATGTCTGTGCATCAGCGATCGCTGCTTTTATCGCATTCGTATTATTGGTTCCTTTGAGGATGATAAGCGTTCCGTCGCTGTTTCTGGTAATCTTCGAGTTTGGTGTGCCACCCGGATAATCAGTAACCCTGAAGTACTTTCGAGTTCCCGCAACCAAATCAGCCCCGCGACCCGGTTCCGTGCTTGCCAGTTCTATAAGCACTTCACTGGCGCTGCCACTTGCAGGAAGTACGGTAATTGGGTTCCCTTCACTGTTGAAGGCCAATACTTTATTTGCCCTGTAATTAGCTGACGGTAACACATTCACGTAACTTTCGGGAACTCTTAAAACTCTTTCAAGATTAAGTTTAAGGATCCTGTCTGAATACTCTTTTGTAACAGCATCGTGATCATTTATCGGACTGCTTAAATTTTCAATGCGATAACCATCTGCATTGAATGGTCCTCCACCGAAAAGCGGTCTCCTGAGCGCAACGCCTAAATAAATAAACGCGCGCTGAATAGCCATCCAGAGACGGTCAAAATCTTTGTTAACCGTATCGGCCAGAAGGTCGCCATTGTCCTGGTAATCGGTGAGCCGGTATGTCGGCGTAACGCGTTCAAAAATGACGGTAGAGCCATTGGCCGGCGCGGTAAGAAAAGTAATCTCACCACCGCCAGTATTGCCCACACCAGACACGGTATAGCCGGACGTTACTTCGTTGCCGTTGATTGTCACCTGAATGTCGCTGGCGCTGATCAGATAAAACTCATAGGCAAAGACAGTGGTCAGCCCGTTGGCGGTATAGATGTTATAGGGTGTCTGGTTCGGTACCGACATACGAGGAACTCCGGCGGCTAGTAATCCACGGCGACCATGTGATCGCCATCGTTTGGTTGCCAATGTTCCCGCGCCTGTGCGGTCGGAATCCCGACCAATTTACCAATGCGCACTGGTGTTGAGCTGATAGCACCGGAGCCAGAGTCGATAAAGTCATCCGGCTGATTAGCCAGCGCCGGGTTAAAGTCTCGCATCTGGTCGTACATCGGGCCGTCGAGCACGTCGGTATGCGCCCAAAGGAACCGCGACGACAGCGGTGCTTCGAATGCATCGAGGATGCGTTTCTGTTTATTGGTCACGCTGAATTCTTCCCGGACGCCGCAACCGGTACCCTTCAACGCCTGAATCAGCAATTTCCCGGCGAAGCTGCCGGGGCCGTTCACCTCAACGCATACCAGCGGGATCTGATACTTCAGCACCAGTTCTTTAATCTGCATCACCTGGCCGCCGGTGATTTTGTCGTTGTCGTCGAATTCCGCCAGTTCCCCCGTAAGCCCCTGGCAAACATGCCAGTAAAGATGCCCGCGCGCATCTGTGAAAATCAGAGAGAATGCCGAGGCGTCAGCTTTAACTTTGCCGGTGGCCACATCCCACCAGGCGACAGCGCCAACAATTTGCGTCTGGCCAAGCCACATCGAGCAGGAGCGGTTCGCGTATCGGATTTCAGGCTGGACGTTGTATTCGCGTATGCGGTCGGGATCGAGACGAACCTCGCCAACCGGTTTACTGTGCAGCTGGTACTGGCTGTCCCATTCGTTGATTGTGCGAGTCTCGCGACGGCGCTTTGTCATTTCTTCCGGGGTGAACCTTTCTGGCCATTCACAATCGGCGTAACAGTCAACCGTGGTGCCGGGGGCCTCGGCAAACTCGATACCGTCATCGTTAAGACGATAATCAACACCTTCAACGAGCAGTCGCGCGCCAATGTGAATACCGACGAAAACATATTCCGGCCGGAACGGTAACGAGTAACGGCTCGCGGTGGCCTGTTTTTCCTCGATACGAAATTCTTTACCGAAAAGTTTGATGGTCAGACAGTCGGCGCCCATAGATTCAACCTCATCGTAAAGGCTATCGTGGGTATGCGGCGTGCCGATAAACAGCTTTCGCCCGCCGGGGACAAGAATATGCGTCTGCTCACCGAGACGATAACGCAGCTTTTCCCGCGCCTCTGGCGTCTGGATATTGCGGGGTACTTCTACGTCATCGTTCTGGCATTCATCGGCACGGGCCGAGGTAACGTTAGAGAGGATCCCCTTTGCGTACATGCTGCCGTTACGCATATCCAGCGAACCATTAACCCACCATTGCTCAACGGTTCCCTGTCCATCCGGTAGCATGCCTTTGGTCAGTGGGTGATTGCGTAAAACGTTCTGCGTATCGCGGCTGGTTTTGTACGCGGTGCCATCGGCCTCAGACTGGTGAAGAATGCGGTACTGACGGTTCTGGTAATATCTCCATGCGTTATACACCGCCAGAATGGTGGATTTACCGAAGCCACGGAAACAGCGAAGCACCGCGAGATCTCCGCGATGTTCCAGCCAGTGGCAGGCTCGATAATGGCAGTCGGGAACCTCCCACCCCATCCGCTCCGCCCATATGATGAAAAAGGCGACGAATGAAATCATTTTTTCCGCTGTTGTATGCGTTCGATAACTTCCTGTGCTGCCCGTTCAGCCGCAGATACCTGTTGCCCCAGGCGGAATGCTTCATCGTCCGGATCCTCGCCGGGTTTAGGCGTCCCCCCGCGCGTGTGCATGCCAATCAGCGAATGGACTTTTACCAGCAGCGTCAGCGATGCGGCCGCGTTCTTCTTATGCCAGTACCGATCACCGCGTTCCTGTTTGGTGTGCTTTGTGATTTCCTTCCCTGCCCCCGGCCAGTTGTCCGGATCGGCTTCTTCCAGAACTACATCGGTGAGCTTATCGCTAAGAGCGGTCAGGCGAGTTTTGTAATCTGAATGCATAAAAAAGCCCCGTGGTTATCCATAGGGCTATAATGTGCCGGGCTAGAGGTCGGAATCCTGACTATTGCATATGCAGCGATGTACGTATAAAACTAGCCGACATTAATATAATCATTTTCATTCAGAGGCTCCCTGTGAAAACTTTATTCCCCTTAATACTGTTTATCGTAACTTCTACCGTATGCGCCAAAGAAGTTAAATATGACTTTCCTCCAGATGGGGAAATGGCAAAATCACTCAAACCAGAAATTGTTGGCGTGGCTAATTATGAAATGGTCAATAGAAGCGTGCGCTTAAAAGCTTTAGATGTTGGTGAAAAAGATGTTTCTCTCCTGGTAGTCATAGGTGCTACCGACACCAAAAAACCCGTTACTCAAGCTAACATCCCTGACAAACAATCAATCTCATTAACTAAACAGCAAATTGTGAACAAATATTGTGCACCATTCGGGTATGGCAATTGGTACTTTGATGCCTTCAAACAGCGGGGTGTAAAACTGCACTATTACTTTTACTCGGCAGTAGACACCCCGTTATTTACATTCACGGTAAATAAATCTGATTGCGATTAACGCATACCGGGGTCTACCTGGTTAATCAGTGGTGCAATCCAGAACAGATTATTACCGGGTAACAGCGTACGCACGCTATGCAGCACACGGTCGCCAGCGTCACCATTCAGCACGCCGGCGGTCACATCGGTAACAGTATCGAGCAGGCCGAAGGTTGGCCCCAGAGCAGAACCGATAAAGCCGCGACTGGCATAACGGGATTGCGTACCGGTACCGAGCAGCGGCCCTAATCCAAACATCCCGCCTGTGGCCTTCTCTGCCATGTTGTTGTATTCCATCAGTGGGCCGAGAATACCAGAACGATCAATACCCTCAAGCGTCAGTTTTTGCGGTGACCAGTCGACCTCTTTACCATTCGCTGCCTGTTTTAGTGAATACGTTAGCGCGCCAAGCGCAATTTGAAAGGCCGTACCATAGTAAAACTGTGCCGTACCTTCTGATAAACCACCGATTGTGGCCCGGTTATACGATGCTGTCGTGAATGAACGGAACTGGAATACAGTACGCCCGATTGGAGAACTTGCCCATAACGGCGTGTCTCCTACGCCCGGCGTGATAATGATGTTGTTGGTATCCTTCAGAACTGCAGACTGAAACACGCCGGCGGCATAATCATCATCCCATTTGTCAAAATTGCCGATATGCCAGCCATCAAGCACTTCGCCATATTTTCGGAACTGGTCATTTATGCGCGCTGCTGTCGCAGGGCTGATACCCAGTTTAGCAATTCTGGGGGCCGAGGCTGCACCAGAGAGAATGCTGTCAGCAGTCACCATGCCATTAATCGCTTTGTTAATGTCGTTGTATTGCCCCATCAGAGTGAGCTTTCCGAACACATCAGTAACGCGATCTAACCCAGCTTCGGCCGCGTTCGTACGCGTAGAACTGTCAACCAGATCAGCCATCAGACGCGAACGGGAGTTAAGCACCGTTTCGACCATAACCCCCATCTTTTTCATTTCGCTTTTGTTGGCTGCAAACGCCGGCGATTTGGATATCAGCGCACCATAACCCTTCATGGTTTTACTGAACCCGTTGACCATCACTCCGCGAGCGAGATCGGGAATAGCGGAAACCGTCATACCGCCGAGTTTAGTTACGAAGTTAACGTTACGCATAGCCCGGCCAGCTCGTACGAAAAAGGATGATGGGTCGTCAGGCATACCATACGTACCGACCAACCGATCACGCATGGCCGTAATATCCCGGATATCATTCTCACGGGCTTTGGCTAATTTAGCCTGGTCCTGAGGGCGCGCCCGCATCAGTTCATCGTATTCATCCTGTATCGCTTTAAGTTGAGACTCAAGGTTCCTGTGTCCAAACACTTTGGTTAATTCAATATCCGGCGCAGCTTCCCGGATATGCCGCTGCAATACGTAGTTAGCATCACTCTCCAGATAGTCCCGCATCATTTTGTCCGGGAGGTTTAGAGTCCGCTGCCGCGAACTGCCAGGAACTTTAACGGTGAACACATTCACGAAGTCTTGAGGTATTTTTGCGCCAACAATTTTATTGATCGTTGCATCTGCCGCATCTTCCCGTGGCATAGCCGAAGCGCCACGCGACCACCAGTTAACTAAAAGCTCACGGAATTTATCTCGTTCCTCCACAATTTTCCCAACTCTGTAGATTCGAGGGAAGTAACTGGTTTGGCCCAATGCTTTTAACTCAGCGTCAGGTGGTAGTAAGCCAAGATCCTGCTGAGCAACTTTTACCCTATCGACTACCTGACGCAATGCACGCGCGGCATCCTGAACAGCAGCGTTACCGTGGATA
>OLQX01001312.1_pt1 | contig 22447 bp, 20 predicted proteins | sample 1672581 | NCBI WGS metagenome assembly OLQX01 (sample SAMEA3136701, study PRJEB25190) | human gut metagenome | reverse complement strand
AGGGGCTTTGCCCCTGGACCCTAGTCGCTTTTGAAAAAGCTCCGCAAAACTTCATGCGGCCTGCGGCGCTTGTATTCGCAAGCGTCTGCGCTCACGAACAAAACCGATGCTTCCCGATGACGGTCAACAGCGGCCTTGACCAGATCCAAGCGCTGGTGGCTGTGACCGGATTAAAATAATAGATCGCACCGCCAGATGGGTCGGCGCCGTTCAGGGCGTCCCGTGCCGCCTGGTAGGCGGAGGAGGCGATGGGCTGGTCGATCTGGCCGTCTACCATACAGGTGAACGCACCCGGTTCGTAGACCACACCGGCCAAGGTGTTGGGAAAGGAGGGGTGGGCGATGCGGTTCAGGATGACTGCGCCCACGGCTACCTGGCCGTCATAAGGCTCTCCGCGTGCCTCTGCTGAGATGACCTTCGCCAGCAGAGCCACGTCCCCGCTGGCGTTCCCGCCGCTGGAGCCGGTCTGACTGCTGCCGCTGTTCTGGCTGGTCTGTTCCATGCCCAGGGCTTTTAAAGTGGCAGGGCCTGCCACGCCGTCTGCGGTCAAGCCATTTTTCCGCTGGAAGGAACGCACAGCTTTGGAGGTCTTGCTGCCGTAGATGCCATCTACAGGGCCGTCAAAGTAGCCCCATCGCTTCAATTTGGTTTGGATGGTGGTCACAGCGCTGCCTGAGTCCCCTTGCCGATAGCTGACCGCCAGGGCGGACTGGGCGAAGGCTAAGACCAAGGTGTTCAAAAGTAATATGGTGCAAAGCAGGGCACACAGCCGTTTTTTCTGCCGTTTCATGCTCTCGCCGCCTTTCGAAAATGCAATTCAGCCTTAGTTTCTCTGGTTTTTGGGGGGATATTCCCGTGAAAAGCTGGAAAACCCCCTGGTTTTTTCCCGCTGATTTGCTACAATGAAGCCAGCAAATCAAAAGGAGGCATTGCGATGCATGATGAACTGACTCGCTCCGATTTGGAGAAGATGCAGGAGGAGCTGGACGACCGGCGCATCAACCTGCGCCCTAAGCTGCTGGAAGCGGTGAAGGAGGCACGGGCGTTTGGCGACCTGAGCGAAAATTTTGAATATAAAGCGGCCAAGCAGGAGAAGAATCACAACGAACGGCGTATCCGCTATCTGGAGAACATGATCAAGACCGCCGTGGTCATCGAGGACCAGTCCGAGGACAACCAAGTGGGGCTGTTCGACCAGGTGACGGTCTACTTTGAAGAGGACGACGAGGAGGAGACCTTCCAGCTGGTGACCACCTTGCGGCAGGACGCCTTACAGGGGCGCATCAGCAAGGAGTCGCCGGTGGGACAGGCATTGTTCGGGCACCGAGTGGGGGAGCGGGTAATGGTGAAGGTCAACGAGAACTGTTCCTATCCCCTGGTCATCCGAAAGATCGAAAAGTGTGCGGAGGATGAGTCAGTGCCCATCAATCCCTTCTGATGGGAAAAATCCATCTTGTCCCCATTCTGCACCTATGTTATAGTAGACGGAGGCATACACAACCCCATTTTTCCCATGAATAGGAGGAACAGAACATGAAGTTTGAATGTGCATTTATCTATGTAGCACCCGGCTGCAATCCCGCGAAGGAACGCGCTGTGGTGGAGGGCGACTCCATCAACATGAACGTTGTAGGCTGCGCAACCTACGCAGAAGCAGAAGAGATCGCCAAGGAAATGGTCGCAAAGGGCTGCACCGCCATCGAGCTTTGTGCCGGCTTCGGCAACGAGGGTATCGCTCGCATCAAGCGTGCCGTCGGCCCTGGCATCGCGGTAGGCGCTGTGAAGTTTGACTTCCATCCTGCCTTTGGCTTCAAGAGCGGCGACGAAATGTTCGGCTGATCGCCTACCTGAGAAAGAGAAGAGAGAATGAAATTGACAAAGCAAGAAGGCAAGCCGCGGAAAAAGTGGAAGCGGCGTCTTTTGGTCGGGCTGGCGTGTGTGCTGGCACTGTTTGTGGTGGCGGCCATCTTTACCCCGTCCAATCAGGACAAGTATGACCAAGCGGTGACGCTGGTGACGGAAGGGGAGTACGACAAGGCGTCGGAGCTGCTGACCGAGCTGGCGGACTACGAGGACAGTCAGGCGATCCTGACCTACATCCAATGTGTGGAGAAGTCCAAAACCTGTTCCGGCAGCGACTGGGCGGCGCTGAACTCCACGCTGGGCGACTTGAAGCTGGACGCCAAGGAGCTGCAAAAGCCTCTGGCAGAGCTGAAAGAGCAGGCAGAGGTGGAACAGACCGCCTACGAACAGGAGCAGGCGGAACAGCAGGAAGCGGAAGACGTGATGGCGGAGATCGACGGATTGGCCGATCTGGATTATCAGGTCTCCGCGCTGGAAGGGTCGCAGAGTGCCATCCAAACCGTCCGCACCCACTATGACCAGTGCAGCCAGTCCGTGCAGGCGCGCATCACCAACTATGATGCCCTGAAACAGGCGGAAAAACAGATCAAGAAGACGGCTAAGCTGGATGAAGAATACCAAAAGCAGGCGGAGCCGGTGGTCAAGGGCATTCAAGCTCTGGGCACGGTGACGCTGAACAGCAAGAGCCAGCTGGATCAGTTGACCGCACAGTACAAAGCGCTGCCCAAGGACTGCCAGGCCTATGTCACCAACTATGACACGCTGAAAGCCGGCAATGCCAGCTATGAAAAGCTGAAGAAGCAGTACGATGCGGATCAGAAGGCTGCGGCCGAAAAAGCTGCCGCACAGAAAGCTGCACAGCAAAAGGCTCAGCAGTCCAAGAAAAACAGCTCTGGCGGTTGGGAGAACTCCTCTGGCAACGGCAAGACCTCTTCCGTTGGCGGCACCGTCTACTGGACGCCTGGCGGCTCGGTGTATCACAAGCGCACCAGCTGCCCGTCCCTGGCGCGTTCCAAGACCATTTATTCCGGTTCTGTGGCGCAGTCTGGGAAATCCCGTGGCTGCAAGAATTGCTGTAAGTAACTACATAATATCATACCCAAAAGGACACCTCTTTAGAGGTGTCCTTCTTTACGCTGTGGCGAACATTTGCTATACTAAGACCAATCCAAATGCAGACAGAGGAGGTACTGCGATGTTACAGGGAAAGACGGTGGTGCTGGGGGTCACCGGCGGGATCGCCGCGTATAAAATGCCCAACCTGGCTTCCGCTCTGGTGAAGCTGGGGTGCAATGTGCAGGTGCTCATGACCCAGAACGCCACGCAATTTATCACGGCGGTGACCTTTGAGACGCTGACCGGCAACAAGGCGTTGGTGGACACCTTCGACCGGAATTTCTCCTTCCAGGTGGAGCATATCGCCGTGGCCGACCAGGCGGACCTGGTGATGATCGCGCCTGCCACCGCCAACGTCATCGCCAAGCTGGCCCACGGCCTGGCGGACGATATGCTGACCACCACCGTGCTGGCCTGCAACTGCCCCAAAATTGTGGTGCCGGCCATGAACACCAAGATGTACGAGAACCCGGTGACCCAGGACAACCTGAATATCCTGCGGCACTATGGCTGGGAGGTGGTAGAGCCTGCCAGCGGGTATCTGGCCTGCGGCGCCGTGGGCAAGGGAAAGATGCCAGAGCCGGAGGTGCTGCTGCAGGTCATCCTCCACGATCTGGCCCATGAGAAGGATATGGCGGGGAAAAAGGTGCTGGTCACCGCTGGCCCCACCCAGGAAGCACTGGACCCGGTGCGTTATCTCACCAACCACTCCAGCGGCAAGATGGGCTACGCCATCGCCCAGGCGGCGGCACGGCGTGGGGCACAGGTGACATTGGTCTCCGGGCCGGTGGCGCTGAAGCGGCTGCCCTATGTGGAGACGGTGGACGTGGTGTCTGCGCAGGAGATGTTCGAAGCGGTGACGACACGTGCGGCGGAGCAGGACATTATCATCAAAGCGGCTGCCGTGGCAGATTATCGGCCGACGGTGGTGGCAGAGGACAAGATGAAGAAGTCCGATGACGCCCTGTCCATCCCGCTGGAACGCACCCAGGACATTCTGGGCTGGCTGGGACAACACCGGCAGCCGGGGCAGTTTTTGTGTGGGTTCTCCATGGAGACTCAGAACATGGTGGAAAACTCCCGCAAAAAGCTGGAGAAGAAGCGGGTGGACATGATCGCCGCCAACAATCTGAAGGTGGAAGGTGCCGGCTTCGGCGTGGACACCAATCTGCTGACCCTCATCACCAAGGACGAGCTGGACGAGCTGCCTATGGTGACCAAAGAAGCGGCGGCTGACTTGCTGTTAGACAGTATTTTGAAGCGGATGGAGGAGAAGTGATGGAACAGCGAAAAGAGTTGCTGTGCGGCCTTCCGGCGCTGGTGCTGGGCGCGCCGTCGGAGCGGGTGTTCTTCTATGTCCACGGCAAAATGGGCAGCAAGGAGGAAGCGCTGGACTTTGCAGAAGTGGCAGACGCCCACGGCTGGCAGGTGGTGTCCATCGACCTGCCGGAACACGGGGAGCGGAAGGGCTTGCCGGAGCCGTTCACGCCTGTCCAGATCATCCCGGAGCTGCAAGCGGTGTATCAGACCCTGCGCGGCCGTTGGAAAACCGTGGGGCTGTACGCCACCAGTATGGGCGCTTGGTTCAGTATGCAGGCGCTGCCGGGGGGGGAGCTGGAACGGTGCCTGTTCGCCTCGCCGGTGGTGGATCTGTGCCAACTCATCGAGAAGACCATGGCGTGGAGTGGCGTGACCCTGGAACAGCTGGAGCGGGAAGGGGAAGTGCTGGCGGAAAACGGCGAGCGGTTCTCCTGGTCGGTGTACGCCTACGCCAAAGCGCATCCGGTCACCCGCTGGGCACCCCGTACCACCATCTGTTTTGGTGAGTTGGATCACCTGACCGACCTGGCCACGGTTGAGGACTTTGTGGAGCGGTTCCGCTGCGAATTTTGCCTGCGGAAGGGCGGACGGCACTGGTTCCACACAGAGGAAGACTGCCAGCTGCTGCGGGCGTGGGAGACCCGCTTTTTGACCGATCAAGCATAAGAAAACTGCCTCGGAAGCGGATTCCGAGGCAGTTTTTTTAGATTTGAAAAGCGAATCAAGCCAGGATAGCCTTGTCGTTGGCGAATTCTTCGCCGCTGACCACTTCGAACTGGTGCATCAGATCGGGCACGGTCAGCTTCTTCTTGTCCTCGCCGGAGATGTCCAGGATGACCTTGCCCTCATGCATCATGATGAGCCGGTTGCCATGGGCAATGGCGTCCTTCATGTTGTGGGTGACCATCATAGCGGTCAGATTCTGATCCCGGATGATGCGGTCGGTGGTGTGCAGCACCTTCTCTGCGGTCTTGGGGTCCAGTGCCGCCGTGTGCTCGTCCAGCAGCAGCAGCTTGGGCTTGCGCAGGGTGGCCATGAGCAGGGTCAGCGCCTGACGCTGGCCGCCGGAGAGCAGGCCGACCTTGGCGGTCAGGCGGTCTTCCAGACCCAGGTCCAGCTCCTTCAGCAGTTCCCGGTAGTGTTCCCGCTCTGTCTTGGTGACGCCCCACTTCAGGCCACGGCGGGAGCCGCGGCGAGCGGCCAGAGCCAGGTTTTCGTCGATGCCCAGGATGGCAGCGGTGCCGGTCATGGGATCCTGGAACACACGACCCAGGTAAGCGGCGCGCTTGTGTTCGGGCACACCGGTGACGTTCTGACCGTCGATGAGGATGGTGCCCTCGTCCACCGGCCACACGCCGGCCACGGCGTTCAGGGTGGTGGATTTACCGGCGCCGTTGCCGCCGATGATGGTGCAGAAATCCCCGTCGTCTAAGTGGAGGTTTACGCCGTCTAGCGCTACCTTTTCGTTGATGGTGCCGGGGTTGAATGTCTTGTGAACATTGATGAGATCAAGCATTGTTCTGCGCTCCCTTCTTTGCCGCCTTCTTGAAGGAGGACTTGGATTGACCCTTGAGGTAGGGGACAGCCAGGAAGATGGCCACGATGACTGCGGTGAACAGCTTCAGGTCGTTGGAGGGCAGCTTGAGCCAGAGAACGATGCCCACCACGATGTAGTAGATGATGCCGCCGATGACCACGAAGGACAGCTTGCCGAAGAAGTTCAGGTGCTTGCCCAGCAGCGCCTCTCCGATGACCTCGCCGATGATGACTGCGGCCAGGCCGATGACGATGGCGCCGCGGCCCATGTTGATGTCGGCAAACCCCTGATACTGTGCCATGAAACCGCCGGACAGGGCGACGAGAGCGTTGGACAGGCTCAGCGCGATGACCTTGGTGACGCTGATGTTGATGCCCTGTGCCTTACTCATAGCCGGGTTGCAGCCAGTGGCGCGGATGGCACTGCCCTGTTCGGTGCCGAAGTACCAGTAGAGGGCCATGATGACGATGGCGATGAGCACCAGGGCGATGAGGATGGAAGCGGTGATCTTCCGGGAGGAGAGGAGCAGGGGATACTGATCCACACTGACGGCCAGGTTGGCCATGCCCATGATGTTCAGGTTGATGGAGTACAGAGCGATCTGGGTCAGGATACCGGCCAGGATGGGCGGGATGCCCAGGAGGGTGTGGAGCAGGCCGGTGATGAGACCGGCGGCCAGACCTGCCAGGATGGCGATGAGCAGGGCAGCAGGGACGGACCAGCCGTGGAGGATGAGCACCACGGTGACGGCACCGCCGGTGGCAAAGCTGCCGTCTACGGTCAGGTCAGCGAAGTCCAGCAGGCGGAAGGTGATGTAGACCCCCAAGGCCATCAGGCCCCAAATGAGGCCCTGTGCCACGTTGCCGGGCATGGCGCCCAACAGATTTAAGGGGTTGAGGGAAGCAAGATAAGACATAACGGTTCCTCCTCAATAGTTGTAGGATAACGGTGACAAAACTGGATGAAAATGCAAGAAAAAACCAGGATGTCGAAAAACAGGCATGGGGGTGCCATGGGAACATGGCACCCCGATCCTTTTGGTGTATAGGAAAGAGAAAAGATAGAAAACTGTAACTTAAATGGATGAAAGTATGCAGTTTTGTTGGTTTGCGAAAGGGTTTAGATTACTTTTCCACTTCGATAGCCACGTAGTCAGAGGGAACCTTGACGCCCAGCTTTTCACAGCGATCTGCCATGTACTGATAGGTGGTCTTGGGTGCGAACTGAATTTCGGTGGTAGCGGGGTCAGCGCCGTTGACCAGGACTTCGTATGCCATGTTGCCGGTGACGACACCCAGGTCATAGTAGTCGATGGATAGGGTTGCCACGCCGCAGCCGGTGCAGATGCCAGCTTCGCCAGCGACGATGGGCACCTTAGCAGGTTCGGCGATGTTGTTGATGGATTCGGCACAGGAAGCAGCGGTGTTGTCGGTGGGAACATACAGGACATCGCTCTCGTCACAAGCGGTCTTGGTGACGGCTGCTACGTCGTTGCTGTCGGCGAAGGTGTATTCCTTGCAGGTGTAGCCGGCGTCAGTCAGATACTTGGTGATCTCGGTGGACTGATACTTGGAGTTGGGTTCTGCGGAGCAGTACAGGATACCCACGTTCTTCTTGTCAGGGAACAGGGTCTTGATCATCTCAGCCTGCTTGTCCAGAGGAGCCAGGTCGGCGGTGCCGGTGACATTGGTGCCAGTGGTGCCCTTCCAATCGGCGATGGACAGTGCGGTGCCATAGTCGGTGACGGAGGTGCCCAGGATGGGAATGGAGTTGGTGGCAGCGGTGGCAGCCTGCAGGGCAGGAGTGGCGTTGGCCATGATCAGATCCACATTGCTGGAGACGAACTGGTTGCAGATAGTGGTGCAGGCGGCAGAGTCGCCAGCGGCGTTCTGTTCGTCGAACTTGACTTTGTCGCCCAGCTTTTCGGTCAGAGCATCCTTAAAGCCCTTGGTGGCGGCGTCCAGCGCATTGTGCTGAACCAGCTGGCAGATGCCGATGGTATAGGTCTTGTCGCCAGTTGCAGCAGCGGAGCCGGAAGCGGCAGGTGCAGCGGAGCTGGCAGGGGTGCTGGTGGTGGCAGAGCTGCCGCCGCAGGCGGACAGTGCCAAAGTCATGGCACAAGCGAGAAGCAGAGCCAAGAGCTTAGATTGTTTTTTCATGGTAGTGATTCCTCCTATTTACTTTCTCAATATGATGCTTTTATGTAGCACCGCTTTTATGTACGAAAGTGATATTGTCATTATAGGCGTGCCTTCCATCAATGTCAAGGGAAAAATAGCTGTAAAAGCGAAAAATAGACAGAATAGAATTGTGAAGGTTCTCTAAATGTGCTGGAAAATAAATGGACGGAATGGGTCAAATAAGAAAAATCGCCGGGTCAAACGCCCGGCGAAACTGGTCTTACGGGACATTGTTCACCCTTCCATATGACGACCTAAGAAGCCGGAGATGGTTTCCAGCAGAGTCCGTTCGGTCTCACCGGGAACCCAGCTCCCTTCGGTGTCCGCCAGCAGCAGACAGCCCAGCACATCGCCTTGGGCGATGATGGGGGCGGCCAGCGAGACGAAGAGGCCGGATTTGCTCTCCGTGACCAGGAAGGGGGCTGCGCCGGCCTGGTGCTCGTAGAGCTGACGAGATTCCAGGATGTTCTCCAGGGTAGGGGAGATAGGTTTCTCCATCCATTCCCGCCGAACCAGACCAGCCAGGGCGATGATGCTGTCCCGGTCGGTGATGATGGCAGGCTGATGAACGGTCTTGTGGACGGTCTCGCAGATCTGGCTGGCAAATTCGTTTAGGCCGCCCATCATGGAGTATTTTTTGAAGATGACTTCCCCGTCCTTGTCCGTGTAGATCTCCAACGGGTCGCCCTCCCGAATCCGCATGGTCCTGCGGATCTCTTTGGGGATGACCACCCGGCCGAGGTCGTCGATGCGGCGGACGATACCGGTAGCTTTCATATGGCACTCTCTCCTTATCTATATTGCGGATACGGATGTTATTGTTGCCCATGAGTGGGAAATTATCCGCAGAGCGGAGAGGATGGTGAAAGAATGATTTTGATGGAGCTGCTGCGGTTTTATTTTTCATTGCATCACCCAAAACAAACCATAATCCCCCTAATGCAGTACATTTGCTTCCTGCATTAGGGGGATTTGTTTGTTGTTTGGTTTCAAAACCATTCAGCGCACAATTTTCACCTGTCTGGTCTTGCTCCAAGCGGAATAGTAAGTCTTGCCGCCCACCTTCTTATAGGTGCGAATGCGGACGTAGTAGGTCTTACCCTTGCGCAGCTTGGTGCGGACTGCACCGGTGCAGTTGGCGCTCTTGAGGGTGACAGTCTTGCAGTTGGTGAACTGCTTACTGGTGCCGTACTGGAGCTGATAGCCGCTGACGATGCTGTTCTTCTTCCAATATGCCTTCAGCTTCTGACCCTTGGCGTTGTACACCGAGCGGAAGGTGGTGCCGGTGGGATTGACGGTCACGGTAATGCGTTTGACGGTCTTGGTGTAATCCTTGGTGGCACCGGCGGTGATGGTGATGGTGGCTTTGCCCACAAAGTTTTTGGCGATGGTCACCTTGCCGCTCTTGCTCACCTTCACAGACTTGTTGTCAGACCGGTAGGCCAGCTTGGCCCCGCCCTTGGCCTTTGCGCTGAGCTGGAAGGACTGCGCCTTGCCAGAGGTGACTTTGGCGGCGGATTTGGCGGTGATGACGTTGGCCACCGGCTTGGTGGGCTCGTCAGGCTTGTTCAGGTCTGCCCAGGTCTTTTCTGCGGCAGTGAGCTTGTCTACGGTGGCCTGGTCGATGAGGGACTTCTGAGCATCGGTGAGCTGGTCATAGGCGGCACGGGCGGCCTGGATGGCATCACCGCTGTCCTTGGTCACGGTGCCGATGGCTTCGATGGCACGGGCAACGGAGGCGGGGGTGTTGGTGTGATCTGCTTCCTGCGTGTAGTCCTTGGTATAGAACAATTCGATGGTGTCTCCGTTGGACAGGTTGGCGGAATCGGTCACCTTGCCGTTGATGCGATAGCTCCAGCCGGAGTGGTCGCCGTCATCGCCGGCGCTCCACTTGGTGCCATCAGGGGAGACAATGGCGGTGATGTAGTTGCCGCCGATGACCTGGTAGCCGTTGGCTTCCAACACCTTCCGAGCGGCATCAACAGCGGTCATCCCTTCGGGCTGATCTCGGAGCAGGCAGTCGATGAGCTGGGTGCCGTCCGGTGCGTAGCAGGTGAAGGCATAGGTCTGGCGTTCGTCCGTGGGGGTCTCGCTGCCATCGGTGCCGGGGACGATGACGGAGACAGAGACGACCTGATTGTGCAGCTTCTGGAGCTGGACATTGTCCGGATGCTTTTCTGCATATCTGCCCAAAGTCTCGCTGGAGAGCCAGCTGGTGATGGTGACTGTCTTGGCGGAAGTGGGCTGAGTGACCAGCAGGTTTTCATGGGTGATGATGGTGGGATTGCTGGAGCGGAAGGTTCTCCACTGTTCCGACTCATACCAGCCATCCATGTCCACCGGCACAATGCCGTGGTTGACCATGTTATCTACATGATAGACCCAGGTCAACTCGTTCTGTTCATTCAGGTACGCTTCACGGAAGGCGTGGAGGTTGGTGGTGACGTGGTCTTTGTCCGGATTGTTGGCCTTGATGCCGTCGAAGTAGTGGGCTTTGACTTGTTCCATCAGGGCGATCTCTTTGTCCACTTCTTCCTGAGTCAGGGCGGGAACCTTGATCTTGAAAGTACGGGACACAGAGACGCCGCTGGCCTTGTCGGTGATGGTGACGGTCATGGTGACCACTTTGGTCGTTCCGCCAGGCACGTCCCGATAGACCCAGATGCGGGCGGCGTTGTTCACATCCGGTTCTTCCAGCACGTCATTGTCGCTGGTGGTGATGGAGACGGGGCAGTATTTGCCGTCGATGCCGAAGTCACGGGTGCGGGGGATGCGGATGTCCTCGGTGGCGGTGTAGACACCATCGGCATCGGGGGTCAGCTGCGCGCCGGTGACCCAATTGCGCAGGCCGACCTTTGCAAAGCCAGCGTCCATCCGCTGCCGCAAGGTCTCCTCCACGGTGTCGCTGCCGGTACCGGCGGCAACGATGATGTCAAAGGATTTGGTGACAGATACGCCGTCAACACTGTTGCACTTCAGGGTGGCGGTGAGGATCACAGGAGTGGGGACGGCGGTCTTGTAGATGGTCACCTTGTAATCGCCGTCATAGCCGGAGGCGTTGCCCACTTTGACCACTTTTTCGTTACTGGAGGTCCAGGTGAGATTGCTCCAACCTAGGCTGTTCCCGTCCTTTTTCAGCACCTGGGGCAGGGACAGCTCGCTGACGTCCTCGGTTGGGATGGACAGCGCTGCGATCTCCTGTTCCAGGTAGGTGCGGAGCTTGCCCTTGTCCCAGGAGAGGTTGGTGTACCACTTCTGTTCTGCCGTGATGCCATCCTTCTCCAACACGAAGGGGACGTAGAGATAGGCACCGCTGCCGCTGAGGCTGTCCTGGTTGAAGTAATAGGTGATGGTGCCGTCTTTGCTGACGCCGGCGCCGCCGTTGCCGGTCGTGTCCTCTTTGATGGTCAGCTTGATGCCATCCAGCTTGTCGCCCAGCTTCTTGGAGGCGAAGTCGATGAGGTTGGTGTCGGTACCGTAGACGGGATTCAGGTTGCCGGTCATGGCTTTGACGGCTGCGTTCAGGGCGTTTTCCGTCTCCGTCTGACGCAGGGAGTATAGGGTCAGGGTGTAGTCCTTGGTTTGGGTCTGGTTGGTTGCCGTTTCTGTAACGGTGGCGGTCAGGGTCACAGCAACGCTGTCGGTTTCAGGCAGGGTGACTGCGCCGGTGTCGGTGAGGTAGTTCGTATTGCTGCTGCTCCAGCTGACAGTGTAGCCATCACCGGAGGTGGGCAATTCCAGGGCGGTGGTGTCCCGAATGCTGTTGTCTGTGGGGAGCTTGGCGGCGATGGCTTTGTATGCCTTGCCGAAAACGGTCTCCTCCCAGAGGGCGTACAGGTTGAAGATCTCGCCGTCCTCGCTGCCGTCCCAGTCATCGTCATCAAAGATGCGGTTTACAGTCCCCTCATCGGCATAGGCTGCCGTGCTGCCGTAGCTGCTGGTAGCCCAGCCTGCGAAGCGATAGCCCTCACGGGTGAAGGCGCACTTAGGCAGAGTGACGTCCTTGCCGAAGGGGGCGGGGAAGTCTGCCATGGTGCCGGTCACGGTGACCCTGTCGCTGTACTTGATGTTGAACTTGACGATGTACTGATAGTCTCGCCAATGGGCGTACAGGGTCACTTCGTCACCGGTAAATTTGGTGTCAGCGGTGACCTGCTCGCCGCCCTCTTTGGCGGTGTACCAGCCGTCCAGCGCCTGGTTGTCCGGATAGTAGTATTCAGTCAGGGTGGGAAGGTTGTTGTAAACTTTATCTGTCAATACCGTTTTGTCCTTGATGGTGCTCTTGTAGCCGTTGCCGTCAAAGTGGACGGTGATGCCCTTCACCCAGTGGGCGTAGAGGGTCATGGGAGTGGTGTCAGCAAACTTGTACTGGTTGGTGATCTCAGTGCCGCCCTGGGCTGCGTCATACCAGCCGTCAAAGATCCAGCCGGTGCGGGTGGGGTCTGGGATGGCGGAGAACTTGGAGCTGCCGTCTTCCTGGCGGAGGTAGTTGTAGTTCTGTCCTACAACGCAAGTTCTCTGAGTGGGGGCAGCACCTTCATAGTTGAGGTCGATGGTGACCGGAACGGCCTGACCCTTCCAGGTGGCGCGCAGAGTGACCTTGCCGCCTTGCTTATCGGTCAGGTTCTTTGTAGCTGTTTTGTCCCAACCATCGAAATCATAACCGGCACGGGTGAAGGTACACTCAGGCAGGGTGACTTCCTGATCATAGGTGGCGGTGATGGAGTCCATGGTGCCCTCGCCGCCGTTGGGGTCAAAGGCGATGGTGTAGATGATGGGCGTCCACTTGGCGGTGAAGGTGATGTCCTCGGTGATGACCGTCTCCGCCGTCAGCTGGGTGTCGCCGTGGAACCAGCCGTCAAACTGGTAGCCCTTCTTAGTGCCCTCGCTGGGGATCAATGCGCTGCCGATAGGGGCGCCGGTGGGCGCCTGGACGGTGCTGGTCTTGCCATCGTTGTCAAAGGTAACGATGGAAGCGTCTGCCCAGCAGGCGTACAGATCCAGTGCTTCGGTGACGGTCACAGACGCCTGGTCGGTGTAGACAGCAGTGCCGTCAGTGGAGGTCGCCCAACCGGCAAAGACCTTGTCGGCACGGGTGAAGGTGTTGGCCTTCAGGGTGCCCTTACCGCCGTAGATGTTCTGGGTGTAATCGTCACCAGTGCCGCCGTTGGCGTGGAAGGTGATGGGGATGCCTTTGCCAACGGTGAAGTTGCGGAGGGAAACGCAGTCGTCATTCTGGTCGCCACTGCTGTCCTTCTTATAAGAAAAGGTCAGGGTGTCGCCGTTCTTTACATCCAATTCCACCAGCGTCCAGTCTATGATACCGCTGACTCCGTTTACCACAGTGGTGGAACCGTGGGTGAGGGTGAATTTGTCATACTTTGGCTCGGTGGATACCTTGTATTCGAAGGTCAGATGGGTGTTTGCAGTAGCGGTCAAGATCAGGGAACGGGTGGACTTCATAAACCCCTTGGGAGAGGTCAGGATGCCGTCTTTGACCGACCATTGCAGGTTGGAAGCGCCGTCCTGAGCGTTTGCTGTCAAGGGCAGATCCGCAAAATAAGCGTCCAGGTCAGATTGTACGGACTGTACCGAAACAGTTGCCTTAGCGACAGCTTTCTTTGCCGCAGTCTTTTTTTCTCTGGAGTCTGTGTCTTTCTCTGTTTCCGAAGTGTCCGGAGTCTCCTCCGGTGTGGGTGCGGAAGTGTCAGCATCGGTGGAAGCGGTGGACTCCACAGTGCTGGCGGTGGGGTCTTCTGTCTGTGCTGTCTCTGTGACTGCCATCGCTGGCACAGCCAGCGAAATCGTCATGATAAGCGCCAACAGAAGGGAACCGATCCGTTTTGTCATGGGTTGTTCCTCCTTCTTTTTTTGAAAATCTACAACTGGGGAAGCCAGGTGTATACCAAGGGGGACAGGAGGACGGCATGACAAAAAGACCGTCCCTCCCTGCGATTTTTGGGAGAGACGGCTGCTCGGAGTCCAGCACAAATAGACCGATTTCTGTGCAGAGAAAATCAGGATCCATCTGTCATTGTTTGCTCACGGAGATGCCGCCCGCTGCTATGGCTCTGCCCCGTGTAAGTCTCCTGACTTGCGCTCTGAGGGGAATTTTTTCTCCTCGCGTACACATCCTCCCTTCTCACGAAAAAACTTCGCAATGGTGGACTTTGGTCCCTGCCAGTGACGGTCACGTCACCTGCTTCGGTGTGTCCTTGCGCTCACAGTGCCGGTCGCGCGGGGCTTTGCACCCCATTCATTTCTAGCCGCCGCCTGACCTTTCTTCCAGGTCGTTGCAGCAAGGCGGCTACACGGTATCGACGAGCCAACTCAAACATTCGATTATCGTCTTCATTGTAGTGGAACGGATTTGCAAAGTCAACTTCTTTTGGAACGAGAAATTGGAGATTGTAGGAGATGCAGTTCAGCGGCGAAAATGACGCGCGTCCTTTTGCGCAAACTGCCAGCGGAAGGGAGGAACTGCCCCGATAGAACGGATAAAATCAGCACCCATTCATGGCGGCGGAGCGGGAGCAGCGCTTCATGAATGGGTGCAGTTCCTTTTTGATCGGGGATCGAAAGCGGATGGTTGGGCTGATGAGGGGGACTTGTGATTTATTTCGTCTTTGGAGCCTTGGGTCGTTTGGTGAGAAACTGGGCGTGCTGTGCCTCCCAGACGGCCAGGCGAGGCTGTTCTTTGGCCTGCAAAAAGCGAATCAGCTCCCAGCCCAATTTGGGCAGGTAGCGGCCCTTTCGGAAGAAGAAGCCCAGATCCATGAAAATGGGATCTTCCAAGCTGCGGATGACCAAGCCCTCATGCCCCAGCGTGCTGCAGCCGGCCGCCTCGCAGATAATGCCCGCATAGTTGCAGAAGCGAACAAGGCTGGTCATGCAGAGGATCTGAGTGTAATTCAGCACTACATTCATGGGCAGGTGCTGGCGCTCAAAGGCATCGCACATGATCTGGTTAACCTTAGACTGGGTGTCCATCATCACCAGCTTTTCCTGGGACAACAGGGAGAGGGGGATCCGTTCCAGCTTAGCCAGCGGATGATCTGGATGCAGCACGACACGGATCTCCGCCTTGCTGATGGGGATGACCTCCAGGCCGGTGCAGTCCGCAGCATCTGGGATGGCGTTGTAGGCCAGATCCAGCTGTTCCTCGTGAATCATCCGCAGGAGCTTCTGCATAGAACCCTCCTCCAGGTGGATTTGTGCCTTGGGGTGCTCGTCCAGAAAGTCGGAGAAGACGGGGGGCGCAGCAGAATCCATGAAGGCGTAGGACATACCCAGCCGCAGATGCTGTTCTGCGGAATCAGAGAGGTCATGCATGGCAGTCTCAGCCTCTTGGCAGAGACTCAGGATCTTCCGAACCCACAGGATGAACTGCTCCCCCTCGTAGGTGAAGATCACGTTCTTGGGGCTGCGCTCGATGAGCTTTACGCCCAGCTCCGATTCCAAGGTGTTGATGGCGGCGGAGATGGTCGGCTGAGAGACAAAAAGGGAATCTCCAGCCTGGGTGAAGTTCTTATACTGATAGACAGCGTTGAAATACTGCAGATGTTTGAAGTTTAACATACGGTCCCCTCTCGTCTAAAGAGATTTTATTAATGTTATCATAGCGGTTTTTTCGCAATAAAACAAGCTTTTTTTCGTCTAAATAATGCGCAAGTGAGCGAAAAAGTTGCGGAACGCTGCCAAAAGAAATCGGCGGAACGAGGGCGAAAGAAAAAGTTTCCTTCCTTTATAAAGGAGGGAAACTTTTGGCTCAGAGCATAGGGGAGGGGGAATTCTGGGCTAATTCGCGCGCTTTCACAATGAGGCTTTCGGCGATGCGCGGCAGGGTCTTTCCGGCTTTGGAGAGGAAGCCGGCCTGGAACTCCAAGGCCGGCTCGAACTGACGCAGGATCAGTCCGATCTGGTGCAGATGCTGCACCATGTAGGGGTCGTCTGCATTGATAAAGCCGACGAAATTGCCGACCTTGATGGTGTTGAACATACAAAAGATCTGCTCGTGGGAGGAACGGACGCAAGGAGTGATGCTGGATTGCTCCAGATGTGACAAGACTAAGGTGCGGATAGCGGAGCGTTCGTCCAGCGTGACGATATCGACCCCTTCAAAATCCTTTGCCGTCAGCACCGCCCGGTTAGCCAGCGGATGGGTGGGGCACATGATGGCGTAGATGCGTGCCGTGGTGATGGGCACCAGGTTGAGGCCGAGGGATTTTCCATCTTCTAAACAGGGGAGGGCGTTGAAGGACAGATCCATGAGATCCTGCTGGATCTTGACAATGTGGTTATTCATCGAGCCTTCCTCAATATAGAGCGTAGCCTTGGGATAGGCGCGGCGCAGCTCCTCTGTATAGAGGAAGCGCTGGAACGCAAAGCCTAGGGACGGGGAGAGTCCTAGGTGCACGGTGTAGCTTTTGCTTTCGGAGAGATCTGCAATCTCGCGCTCGGCGTTTTCACAGTCGAGCAGGATGCGGAGGGCGTGTTTGACCAGCAATTTACCTTCCTGGGTAAAATCAACATTTTGTGGCGAACGCACAATCAGCTGGACACCGAGTTCTGCCTCCAGGGATTTGATTGCCATGGAGATGGCGGACTGAGAGACAAACAGCTCCTCGCTGGCGCGCGTGAAGCTGTGATAGCGATATACGGCGACCAGATACTGCAGGCGCTTGATATCCAGCATAGATAAAACCCCTTTCCTCTGGAGAGACAGACACAGTGGCACAAACGTTGTCATAGCACAATCAATTATTTTGATTTACTTCGCCTATTATACCGATTTCCCGATGCAGAGTCAATCGGCGACTGGTCAAATTGCTGGTTTCAATCGGGTTTTCCTTGTGAAAAAAGCACAGAAAGCCGGAAAAATAGTGAAAATAACTATCAAAAAAAATGATAGCGCGTTCAAAAACGCGAATTTCACAAACCGGAAGGTTGGTTGTATCGTTGAAGCATGAAGAGCGGATGGTAAGCCGCTCAAGCGAAAAAGAAATCAGAAAAGGAGGGTGGCGTTGAGCCGGCTGGTTGTGCATTTCCAGCTAGAGCTTGAAACGATTTTTTTGGTAAGTGTGTAAGAAGAAACAACCTGACGTAAAAGCAAAAGAGGAGGAAAAATATGCAAGTTCCCATTAAAAAGTGGCTGGACAAGGTTCCGGGCGGCATCATCATCGTCCCCCTGTTCCTGGGTTGTCTCATGAACACTTTGTGCCCGGCAGCGCTGCAGATCGGCAGCTTCACCACCGGTATCGTAAACGGTACCAGCGCACTGGTCGGTCTGTTCTTCATCTGCATGGGCGCACAGCTGGATCTGAAGTGCGCACCCCAGGCCATGAAGACCGGCTTCACCATCACCATCGTCAAGTTTGCCGTGGCTGTTGGTGTCGGTCTGATCGCAGCACACTTCTTTCATGACAGCATGTTTGGTCTGAGTGCCCTGGCTATCATCGCAGCAGCATCCAACTCCAACGGTGCTCTGTTCGGCGCCCTGACCAAGACCTACGGCTCCGAAGGCGACCAGGGCGCAGTCGCAATCATCTCCCTGAACGATGGCCCCTTCCTGACCATGGTTGCTATGGGTACTGCTGGTCTGGCCAGCATCCCCTACATGATGCTGGTGGCCTCCATCGTCCCCCTGCTGATCGGTATCATCCTCGGCAACCTGGATCCCAGAATGCGTCAGTGCCTGAGCGCAGGCGGCGAAGTAACCATCATGGTACTGGGCTTCGCACTGGGCGCAAACATGAGCCTCCAGCAGGTGGCACAGGGCGGCGTGCCCGGCATCGTCCTGGGTCTGATCACCGTTGTGATCGGCGGCGTGTTCAACATCCTGTTTGATAAGCTGACTGGCGGCTCCGGCATTGCAGGCGCTGCAATCTCCAGCGTTGGCGGCAACGCCGTGGCAACTCCCATGGCACTGGCCGCAGTGGACAAGTCTCTGGAAGGGGTCGCAGCAATCGCACAGCCCCAGGTGGCAGCAGCTGTCGTTGTGACCGCTATCCTCTGCCCGATGCTGACGAACTGGATCAGCAAGCGCAATGGAGGTAAAAAAAAAGCAACCCTTAACGAAGTAGAAGATCTTGTTGCAGACGAGAGCAACACCATTTAAAAGAACAAGCGAATACAGCACAAATTTAAGATAAAGGAGATAAACACTATGAAAGTCGGTTTTCTGGGTATGGGCGTCATGGGTCTGCCTATGGCAAAGAATCTGGTCAAGAAGTCTGGTCATGAGATCGTGGGCTTTGACGTGGCGGACAAGCGCCTGGAGGAATTCGCTGCCGCAGGCGGCACCGCTGTGAAGGACGCAGACGAGATCTACAAGACTTGTGACATCATCATGCAGATTCTCCCCACCCACGCGATCATCCGTAACTCCGTGGAAAAGGCCATCAAGTTTGGCAAGCCCGGCCGCATCATCGTAGACCTGAGCTCCACTGCCCCCCACATCATTCAGGAAATGTATGAGGACGCAAAGAAGGCCGGTATGTTCCTGCTGGACTCCCCCATCAGCGGCGGCAACCCCATGGCTATCGCTGGCACCCTGGCTATTATGACCGGCGGCGACAAGGAAGCCTTTGAAAAGGTCAAGCCCCTGCTGGAATGCCTGGGCAACCCCGTCTACACCGGCAGCGCAGGTAGCGGCAGCGTCACCAAGCTGGTCAACAACATCATCGCAGGCGCTTACATGGTCGTCATGGCAGAAGGCTATGCCTTCGCCGCAAAGGCCGGCATTGACCTGCAGACCACCTTTGAAGCAACCCGCGGCGGCTTCGCCGGCGGCCCTGCTTATGACAACAAGGTGCCCAAGATCATCCACCGCGATTATGAACCCGGCGCTCGTATCGCTGTCCATCGCAAGGACATCGTAAACGCCAAGGACTATGCTCATCACATGGGCGTTGACACGCCGATGACCGATGTGGTTCTGATGGTCATGGACTGGATGAAGGACAACGGCCATATTGATGAAGATCAGGCCGCTATGGTCAAGTATTACGAAGATAAGATGAACGTCAAGGTCGGCAGCGAGGACAACCAGTAAAAACGCTGCACCAACAATGGAACGATTCCCAATTTCCATTACCTTGCTGGCAAACGCCGGTGTGCGCATCGGCTATCGGGGCATGACCCTCCTGCTCGATGGTGTATTCGGGCGAGAGGGGAACCCCTTCAGCACGATGCCCGCCGGCTGCTGGCAGAAAATGTGCCGCGGGGAACCGCCGTTCGAACAGCTGGACTGTCTGCTGTTCACCCACTTCCATCCGGATCACTTCTCCCCAGAGATGACCATGGAGTTGGTGGAGGATCGGCCGGTGAAGGCGTTGTTCTTCCCAGAGGACAGCGCACCGCAGGTACAGGAATTAAAGCACTTCCTGGCACACAGGAAAATCCCTTGCGCCTGTCTGTCACATGTGACGGATCACGCCGTGTGGCAGGTGGGAGAGCATATCCGCCTGCAAGCCTTCCGGACGCAGCATTTGGGGCCAGAATTTTATGGCGTGCCCCATGTATGCTACCGGATCGCCTTCGATGGGCGAGAGGTGCTGTTCACAGCGGATACGGATTATCTGCATGAGTCGCTCACGCAGGTAGCCGGTGTTTCGCTGGAGGCGGCATTTGTGAATCCACTGTTTTTCCAGGCGCTGTTTGACAAACGGTTGTTTCATGGCGCACTGGCAGCAGAGCATATCGGCGTGTATCATATCCCCTTCCGGGAGGATGACCGCATGCATATGCGAGAAAGTGTCCGACGGCGGCTGAGCGCTCCGGGGGCGGAGAACCTACAGGTTCTCCCACTGAGTGAGCCGTATGAGCGGATCGAATTGTAAGCAAAGTGAAAAGATAGGAGGCAGAGCGATGACTGATCGCAATGATATTCTGGAAATGGCACAAGGCCACTTGGGCAGAGTGCTGGCCATCCGGCTGCGTCCGGGAACGGATGTACTGAAGGGGCTGGAGGAAGCTTGTCACCGCAGTGGTATCAACAGCGGCGTGATCCTCAGCGCAATCGGCAGCTTGGACGGCGTGGCCTATTGCAACCCGGTGGAACTGCCGGAAAAGAAGGCGGGCTATGGCTATGGTGAGGTTCTGCATTTGACTGGCCCCATTGAGCTGACAAATGGCTCCGGCATCATCTGCCATGACGCGGAAGGCAACACCAACCTGCATGTCCATATGGCACTGAGCGACCGTTACGGCAACGCCCACGGCGGTCACCTGGTCGAGGGCACGAAGGTTCTGCTGACCGTAGACGTAATTATTGCAGAAATCGAGGGGATGGTCATGGGACGTCAGTTCGATGAGAACCTGGAAGTTCCCATTTTCGCTCCTCGTCAAGTATAAATTCAACCACAACACGGATAAGAAAGGCGTGAGATCATTGGCTACAAAAGAAAAGTATACAAAAGATCAGCTGATGGAGTTTTACCGGACTATGGTTCGGATTCGTGCATTTGAAGAGCACGCAGCAGACTGCTTCACCAAGGGCATGCTGGCAGGCAACATTCATCTGAGCATCGGTCAGGAGGCAGCTGAAGCAGGTGCCTTCGCAGCCATCGAGCCCAAAGATTATTTCACCTCCACCCATCGTGGTCATGGCCACGCAATCGCCAGAGGTGCAGACGCTAAGCTGGCTATGGCTGAGCTGTTCGGCAAGGTCACCGGCTATTGTAAGGGCAAGGGCGGCTCCATGCACATCGCTGATATGAAGAAGATGAACCACCTGGGCGCAAACGGCATCGTTGGTGCCGGCCAGCTCATCTCCGCCGGCAGTGCTCTGGCTTCCAAGATCATGGGTGATGACTCCGTCAGCGTAGGCTGCTTCGGGGATGGCTCCACCAATGAAGGCTCCTTCCATGAATCTCTGAACATGGCTGCCACTTGGCATCTGCCCGTGGTCTGGTTCATTGAGAACAACTGCTATGGCGTCTCTACCGAGATCCATCGCGTGACCAACACTCCGGATCTGGCCTCCCGTGCTGCTGCTTACGGCGTAGAATACGCTGTGGTGGACGGCACCAACCCCACCGAAGTCTATGAGGCAATGCAGGTGGCTATGGAACACGCTCGTTCCGGCAAGGGCCCCTATCTGGTGGAAGCAAAGGTCTACCGTTATCAGGGCCACTATTGCGGCGATCCTGCTGTGTATCGTCCCAAGGAATACATGGAAGAGGCTCTGAAGAAGGACGGCATCATGCTGCTGGGCGAACGCCTGATGAAGCTGGGTGCCACTCAGGAAGAACTGGATGCTGTCAAGGCAGAAGCAGAGGCAGAGATGGACGAAGCTGTGAAGTTCGCAGACGAATCCCCCTATCCCGATCCCGCTACTGTGCTGGATGATATGTATGTGACTGATAACGAAAGGTGCGTGGCAAGATGAGCAAGAAAATCACCGTCAGCAAGGCCATCGGTGAAGCCTTGCATGAAGAAATGCTTCGGGATGACAAGATGTTTATTATGGGCGAAGACATGGCTGTTATGGGCAACGTGTTCGCCATTACCCGTGGCTTTTTGGATGAATTTGGCCCCAACCGTGTGATCGACACCCCGATCTCCGAAGAAGGCTTTGTAGGTATGGCTGTCGGCGCAGCAATGCGCGGGATGCATCCCGTAGTGGAGCTGATGTACGATGACTTCGCTACCGAATGTGCAGACCCCCTGTTCAACCAGGCAGCAAAGATCCGTTACATGACCGGTGGCCAGTGCAGCGTTCCTATGGTGCTGCGTGCACCCATGGGCGCCGGCCGCCGCAACGCAGGTCAGCATTCTCAGTCCCTGGAGAACTTCTTCTGCCACTTCCCTGGCCTGAAGGTTGTCGCTCCCTGCTCCGCAGAGGATGCAAAGGGTCTGCTGAAGACCGCAATCCGTGACGAAGACCCCGTCATTTTCCTGGAACACAAGCTGCTGTACGCCCATAAGGAAGAAATTCCGGAAGGCGAATACACCATCCCCCTGGGTCAGGCAAAGGTCAAGCGCGAGGGCAAGGATCTGACCATCATCTCCTGGTCCCGTGAAGTCAACTTCGCTCTGGAAGCGGCAAAGACCCTGGAACAGGAAGGCATTGATGTGGAAGTGCTGGATCTGAGATCCCTGGTTCCCCTGGATTGGAACGCAATCAAGGCATCCATTTCCAAGACCCACAACGCCATCATCGTCTCCGAAGAAGTCAAGCGCGGCAGCTTCGCTGGCGAGCTCTCTGCTGAGATTTCCGAAGAACTGTTCGATGAGCTGGACGCTCCCGTGGAACGTGTGTGCGGCCTGAACATCTGCTCTCCCTTCAGCCCCGTGCTGGAAGACGAGAACTTCCCCCACCCGGCAGACATCGTTGCCGCAGTCAAGCGCGTGCTGAACAAGTGAGGAGGAAACTGACATGGCATATGAAGTATTGATGCCCCAGCTGGGGCTGACCATGGAAGAGGGC
>OLQX01001300.1_pt1 | contig 22644 bp, 29 predicted proteins | sample 1672581 | NCBI WGS metagenome assembly OLQX01 (sample SAMEA3136701, study PRJEB25190) | human gut metagenome | reverse complement strand
GCTTCATGATCGTTATCTACACTCGCTTCGCTCGGCAGTCTTTATTATATCATAATAAATATTGGATATCAATATAAATATCAACGATATTGATATAGTGAAGTAAATTTCACTTGCAATCTAATATGATTAGAGTTATATTACGATACGTGAACGGAATACACAAAACGATAAAATAACAGCAAGGAGGAAACTATGATTCAGAATGCATTAACAGCAAAACAAAAAGATGTTCTATGCAATATCAACACATTTATCGAAAACAATGGGTATTCTCCCACAGTAAGAGAACTTTGTGAGATGTCCGGAGTTCGGTCATCGTCCACCATGATGAATCGAATGAATCGACTCCGAGATTTGGGATATATCAGTTGGGTGCAGCAAACACCAAGAACAATACGGATATTACGAGAAATATAGATAGATCAGTAAGAAGGAAACCGGGATGAATGGTGCATACCTTCGGCACATCGGAACTCATTCATCTATGTATTAAATGTCATCAATGGTTTTCATTTCCCTTATCCGTTGAATGGTACGAAAAAACAGTACAGTTTGGAGGACTTTGATGATGAAAGAAACAATCAAAATGAAATACGTAACCTGCCCATGTTGTGGAAATCTATTATTTCGGGTAACCGGAAATTGTAGTGTTGATATCCCATGTCCAAGATGTCAGAAAACAATCATTTGTGACGTAGATGGGATATATGTAAGTGTATTCGAAAGAAATGAAAACGATGACGAACCGAAATTTGGAATACAGACACAGTATCCAAACAATGTAACCGCATTTTGCAGGTAGAGAACGTATAATATACAAAAGACCAAACTATTTGAACTGTAGTCTGGTCTCTTTTTTTTAGTTTTCTTTCATTTTTCTGACGAGAAAACATATTTGTGAGCCTTATGAATATTAAGTACGCAGACAGAAAAAGGAGAGAAAACAATGGCAGTTTGGTGTGAAAAAGATGGAAGCAATATTATGATTACCTGCCCACAGGATTTCGAATCTCTTGTTGATCCAGGTGTATATAATGCAATGCGAGAATATTTTGAATTCGGTGTAATTGGCAGTACATTAAAATCTGAAGAACGTATCGAAGAATTAGAATCAGATTTAGATGCGGCTTATGCGGAGATTGAAGAAAAAGATATCGAAGACGCCGTCATGACGCATCTTGAAAATAGAAACGATGATTTAAAACGAATTTTAATGCATATCTGTCGAATTGCGGCTGATATGCCAGATAACAAAGACACAAAACGACTGAAAGATTATCTGGAAGAACACGAATACGATTGTGAGGATTAAAAGAATATGATTACGATTAATACATGGAGAGATCCGTATGATGCTGGTTTTACAACAACAAAACCAAAACAGGTTAGTTTTCAGCCTGGTCTTACTGTTCTTGTCGGTTGTAACGGCGCCGGTAAGAGCACACTGCTTATGAATATCAAAGAAGAAGTTGCAGAACAAAAGCTTCCTTGTCACTCTTATGATAACCTTGTTGACGGTGGCAATCATCTTGGCGCTATTTTAGGCGGATACGGGGAAGAGGGGGATGACCTTGCTTTAGGTGTTAGCCTTTTTACGTCTTCAGAAGGGGAAGAGATTAAAGGGAATATCTCAAGGGAATCACGTCTGTATAAAAGTTTCCTTGAACTTGGGTATTACAATAATCGTGATTACAAACTTCGTCGCATATTTAAGGATGAGGATGAGGATGGGAATGAGAAAATCATCTCCAATGTCCGGATTCTGTTATTTGATGCCGTAGATTCTGGCATGAGTGTTGATGCGGTCATAGAAATAAAAGCATTATTTGATACCATGATGCAAGATGCCGCAAAAATGGGCATCGAACTGTATCTGATCATTTCTGCAAACGAATATGAGCTTGCAAGAGGTTCACAATGTTTTGATGTCAATACTGGCAAGTATTTAACGTTTGCGGACTATGAAGGATACAGAGATTTTATTATCAAAAGTCGGACGAAAAAAGAAGTTCGTAATAAGAAAGCTGCAGAGCGTAACGAAAAACGTAGACAAAAAGAGATTGCTGCATTACAGAAACAATATGAAAAGAAGCTGGCAAAATATCGGAGCTTATTGGAAAAAGAGGCTACCGGAGAAAAACTGTCTTATTACGAAAAATACGATGCCGAAAGAGACGTGAGAAGTATTATCCGTGACCTTAAAGATTATGGCGTCGAAATGCCGGAATTCAAAGTCGAGGAGGGAAAGTTATGAAAATAATTATAGCAGTTGTATTAATTGTGCTCTTGGTATTCGTTCTTACATTTCTTTTTGCAGCTATGAAAATTAACGGAAACGGAACAAGTAAATTCGAAGAAGATATCGAACAGAAAAAGTATATCGATGATATGCAAAGTAAAAAGTAGGTACATTTTGCATCCGGAATATCTGACTGCTGCAAGGGTATATAATATAATTCGTAAGTCTGCAGTCAAACAAACGGATGCGAAATAGGTTTCTTAGAGCAGTCGGAAACAGTTATTGTATGCATAGTGTTTTGTACCAAAATAGAGTATAATTAACAGCATACAGACGAGGTTTCCGAAATGTGAGCCTTATGAAATATAGAAGAATACAAAAAAAGGGGACACCAGTATGGATAACGCACGAGATGAAGTAAAAAGATTAATGCGTAAAATTGAAGTAAAAGATGCGAATGAAATGGATAATTCTGAGGAATGGAACAAAGTGTTTCAGATCATGTCAGAACATGGAGCAAATCGAGAAGATGTGGATGCATACAGAGAACATTACAAACAGACAGCATTGTCCTTATTGAAAGAGCCATTGTCTGATATTCCAAGAGGTCGAATGATTCAGTTTTTAAACATATTTGAAAATGAACTTAACAAATACAAAGAATCTTTCCGACTATTCAGGAATCAAAAAGTAGATATTTCTGCACTTATGGAACAATATGATAAATTCAGTTCTGTGTTATCATACTTTTCGGATTTCTTAGTCGAAAACGGAGATCATGAGACTGACTACATTCCTGGATTAGATGAGACAGACGCTTACAAAAATAATAAGCCGATAGACATCGGTGAATCAGAATTAAGCGAACATTATGAAGCAGTAGAACATGCTTTTGCCTGTTATAAATGTTTAGCTGAATACGCTCGGAATGCTATTGAAAATACAGATTCAGCTTTGATGAACGCAGTGTCTTTCAATATGGACGTTTTAGATTTGTATATTAATGGAATTATGGAGTTTATTGAAAATGAAAATGCATCAGATATTTAAAATACCCGATGCATTTACGTGTTATAATGCCTTTAACAACTGAACTAGTTCTTCCGTTGTGATTGGAGCTTTCCCCAAGTTACGTTTTTCCATAAACTTGGTAAAACGAGAAGAACAAATACATTGAACTCCGTTATGTTCTGATAACTCTTTACGTGCTGTCTTTTTCAGCAGTCCAAATGTGTTTGTGTTGTGTCTCTTGCATTCGTTAATGTAGATCATTTGTTTCCTCCTTTCATATATCTAATCATTGTCTACATTTTTAAATATGTGCTGAATATGACAGTGCCTTCCAAACTTGTTATCATTGACTTTTCGGTTCCATATTTAGGTTAACAAATAATTTATACAAACAAGGAGGATTCGATATGAGAAATCATGAATATTGGGTAAAGAAAGACCAGAAGAAGGTAATAGCACGTCAGCACACGGATGAAATGGCCACGAACTATGCAGCCGAAATTACTGATTGCATAAATCGGACTATGCTTTATGACAATTCTAATATGGCTACCAGAATAAGTGGTGGGCGAATACCGGTGTGCGAAGTTGTTCCGCTTGATGTTGTGTCAGCTATTTTAAACGAAAAAGACAGTCCTAAAATGTGTGTCTTAAACTTTGCGAGCTTTAAAAATCCAGGTGGTATGTTTTTGGAAGGTTCGATCGCACAGGAAGAATGCTTATGCCACGGAAGTTATCTCTACAATGTGCTTTCCAGTGAGAGATTACGTCCGGCATACGAATATAACAGAACTTGTTTAAATCGCTCCATGTATCAAAATCACGCATTCTATACACCAGATGTACGGTTCTTTAAAGACAAGGCAAGCAGACTTTGTGATGTCATTACTTGTGCGGCACCTAATTTTTCGGCAGCTCATCGATATTGTGCTGTCACAAAAGAGGAAAACAGCAGAATTTTGCGTAGTCGTATCAGTTTTGTTCTCAATGTTATGGCGGCACAAAATGTCAGCTGCCCTATTCTCGGTGCCTATGGATGTGGCGTCTTTGGGCAGGATCCGACAGAAGTAGCTCAAATTTTCAGAAAGGAACTGACAAGTGGTGCTTACCTGTTTGAACACGCAGTTTTCGCAATCATTCCTAGTGATGTAAAAACATTGGATGCATTTAAACGCGTTTTCGAATAGCTGTAAAAACAAAATGAGAGACTGACCAATTGGTTGGTCTCTTTTTTTTTGTTTCTGATATTTTTGTGTGCAGGTATCGAATCCCATATTTATGATAACTAACAAATGCAAAAAAAAGGAGGAAACTAAAATGGTTAAAAGAATTGTGATTTATGAATGTTCAAAATGTGGAAAACGCTCTGAGAATAAAGAGGAAATCATGAAATGTGATGCGGCACATATGGGACTTACTGTCGATGAGAAGATGGAATACGAAAAATTAAGACAAGCTTGTGCAGATGCAGGTAGTTTGAATTCCAGGAGATCTAACGAAGAGACAAACAAAATATGGGATGATGCAATTCATGCATGTTTGGCATTCGAGCATGATCATCATATTGGTCAATTCCAATCTAAGTACATTGAAAACAAATCGGGGGATTGATCTATGAAACAAATATACCTGGTTCCAAGTTTGTACGAAAAAGAAAAATGTCTACATGTATTGTAACTATGCTCGTATGAATTCGCACGAAGAAAGATGTCTTGTTTGTAAAAGGAATGTAAACACAAAAAACAAATGAGAGACTGACCAATTGGTTGGTCTCTTTTTTGTTTCCTGTGTTTTTGTGTGCAGGTATCGAATCCCATATTTATAGCAATAGATAAATGCACACATAAAAGGAGGAAACGAATATGATGTACGATTATGATTATTTAGACGAAAAAGCAAAACCGTATGGAGGCATAAAGAAGATATTTGATGAACTTTCTGATTATGCCGATGAATTTATCATTGGATATTTAGAATCCAGATGCGGATGTAGAGTCTCAAAGGATGACGTTATAAAAGAAGCAGCCTTTACATCTGTATGGGCTGGGTACGAAATTACAACCACCTGTCATGTCAATACTATAACAAGAGAGGTTTTTGATATTGAAAAGGTGGATATCCCAACCGATGAAGATGGAGATGAATTAGAGATCCTCGACAGAGAATATGTTACTGTAGATGGTATTGAGTATTGTGTTAAAAACGCTAGTTCTGAAACAGAAGGATGGAATCCAGATAGGGATTACTGGTATAAATAAAATCAATAAGAGACTGACCAATTGGTTAGTCTCTTTTTCGTTTCCTGAGTTTTTGTGTGCAAATATCGAATCCCATATTTAAGGCAACAAACAACAAGCACACGTTCAAGGAGGAAACGAAATGAAAGCAATAAATCACAAGAAACATAACCAGAAAGTATTATGTATGGTATCCGTATTATTTATTCTGATTTTTACGTTATCAGGATGTGCGAAATGTATCAGTACGGAAACAACCACGGTACAGGTAAAGATAACAGATGAATACCACAGATCAATGTATGTAATACCGGTTTACAACGGAAAAACAACAACATTGGTAACACATCCTGCAGAATACAGAATCACTGTTGAATATGATGGTATCGAATATGTTATTTCAGGACGTGACGTATACGATAAATATTCTGACAAAGTTGGAGAGTATACGAATGGAACGCTGGAAACGAAAACGTATGATAACGGAATTATAGATTACGATATCATTGAACTTGAATAAAGAAACAATACAAATAGGAAAAGAGGAGTCACTACGGCTACTCTTTTTTTCTTTGTATTCATTCACATAGAAATAAAGAGTGGAAGCTGCCGCCTATGTGCATGCACTGCAACTATAGGTTGCAGAGGAAACTCCGTTCGTATACGAATTTGTAAAATATTTCTATATTCCTGACGAGTTTCCCAAAAAGTGATCCTTATTAGCATTAAAGAATTTGGAAATAACTCTTTGCGGTTCCAACTGAGACCGTAAAACTGCAGGACGAAAAGTCCTGTGAAACCTACACTGTAGGGATGTCTTGAACGTTTCTGCAACGGAGAGACTACAACAGAAAGCTTTGAATACCATAAAAAAGACACCGGGAAACTTCAATGAAGATCCCGATGTCCCGGTATTTCAAACCTTAAGTGACGTCCTCCTGTACTGAAACCTGCCGTCTACTCAAGATAATTGAACTACTAATGTTCAATTATAGGCGTGCAGATCAGTTAGATAAGGAGTAAATGTATTATGAATTCATTGTTAAACGTATGGATAAATGGTATGGCAGCTGTAATAGCAGACAAAGATTTGTTTATATTTGCAATCGTTATGGAAGTTATAGGAATCATATCGTGTCATGATTTATATGCTGGATGTGGAGTTGAAGATATACCTTTTATATTTATTTCGCTCGCAGTTGGTTTCTTATGGATAATTACATTTCTGTCGTTATTATTATAACTCGGAATTGTTAACCTAAGAAGATTTCACACATATTTAACACAAAACGAACTTTCATAAGACGAAAACAAAAAGGCAGTTTCATAAACATGGATCTGTCTTTTTGTTTACAAAAATGATAACCAAGCTCGAGTAGGTTATTGATGTCCGTCCCATATTTAAAGAAACAAGAATATGGAGGAAATAATTATGGTTTACACAACAGAACAGTTAAGAAATGCAACTTTGATGCAGTTAGTGGATTGGGGATTCAGTCATTACCAGATGGACGAGATTATAAAAGGATTACAATCTGGTGTGGATGTTTCAATCTATGCAGATCCGAAATGTAGCATAATCCAGATGAGTCTGATTCGTCATCGCTTGGAAGATGTATCAAAGAAAAGTCAGTACGATTTCTATCCAGCTCAGAAAGAGATCATCAGAAAAGGTGAAGAAGCCGGAGTTGATGTAACAATTTTTGCGGATCGGAAGTATAATGACGCGCAGATGCGAGTAATCGAAAATGGATTGGAAAAAGGTATAGATGTCTCAATTTATGCTGATCCGAAATATGACTATGACCAGATGGAAGAGATCAAAAAGGGACTGGAAACAGGACTAGATGTCTCAATTTATGCGGACCCTAAGTATAATTCACGACAGATGGGTGCAATTCGAACTGGACTCGAAGAAGGGTTCGATGTATCAATTTATGCCGACCTCGATTATAACGAATACCAAATGGATGCAATTCGCAAAGGGTTGAAAGCAGACCTAAATGTATCAGTTTATGCGGATCCGAAATATGATGCATTTCAGATGCGTGAAATTTGTCTTGGGTTGGAAGCAGGTCTTGACGTTTCTATTTATGCGGATCCGAAATATTCGGCAGACAAGATGGAGTTTATTCGTGAAGATTTGGAAAAACAGATGGAACAGAACGAATCAGATATCGAAAACGAAAACTATGATGAAGACTACGGCGACGATTTTGGCGACGACTTTGGGGATCTTTGATATCGTAGTGCCTGGTTCAAACCGCGAAGCTTTAGCTTCGCATAACCAGTCACTGTCAATCAAGTCCTCACACTCAGAAGCTTTAGCCTCTGGAGTCCTTGATTTGAAATACGAACAGAAGACACTAGGACTTAGTTTCTGGTGTCTTTTTTGCGTTTGCCTGAACAGATGTTATATATATAGGATACATCAGAAAACGCCAGACAGAATATGCCAGGCGTTTTATATTGTTTACGGTTGTGGCGTTAACCGTATGAATTAGTTAATTGATTGATACCGAATTATCAGATTTATATAAGTCTAACTGATAAGTCGCGTCTTTTCTGGTTAAATGATACCCTGTTTCTAACATATCGATAATTCGATCATCAGATGCATTAAGAAGACGCGCAGCTTTGATAGCTGATTTAATTTCGCTTTCATCTAACATTTCTTTTAATACTTCGCACATATAGGTTTGTCCTCCTTTTGTTTCTTTAAGATATGTCATACGTTTAGAAAGTTCTGGAAACTTTGTATTATGTATTCGCCTCTGTAAGAAACAAGACATTAGTTCTGCGATATCGCTTCCATCATCTATTTCAGTATTAACGAATACAAAATGCATCCCTGTATTAATAATATCTCCGGTTTCTCTGATTATACTATCAATATGGTAAATTGTTTTATTCCCCTTGAGAAAATCGAATTCTGATATATATACGACATATATATCTTTAATATCACTAAAATCAGTTCCTGTTTCTGAATCTTTAACAATAACACTCGCTGCATTAAAAACAGATCTGCGTACATGGTTATCGTTATCTGATCTTTGAACTTCGATACAACAAGTCGTTCCATCGCCTAATCGACACAAAGCATCAAGGATAACAGAACGTCCCCAGATATTTCGTACAACATTTTGAGGAATAACAGTCAGAACCACAAGATTTGAATCTTTCATGACTTTTTGAAGCATTTCTTGACATGTTCTGATATCTACTACGAGCTGTGCAAAAAGAACGTCATCAATCGGTCTGAGTAATGCGATCTTTTCCAGCATCTCTTTTGAAATTGTCATATGGTTTTCTCCATTCTTTTGTATATTAATCTATATAAACAGAGAAAAGTCCGCCACTGACTTATCCCTGTAATTTTTGTACATAAACAGGGATAAGCATTTAGCTCTCCTTTTATTCGTATGTATATATTATCCTAACATAAATATGTGTTATGTTGTTTCTCGCTAACAGTATTATATCACAACATATTGTGTCGCGCATTAGATTCTTGCAATGTTTCTTTGTTTCGTCTCGACACATATTTACAATAATACATACAGAAAGAGAGAATAGTTATGATTGGAAACATTTCAATAAAGATTTTCGACAGTCTACCTACAACGAATTTGCTTTTGATTTCAGATTCAGATTATGAGAGCAATCAGTCAGAAACGGAAGAAAATCATCAATATAGTATTGTTCCGAAAGAAACGTTTATAGAATTACAGAGATTTTCTGGAGAGTGGAAATATACAGATAATTCGTATTATATGGATGACAATAATGAATCGTATACAGAGACAAAGAAGATTTCCTGTGGCTTTTTCCAATACATGAACTCGAATTGGTATAACAAAACAGGTTCATTTATGAAATCGTTGATCATCAAATGCCGTTACGAAGAGTTAAAAGATGGCAACATAGCTGTACTGTTTACCCCATTTGTGGTTGTGAAATCAATTAGATACGAAAATGCAGTTAATATCTGCAGAAAACTATACGCAGATACTGAGATTGGGAAATGGTTAGAAAATACAACTGAACGTATATCATATGTGTTGCTTTTAAATTTAATCGAATGTTTTACGAATCTTTATACTTGGATTCTATTTGAATCGAAACTAAAAATATATTTCAATACATCAGAGATAAAACTGGATTTATTACAAAACAATTTGAATCCGGTGTTCTTAGATACGATTAAAATGATGTTCACATGGAAACAAATTAATTTTGAGTCACGAATCGAACAGGTAAACAAAATAGGAAATATTGCCACGTGGACACAAGAAAAGAATAACAATGTGAGTTTGAATACGATTGAAGAAGTTTATGAATTGCTGTATCAACAGGTAATTGAAATGAAACGAGAGAAGAATACGGATAATTTTGTAACGATAGAACAAATGGAAAACATGGTCTCTCAACAAAATCAGGAACTGTTGACAGGTTCTTTGTTACAAATGTTGGATCAAGATATATTAGAACAGAATACCATGTATCAAAACGGTATGATCTTACATGTTTTTCGTTGTGGAAACAACAGCGATATTGTATTACCGTTTTATAATCCGTATATAATGTATGCCGTATATCTGTTTTATTTGTTGAGATGTCAGTTGAATACGAACGAAGAGAAAACAAAAGAAGCGTATTTTTCTGGTATTCATGATGTTTTTAATACATTAAGAAAACTAGTAAAAGCAAATGATTCCATGAATATTTTGTTTACGAATGAAGCTTTAGACAAAAACGAAAGATACTTTTCAGACCAGAGAGCAGATTTGTATACATTAGTAGAGAATAAATCGTTTAGAGTGTACAAAGATAAACGTATCAAAATTGTTGAGAAATTAATCAAAAACGGAATTAACAATATCTCTGCGGTTGGAGCGGACATGGAATGAATACATAAGGTTTGTTTCCGTTTGATTTTGTTTCCGTTTATAATTAAAAAAAGCCAAAGAGATGACCATCGTGATTGTTTCTTTTCCTTTTTGTTTCCAATCATTTTGTATGCGAACATCTTATCACATATTTAGGATAACAAATTAAACGCATACGAAAAAGGAGGAAACAAAAATATGACACAAAATGAATTAAACACCATTATCGAGAGTCATCAGCATTATCTCAATAAGGACATCGATGGATGGGAATCCATGAGAGCAGATTTATCAGATAAGAATTTGAGCGGCTTGAATCTTAAAAATGCGAATCTTAGAGAGGCGAATTTTAGAAATGCGAATCTTAGCAATTCGAATCTTGGAGATGCGAATCTTAACAATGCGGATCTTGCATATGCGGATCTTAGAAAGGCAGATCTTAGAAAGGCGGATCTTAGAAAGGCGGATCTTAGTAGAGCGGATCTTAGAGAGGCGGATCTTAGTAGAGCGGATCTTAGAGATGCAGATCTTAGCGAAGCAAATTTGTACAGAGCGTTTTGTTGTTATACAAATCTGTACAAAGCAAATCTTAGCAATGCGTATCTTAGAGAAGCGGATTTGTACAGTGCGTTTTGTTGTTATACAAATCTGTACGGAGTGGATCTTAGAGGCGCGGATCTTAGAGAAGCGAATCTATTAAGAGCAGATCTCAGAAAGGCGGATCTTAGAGAGGCAAATCTTAGAAATGCATACCTGTCCGGAACCGATCTCAGTGAAAATGCAAAAATCGATTACCCGATTACATGCCCGGAAACTGGCTCATTTATTGGTTATAAGAAAGCAATCTACGGATATATCGTAAAGCTTCAGATCTGTGAAGATGCAAAACGATCATCTGCAACAACAAAGAAATGCAGGTGTAGTAAAGCTTTAGTCTTAGCAATCGAAAATATGGACGGATCTGATAGCGGATTACAAGAAATAGAATCGCATTTTGATCCTTGCTTTATTTATCGCGTTGGAGAAATTGCAGAAGTATATAATTTTGATGATAATCGATGGAACGAATGTGCACCAGGTATTCATTTCTTTATGGATAGACAAAATGCAGTTGAATATTAAAAGTAAATTAAAGAGATGACCGTTATGGTTGTCTCTTTTAGTTTCCGGTTTGTTTTGTATGTAATTGCTTCAGTCCATATTTAGGATAACAAATTAAAAGCATATGAAAAAGGAGGAAACAAAATATGACACAGGAACAATTAAACAAGATCATCGAAAGACATCAGCATTATCTCAATAAGGATATTAATGGATTGGAAAACATGAAAGCAGATTTATCATATAAGAATCTGAACGGATTGGATCTTAAAGAGTCGAATCTTGGAGAAGCGAATCTTATCCATGCGGATCTTAGAGAGGCAAATCTTAGCAATGCGGATCTTAAATATGCGAATCTTATCAACGCGAATCTTGCATATGCAGATCTTAGAAATGCGGATCTTAAAGAAGCGAATCTTAGAAAGGTGAATCTTAACAATGTAAATCTTAGAGAGGCGAATTTGTACAGAGCGTTTTGTTATTATACAAATTTGTGCGGAGTGGATCTCAGAAATGCGGATCTTAGAGAGGCGAATCTATTCAGAGCGAATCTTAAAGATGCGAATCTATTCGGAGTAAATCTTAAAAATGCAAATATAATCAATGCAGAGATCAGTGAAAACACAAAAATCGATTATCCGATCGCATGTCCAGAAACTGGTTCATTCATTGGTTATAAGAAAGCAGGCTGTGAAAAGATCGTAAAGCTTCAGATTTGTGAAGACGCAAAACGATCATCTGCAACAACAAAGAAATGCAGGTGTAGTAAAGCATTGGTATTGGCTATCGAGAACATAGACGGATCTGATAGCGGATTACAGGAAATAGAATCGGAATTTGATCCTTGTTTTATTTACCGCATTGGCGAAATCGCAGAAGTATCTGACTTTGATGATAATCGATGGAATGAGTGTGCCCCTGGTATTCATTTCTTCATGGATCGACAGGATGCAGTTGAATATGATTTTTAAAAACACATCAAAGAGATAGCCGTTGTGGTTGTCTCTTTCTTTTTGTTTCTGGTTTGTTTTGTATGTAATTGTTTCAGTCCATATTTAGGGCAACAAAACATAAGCATACGAAAAAGGAGGAAACAAAATATGACACAAAATGAATTAAACACGATCATCGAGAACCATCAGCATTATCTTAATGAGGATATTGACGGATGGAAATCCATGAGAGCCGATTTATCATATAAGAATCTGAGCGGATTGGATCTTAAAAATGCGAATCTATACAGAGTAGATTTAAAAAATGCGAATCTTAGAGAGGTAGATCTTAGAAATGCAGATCTTAGAGAAGCAGATCTTAGAAATGCAAATCTGTACGGAGCAAATCTTAACAATGCGGATCTTAGCAGTGCGGATCTTAACAAGGCGGTTCTTAGAGAAGCGGATCTTAGAGAGTCAAATCTTAGCAATGCGGATCTTAGATATGCGAATCTTAGAGATGCAGATCTTAGAGATGCAGATCTTAGCAATGCGGATCTTAGAGATGCAGATCTTAGCAATGCGGATCTTAGAAAGGCGGACCTTAGCAATGCGGATCTTAGAAAGGCGGACCTTAGCAATGCGGATCTTAGCAATGCAGATCTTGGTGAGGCAAATATTGACGGAGCGGATCTTAAAGAAGCGAATTTGTTAGGGACAAATCTTAAAAATACAGATATAGTCTGTGCAGTGATCAGTGAAGATACAAAAATCGATTATCCGATCGCCTGTCCAGAAACTGGTTCATTCATTGGTTATAAAAAAGCAGTCTCTGAAAAGATTGTAAAGCTTCAGATTTGTAAAGATGCAAAACGATCATCTGCAACAGCAAAGAAATGCAGGTGTAGTAAAGCTTTAGTCTTAGCAATCGAAAATATGGACGGATCTGATAGCGGATTACAAGAAATAGAATCGCATTTTGATCCTTGCTTTATTTATCGCGTTGGAGAAATTGCAGAAGTATATAATTTTGATAACGATCGGTGGAGAGAATGCGCTTCTGGTATCCATTTCTTTATGGATAGACAGGATGCAGTTGAATATGGATTTTAAAAACATATCAAAGAGATAACCGTCGTGGTTGTCTCTTTTTGTTTCCGGTTTGTTTTGTATGTAATCATTTCAGTCCATATTTAGGATAACAAAACATAAGCATACGAAAAAGGAGGAAACGAAATATGAAACAAAATGAATTAAACAAGATCATTGAGAACCATCAACATTATCTCAATGAGGATATTGACGGATGGGAAACCATGAAAGCCGATTTATCATATAGGAATCTAAGCGGATTGGATCTTAGGAATGTGAACCTGTACAGAGTAAATCTTAGAAATGCGAATCTTCGCAGTGCGGATCTTAGAAAGGCAAATCTTAGAAATGCAAATCTTAGAAATGCGGCTCTTAGAAATGCAAATCTTAGAAATGCGGATCTTAGAAATGCGGATTTTAGAAAGGCAAATCTTATCAATGCGGATCTTAGAAAGGCGGCTCTTAGAAATGCGGATCTTGCATATGCGGATCTTAGAGAAGCGGATCTTATAGATGCAAATCTTAGCAATACGGATCTTAGAGAAGCAAATCTTAGCAATGCGGACCTTAGCAAGGCAGACCTTAACAATGCGGATCTTGGAAATGCTGATCTTAGTGAGGCGAATTTGTACAGAGCGAATCTCAGAAATGCGGATCTTAGAGAAGCAAATCTTAGCAATGCGGATTTGTCAGGAGCTTATATCAGTGAAGACACAAAAATCGATTATCCGATTGCATGCCCAGAAACTGGCTCATTTATTGGTTATAAGAAAGCAAGCTACGGATATATCGTAAAGCTTCAGATTTGTAAAAATGCAAGACGATCATCTGCAACAACAAAGAAATGCAGGTGTAGTAAAGCATTGGTATTGGCGATCGAAAATATTGACGGGTCTGATAGCGGACTACAGAAAATAGCATCGGATTTTGATCATTGTTTTATTTACCGCATTGGAGAAATCGTCGAAGTCCTTGACTTTGATGATAATCGATGGCATGAGTGTGCACCTGGTATTCATTTCTTTACAGACAGACAGGATGCAGTTGCATATTAAAAACACATTAAAGAGATAACCATTATGGTTGTCTCTTTTTGTTTCCGGTTTGTTTTGTATGTAATTGTTTCAGTCCATATTTAAGATAACAAAACATAAGCATACGAAAAAAAAGGAGGAAACGAAATATGACACAGGAACAATTAAACAAGATCATCGAGAAGCATCAGCATTATCTCAATGAGGATATCGATGGATGGGAATCCATGAGAGCAGATTTATCATATAAGAATCTGAGTGGCTTGAATCTTAGAAATGCGAATCTGCACGAAGCAAAGCTTAGCAGTGCGAATCTTAGAGATGCGGATTTTAGAGAGGCAAATCTTAGCAATGCGGATCTTAGAAATGCGATCCTTAAAAATGTGGATCTTAGAGAAGCGGATCTTACAGAAGCGGATCTTAGAGAAGCGGATCTTAGAGAAGCTGATATGTACGGAGCGTATTGTTGTTATGCAAATCTTAACGGAGTAGATCTTAGAAATGCGGATCTTAGTAAGGCAGATATTTACGCAGCGGATCTTAAAGAAGCGAATTTGTTAGGGACAAATCTTAAAAATGCAAATATAAGCTATGCAAAGATCAACGCAAACACAAAAATCGATTATCCGATCGCATGTTCAGAAACAGGCTCATTTATTGGTTATAAGAAAGCAGGCTACGAATATATCGTAAAGCTTCAGATTTGTGGAGATGCGAAGCGATCGTCTGCAACAACAAAGAAATGCAGGTGTAGTAAAGCTTTGGTATTATCCATAGAGAATATAGACGGGTCTGATAGCGGATTACAAGAAATAGAATCGGATTTTGATTCTCGTTTTGTTTACCGCGTTGGAGAAATTGCAGAAGTATTTGATTTTGATGATAATCGATGGGATGAATGTGCACCTGGTATTCATTTCTTTATGGACAGACAGGATGCAGTTGAATATGAACTTTAAAACACATTAAAGAGATAACCGTTATGGTTGTCTCTTTTTTTTTGTCCAGATAATAGAATTCCATGAGATTCAGTTCTTTATGATTGTTCAAACGGTAAATCCTTTTTCGTTTTAGTTTGCATCCGTCCATACCATATTTAGGAATGTAAACAAATGCAATGATTCATGGAGCACAGGAAAAGAAGACAACAATGAAAGGACACCGAGTCACTAGCGACCTAATGAGGCGTGAACATCTGGGTGGACGGTCTGTGTAGAATATGAAACATGCGTTGTTACAATCATAAAATATCTTACCCAAAACGGAGGAAAACATTATGAAACTTATGGAAATCGTAAAACAGGCAGCAACAGCAGGTAGAGAGGTCGTTGGTATTGAAGTTACTATGAGTAATGATGACGCGTTATATCGTATTACTGAGTACGATGCGGAGTCAGGTGCTATCAAGGTCGCAAAGATCCTTGAGGACGGTACTACAGATTCCAACGAGATTGTATTAAGCGGCATTAACACTATGTTCGCACACTTCAAATACAATCCAAACCCGAAACCGACAGCAGACGCAACAATCGTAGACAATGATTTGGTGATCGACAACGGACCAACAGTATCCCTTGGCAGCATCAAAGCTCAGAAGGTACTTGGTGCGGTTCCTGGATTGGTAATCCTTGGAGTTGGAGAGCCAGAAGATGAGGAACTTGAGGTTTATACCTTCAATGCTCAGTTTTCTGCCGATCCGGACTTCGTTGGAACATTCAAGGATGCCGGATTCACAGTCCCAGCCAACACAAAGGCGGTTGTTATCGATGACCGTACTTACTTTATCGAAACGGTGATCACACCAGTTGAGATCAAAGATAAGGATGGCAAGGTAACAGATGTCAAAGAGATCTGCACCAGCGATCTCATCCAGATCATGGCAACCGGTACTGGAGAAGATACAACCGTAAGAGGCGTATCATTCTTCGGAGATAACGGCGAGGTTATGGACTATGAGGATTTCTGCTACGAGGAAGATCTTGATGAGGATGACGATGATGCTGAAGATGCTTACAATGCATACCTCAAAGAGTTCGGCAACTCTGGTTCCGGATTTGCGGTTCCTATCGAAAGTGTCCGCATGGTAGAGCAGGCAGGTCGTAAAGATTTAGTTGTTGTAACCAAAGACACAATCGACGATGACGGATACCTTACAGATGAGGAACAGCCAACAATTCGCCTGTTCACAATGGACGGCAGAAAAGTTGGAACCTACCTTGTAAACTCCATGGATGCGAAAGTATACCTTGGTGGATCTACAAAGAGTGCTCCTTCTGTAACTGTATTCGACAAAGACCAGATCTTTGTAAGAGCAGACAAATACGGTATGAAGATCTTAAAAGATCCGAAGATCGTAGAGGCTCTGGAAGGTCACACCGTTTACTGCGGCAAGGAGTATGACGAAGAGACCAAAACTGCAACTTATTACTTCGGTGATGAGAAGCAGAACGTAGTCGGATTCTCATACAGAGAGACAGACAGAGGTCCTGTTATCAAACTGGTAACTGAGATCTAGTCTGGATTAAGTCTGTAAACAAAAACAATGAGAGTCAACCTTCGGGTTGGCTCTTTTTGTATGCGAACGTTCGATTCCATATTTAGGATAACAAAAACAAACGCATACGAAAAGGAGAAACCGAAATGAACAGATTATCAACTAACGAACTGAGACAGCTTATTAAGAAGTCAGGCATGACAACGGAGGAGTATTATAAGAAATTGTTTGCGTTACAGGAAGATATCGAATTTTTTAACCTGTATATGAAACGAAACAAAAAGAGCGAATACGGATTGGTTGTCAAAGTAAAAATAGGTGCCGGACGTGCTTTCGATGATATCTGGAAGAAATACGGATACGGAACAGACAAAGACAGTATCGAGCGTACATTTGCTGAAACTACTCTATTAAGTGTTATTTTCAAAGATATGTATGATGGTACTGACATCTATTCTGATGACGAGATCCGTAGTTTCAAATTTAGCTTTGAAATGTATGACGAGACAAATATGGAGGATTACATCTCAGACTTCACTGGATGCTCGCATGGATGGATGGACGTAGCAAAACAGCTCGAATTACTCGAGATAAAAGAGTGTTAACAAAAACAATGGGAGTCAACCTTTGATGGTTGGCTCTTTTTGTATTTCCGTCTGTCTGCTTTCTTTTATTTGGTTTCCGTTTATTTGTTTATAAGGAAGCAAGAAAGTTACTGGATCAGATTCCAAGAAAGCGTATCAAATGGGTATCTGAAGAAGAGATGACGGTTGATGATAGGAAAGAGAGTACAGCTTGGAAGACAACGCGCGGATGTCTGAAAGAGCTTGACAAATCGGAAGGTTGTCAGGCATGGTTGGATAACTTAGAAGAGAACAAGAAAGACGTTATCAGAGCGATCCCGAACTTTGATGCTGAAATCTTCTATGAGTGTACAGGAATTAAGGTTGAATAGTGGAAACGAACAAGAAATGTAACAAAACAAAGAGAGTCAGACGTATATCTAGCTTTTTTCCTCTGTTACTTGCAAGGCATACATACCATATTTAAGATAACAAAAATAAAGAAGAAAAGAAAAGGAGAAATAATGAACTTATTATTAATTTATGCTGTAGGTTGTACGGTTTTTGGCCCAGTATTGCTGGGTATGGATCTGTTAGACGGAGGTTGGGGATCCAGCATCGTCGGCACACTCGGAGGACTGATGTTCAGTGTCATCGGTGTGTGTTGCTGGATTTTGATAGCGATATGCTATCTCTTCCATCTGTGATAACAAAATCTCTGGGTCTCACAAGCCCAGAGCTACAACCACAAAAAAAACAAAACAAGAAGAGTCGGAATTATCTGGCTCTTTTTGCGTTTCTCAGGCTTTGTTTGTTTCCATTTGTTTGCATGTGAAGAATGGAATCCATATTTAGGATAACAAAAACAAACGCATACGAAAAAGGAGGAACTGAACATGAGTAATAATGTAATAAATAATGAACCTGTACACGGATACAAGGTGTTTAATCCAGACTGGACCTGTAGAGATTTTCAGTATGAGGTTGGAAAAACATTTGAAGAAAATGTTAAACCGAGTTGCTGTGGTAGAGGGTTTCATTTTTGCAAAGAAGCTATTGACTGTTTTAACTATTACGCTTTTAATCCAAAAAACAAAGTTGCAGAAGTAATTGCACTTGGAGAATTAGACACAGATGGGGATAAATCTTGCACAAACAAAATCCAGATTGTACGAGAGGTCCCTTGGATAGAAGTCTTGACAATCGTAAACATTGGAAAAGAAAACACAGGGATAGGCAATACCGGAAACTGTAATGCAGGAAACGAAAACACTGGAGATTGGAGTTCTGGATACTGGAATTCTGGAACAGGTAATGCTGGGGACGGCAACACTGGAGATTTCAATACAGGAAATTGGAACACCGGAAACGGTAACACTGGATACAAGAACACAGGAGATAGTAATATCGGAGACGAGAATACTGGAGATAGTAATATCGGAAACGAGAACACCGGAAAAAGGAATATCGGAGACAGTAATACCGGGGATTGGAACAAATCATCTTTTAATACCGGCTGTTTCAACACAAAAGAACAAACAATTATGTTGTTTAACAAACCATCGGATTGGACATTTCGTCGTTGGCTAGGATCAGGGGCAAATTGTTTGTTAAATCAGATGCCAAAGGATATTGTTGAATGGGTATATAAGAGTGCTATGACGGATGAAGAGAAACGTGAACATCCAACCTACGAAACAACAGGTGGTTATCTTAAAGTGCTTGATAATTCCGAAACCGCGCAGAAGTGGTGGGATAATCTTTCGGATGCAAATAAGGATACTATTAAGGCGATTCCGAACTTCGACCCTGAGATTTTCTACGAATGCACAGGAATCAAAGTAGAGTAACAGACAGAAAAGGAACCTATACACAGATTTGTGTACGGGTTCTTTTCTTTATGGAAAATGCTCTTTTTGTGTCCGTTAATCATAGATCCCAGACTTTGTAACCACAAATCCGGATCCATTGCATTTCGGACACGGGCAGCAGGATTCCTTTTCTTGTTTCATGAATACTGTTTGTGGAATCGGCAGATAGGAAATCTCATTACAGTCCGGACAATGTGCGACCCTTTCCTCGTAGGTCCCATATTTTCCACAAACAAGAGTTACGTCATAATTAAAGAGTTTCCTACAGTGTTTGCAAAAGAACGGGACCGAATTTACTTCAATTCGTGGGCGTTCCATTGTTTTGTACACAAGTGCGAGTTCATCGGTTCTGTTACCGTCTTCGATTGACTTCACAACTTTGTTTTCTTTCTGACTGTTGCCAGGTCGACCGTATATAGCATGAAATTCATACTCACAGTCTAAACATTTCGTATCATAATAGGTTGCCATACTTCAAATTCCTCCGTCGTATTCGTATTTGTTATTGCTGATATACATCATTATAAGATATACTTATGGTTTTGTCTATTTTGAAGACAGATTGTTTTGTTTTGAACTAGTATTGTTTTGTTTCCGGTTCTTTTTGTTTCCTCTGCTCGTGTTCAGACCATATTTATCTTGTTACTCGTAAACAATTTATTTTTGAACACAAAGAAAGGAAACGAAATCTTATGAAACGAAAAGCAGTGAGTTGTCTGCTTGTTCTGGCTGCGATCATGACGTTAACGCCTACGATTCCAACATTGGCAGCCGAAAATCCGGACAACACAACACAGGAAGCAACAACGACAGGAAATCAGGGAGCAACTATCACATATCAACAGGATTCCGCTTTTACTGTAACCATTCCGAAGACGATTACTTTAGGGCAAAATAAGAGTGCAACCTATGACGTTAAAGTAAAGGGTGACATTTCCGGGAATGAGACGGTTACTGTTACTCCTGATGCGACCATGCAATTGACGGATTCGAATGGAAAGGCTGCGGTCACCGGGACTATCACTCAGGATGTTACAGAGTTTGCAGCCGATCAGGTGAATCTACCGGATGGAGGTAGTACGACAGGTAACATTGTAGCAAACGAACTTACGTCTGGAGACTGGTCAGGCAATTTTGAGTTTGCAATCGGTGTCAATAAAGAGTTAGCTGCTGGATTATATGACGCAGATGGGAAAATGGTTTGCACTTGGGAAGAGAGCGGAATCGATGTAAGTAAAGACTATACATTTAATAATTATAAAACTGATCCAGCGTCTGCGTATTCCGTACTACAGGCAAAACCAGAAGTAAAATCAATTGTAATGCCAGACAGCGTAACAAGTATTGGAAATTACGCATTTTATGGTTGTTCGTCATTAACAAACATTACGATACCGGATAGTATAACAAGTATTGGCGATAACACATTTTATAATTGTTCTTCGCTTACAGACGTTGCAGTACCAAACGGTGTAACAAGTATTGGAAGTTATGCATTTTACGGTTGTTCCAATTTAACCTCAATTGCCGTACCAGACGGTGTAATAAGTCTTGGAGACCATGCATTTTCTCGTTGTTCTGGTCTAACAGCAATCACAATTCCAAACAGTGTAACAAACATTAAAGACAGTGCATTTTCGCGCTGTACTAGTTTAACATCAATTACAGTCTCAACCAGCGTAACAAGTATTGAATCAGGTGCATTTAGTGGTTGTATTAGTTTAACCTCAATCACAATACCAGATAGAGCAACAAGCATTGGAAATGGGGCATTTAATGATTGTATAAGTTTAGCATCTGTAACCTATAAAGGACAGACATATACAAGCAAATCAACACTAACAACAGCATTTGGTAACAACGTAACATTGGGAACTAATCCGTTTAGTAACACAGCATTAACCGATTAGTCCGATACACCTCATACCAAGAAAAGTCACACAACAGAGAACAAAGTGTGGCTTTTCTTTATATCATTTTGTTTCCCATCTTTAGTATGCCATTATTTCGTCCATATTTAGGATAACAAAACAACCCGCATACGAAAAAGGAGGAAACAAATTATGTTGATTACATTGACTGGAATTGTATTAATAGTTATTGGAATTATTATCATCTGGCTCTGTATTAAGGTTCCAAAATTCAAGAAAGTAGGCAAATACCTTGGAATTGTATTTCTGTCGGTTGGATTTGCATGGATGACATTTGTATTCGAGGTCATTGGATTGCAGCGTATGAAAGAGGATTCGGAGATAGCAAACAATCAGAAAGAATACGTAATGCTGTGTGCAAATATTCGTTTGCTGGAAGCGAATCCGGATGATGAAGCAAAGGATACAATCATCGAAAATGTCAACGACTGGAACGAAAAAGTAGACAACGGAAGAAAGTATCTCAAAGATCCGTGGACCAGCTGGTTATGGAACAAGAATATAGTCGACTCAATGGAATACATTGAGATTCCGGAAGACCTGATTAAATAACCGAAAACGAGAAGAGTTACTGACACGGTAGCTCTTTTTGTTTTGTTTTCGTTCATTCGTATGCACATCTTAGTTCCATATTTAGGATAACAAAACATATTACATACGAAAAGGAGGAAACGAAAATGTTATTTACATTATTAGGAATTATGTTTGTTGTTGTAGGATTTGTTGTCATCTGGATCGGAGTTATCCAAAATAAAACAGCGAAGAAAAACAAAATGGGTGCTTTGTGTGTAGGTAGCTTTGCTTTGGTAGTTGGAATTACATGGGTAATGACGATGGCTTTGATAATATTAGAAGCACATAGCTGTGCGGATTCTGATATTGCAAACAATAACAATGAATACGTATTATTATCTGCAAGTGTCTGTTTGTTAGAAACGAATCCGAACTATGAAGAAAAAGATGCAATCATTGAAAGCGTCAACAAATGGAACGAAAAAGTAGATAACGGGAGACGATATCTTAAAAGTCCGTGGACAAACTGGTTGTACAGCAAGAGAGTTATTGATGCGATGGAATACATTGAGATTCCGGAAAACATGATTAAATAATCGAAAAACGAGGAGAGTTGCCAATATGGTAGCTCTTTTTGTTTTGCTTTGTTTCCGTTCATTTATATGCACGTCTTAGTTCCATATTTAGGATAACAAAACAACCCGCATACGAAAAAGGAGGAAACAAATTAT
>OLQX01001288.1_pt1 | contig 22794 bp, 20 predicted proteins | sample 1672581 | NCBI WGS metagenome assembly OLQX01 (sample SAMEA3136701, study PRJEB25190) | human gut metagenome | reverse complement strand
ACCATCGACCCGGACAGCGCCGCAAGGCTGCACCCCGGCGACGAAAAGCGCATCCTCCGGGCGCTGGAGGTGTGGTATGAGACCGGCGAGACCATCACCCAGCACGACCACCGCACCCGGCAGCAGGCGCCCCGCTACCGGGCCGCCTACATCGGCCTGAGCTTTCAGGATCGGGCGCAGCTGCGCCGACGCATCGACCTGCGGGTGGACGAGATGGTGCGGCAGGGACTGTTAGAGGAGGTGCAGGCCCTGCTGGCAGCGGGGCTGCCTCCCACCGCTACGGCGTGGCAGGCCATCGGCTACAAGCAGTTTCTGGCGGCGGCAGACGGCCGCTGCACCGTAACCGAGGCCATCGAGGAGGTCAAACTCCGCTCCCGGCAGTACGCCAAGCGGCAGCTGACGTGGCTGCGGCGCAACCCGGACATTCACTGGATCCTGTGGGGAGAGGAGCCGAATTTTCCCCGGGGCCTGCAAAATGCGACAGAATATCTCACCGCTCTTGGCTTACGATAAGCCCAGGAGCGGACGGCACGTCGTCCGCCAACAGAGAAAAGGAGCAGACGATATGCAGAAGAACAACAACCTTCAGGAAATTTTTCTCACCAAGGCCCGCAAGCAGAGCATTCCCCTGACCATCTTTCTGATGAACGGCTTTCAACTACGGGGCGTGGTGACGGGCTTTGACTGCTTCACCGTGGTGCTGGACACCGACGGCAAGCAGCAGATCATCTATAAGCACGCTATTTCCACCATCGTTCCCATTCACCCCGTCTCGCTGCAGGAGGAGCCCTGCTTGCCGTCGGACGAGTGAGGCGTCCCAACATTCCACCAAGGAGGAGCCATGAACAACACCCGTGTTTTCCGCTTTCTCAGCATCGCCCTGCTGGCGGCCATTGCGCTGTACTTCGCCGCACAGGGCTATTTTGCCCTGACGGACCCCTTCACCACCACGCTGGTCTATCAGAGCTCCGCCGAGGACACCATCGACGTCAGCGGCTGGCTGGTCCGGGACGAGGAGGTCCTCTCCGGTGAAAGCGGCACCGTGCGCCATGAGGTCAGCGAGGGCGAACGGGTGGGCAAGGGCCAGACGGTGGCCACGGTATACAGCGGCAGCGATGCGCTGGACACCGTGCAGCAGATCGAAAGCAAGGAGCTGCAGCTGCAGCAGCTGCAATTCGCCCTGTCCTCCTATCTGAACCCCGACGCCACCCTGAAGCTGGACGGCTCCATCACCGAGAGCCTGCTGAGCATCCGCCGTTCCCTCTCCGGCGGCGACTACGACGATGCGGCGGGCCAGACGGCCCAGCTGAAGGCCGCCATCCTCAAGCGCAGCCACACCTACTCCTCCGGCGAGGAGATCGAGGCGGACATCGCCACGGTGCAGGGGGAGCTGTCCGCTCTGCGGAGCTCCCTCTCCGGGGCCCGGACGGTGACGGCGGAGCACTCTGGCACCTATTCCGCCGCCTGCGACGGCTATGAGTCCCTGCTGACGCCGGAATTTTTGCAGTCCGTGACCCCCTCCCAGCTGGAGGAGCTGCCCTCCGGCCAGACCGGCGGCAGCTCTCTGGGAAAGCTCATCATCGGGGAGACGTGGTCCTACACCGCCGTGATCGCCACGGAGCAGGCTCAGCAGCTGGAGAAGGGGGACTGGCTGACCCTGCGGTTTTCCAAGGGTGCGCAGCAGGACATCGACGCCCAGGTCACCTATCTCAGCGCCGCCGAAGACGGCAAGCAGGCGGTGGTGCTGACCTGCCGGGAGTATCTGGCCCAGACCACCCAGCTGCGCCATCAGGCGGCTCAGCTGGTGCTGCGGTCCTATGAGGGACTGCGGATCCCCACCAACGCCCTGCGGATGAACGAGGACAACCAGCTGGGGGTCTACTGCGTGGTGGGCAAGGTGGCCAGCTTCAAGCCGGTGTCCATGGTCTACCGGGGCGACGGATACAGTCTGGTGCAGGCTGCCAGCCCGAGTCAGGACGTTTCCGTCCTACGGCCAGGGGACGAGGTCATCGTCACCTCCAGTGAGCTCTCCGGCGGACAGATCGTGCAGTAGCAGCCGCCCGGCAGATGCCATCGGCCAATCAATGCAGCCACATAAATAGATTCCATCGGGAAAGGAAAGATCTGTATGACCATTACGGAACACATTGCCGCCGTGCGGCGGGAGATGGCGGAGGCCGCCCGAGAAAGCGGCCGCAGCGAGCGGGATATCATTCTGGTGGGCGCCAGCAAGATGAACGACGCCGCCGCCTGTCAGGAGGCCATCGCCGCCGGAGTGGACGCTCTGGGGGAGAACCGGGTGCAGGAGATGACCGCCAAGCTGGCTCAGAACGCCTATGACGGAGCGCCCCTGCACTTCATCGGCCATCTGCAGCGCAACAAGGTGCGGCAGGTGGTGGGCAAGGCCGCTCTCATCCAATCCATCGGTTCCGAGGCCCTGCTGCGGGAGGTGGAGAAGGAGGCTGCCCGGCAGCAGCTGGTGCAGGATATCCTGCTGGAGGTGAACATCGGCGGCGAGGAGGCCAAGAGCGGCTTTGCCCCGGAGGAGACGGAGGCGGCGGCCGTTCTGGCCCGTGAGCTGCCCCATGTCCGGGTCCGGGGACTGATGACCATCCCGCCGGTGGAGACGGTCCCCCACGGCAATCTGGTATATTTCGAGAAAATGCACCGTCTTTATGTTGACATAAACGGGAAAATATACGATAATGAATTAGAATACATCTCCATGGGCATGAGCGGCGACTTTGCCGATGCCATCCGGGTCGGCAGCAATATGGTCCGGGTGGGGACTGCTATTTTCGGTGCCAGGGATTATACCAAATAAAGAAACAGGAGGGTCTTTCCATGAGCCTGATGGACGAATTTAAGAAGATCATTCATCCCTATGACGATGAGGATGACGATTACGAGGAGGATGTGGGCCGTGACAGCGAGCCGACCTACTTCGAACCCCGTGAACCCCGTGAACCCCGTGAACCCCGTGAGTCCTCCCGCCGCAAGGAGGTCTCTGCGGAGGAGCGGCGCAACAAGGTGGTGAACATCCACGCCACCACCCAGCTGAAGGTGGTGCTGGTAAAGCCGGAGCGCTTTGAAAACGCCTCGGAGATCGCTGACCATCTGCGGGAAAAGCGCACGGTGGTGCTGAATCTGGAGAGTACCAACAAGGATGTGGCCCGGCGGCTGGTGGATTTCCTCTCCGGCGTGGCCTACGCCGGTGACGGGAAGATCAAGAAGGTCTCCACCAATACCTATATCATCACGCCCTATTCCGTGGATCTCATGGGCGACCTGATCGACGAGCTGGAGAACAACGGCCTGTACCTGTAAGGGCCGGATAGAGATGTAAATCGGAGGGATAGATCATGTTTACACCGCAGGAAGTTTCCGAAAAGACGTTCCCCAAGGCATCCGGCTTCAACAACGGCTACGGCATGGCCGCCGTGGACGAGTTTCTGGATGCGCTGACGGAGGATTATACCGCCCTGTATAAGGACAACGCCGCCCTGAAGGCCAAGCTGAAGGTGCTGGCGGAGAAGGTGGAGGAGTATCGGGCCACCGAGGACGCCATGCGCTCCACCCTGCTGTCGGCCCAGCGGATGGCAGCCCAGATGGTCTCCGACGCACAGGCCCAGCGGGACAAGATGCTCTCGGACGCCCAGGAGGAGGCCAACCGGCAGGTGGCCCAGCTGGAGCAGCAGGTGGCGCAGGCCCAGCACAAGCTGACCATGGCTCAGGCCAGCCTGTCCGATTTCCTGCGCCGCAGCGCAGACCTCTGCGCCCAGCAGGTGAGCTTCCTGCACTCTCTGCCGGAGGCAGAGGTGGAGGAGGGTCAGCCTGTGACCCTGCCCGCCCCGGAGGAGGGCCGTGTCCCCGTGGCAGACGCTGCGGAGGAGCCCGCCGCACCGGTGGAGGAGGCTCCGGCAGAAGGACCCGCCCCGCAGGAGGCCCCGGCGGAGGAGTCCGCCAAGACGGAGTCCCCCTTCTCGGCGGACTTCAATCTGGACGACCTGAAGTTCGGGCGCAACTATAACAGCGAACACTAAATACCGTGGGGCGGCTCCTGTGAGCCGCCCCTGCTTGCTATCTGCTATCCAACCCATCAAAGGAGTGACACTATGACCCGCCCCATCATCGCCCTGTTGTACGATTTTGACAAGACCCTGTGTACCACGGACATGGAGAATTACACCTTCATCCCGGCGCTGGGGTATACCCCGGCCCAGTTCTGGCAGAAGGCCAACGGCTTTGGCCGGGATAACCACATGGATGGCCTGCTGGCCTATATGTACACCATGATCCATGAGTGCCGGGAGCAGAACCGGCGGCTGGACCGGGACTTTCTGGTGCGCTGCGGACGGGACATGGTGCTCTTTCCCGGCGTGCGGGAGTGGTTCCGCCGCATCAACGCCTTCGGCCAGCAGCTGGGGGTGGAGATCGAACACTATGTCATCTCCTCCGGCCTGCGGGAGATCATCGAGGGCAGCGGCATCGCCCATGAGTTCCGGGAGATCTACGCCTGCGAGTTCTTCTACAACGAGGAGGGGCTGGCCTGCTGGCCCAAGCTGGACGTGAATTTCACCAACAAGACCCAGTTCGTCTACCGTATCAACAAGGGCGTGCTGGATGTGTCCGACGACAAGACCCTCAACGACTCCATGCCCGACGACAGCAAGCGCATCCCCTTCACCAACATGATCTATGTGGGGGACGGCCTGTCGGATGTGCCGTGCATGAAGATGATGCGGGCCTACGGCGGGCAGGCCATCGCCGTGTATCAGGAGGAGAACCGTCAGGGGGTGGAGGATCTGCTGAGCAAGGGCCGGGTGGACTTCATCTTCCCCGCCGACTATCGGGAGGGGACGACGCTGGACAGCACCGTGAAAAATATCATCCGAAAAATGGCCATTTGTGACGCACTGGCGGAGGAAAACGCCGCCCAGTTCCGTCAGATCGGGCGCTCCCCCCTGCCCTATCAGGCCAGTCTCTTCGAGGAGACGTAAGAGGCCCCTTTCCAATGCGGAAAATTCTCTGCGTGTATAGCGAGGTGCCATCAGGCACAGCAAGTATCCATCAACGCCGAAAGAATAAGGCTGGCAGGTCAATGACCTGCCAGCCTTATTCTTTATTCCCTTGGCATCCCGTATATGGGATTTTCGCCCTCTTATTCGCTCCACCAGCCCGCAGCTTCCAGAAACGCAAGCACATCGGCCTTGCCCTCCTGCGTGGTATACACATAGAGCATTATCTGTCCACTGCGGATTTTTGCTGCGAAATTCGTGGGGCTGTCCACGGCATAGACCTGACCAGTAAAGGTATTGCTCTCCGTCACCTCACCGGTGATGGGGAGGGTCGCAGCGGCATAGAAACGGTAGCAGGCATCTGCGGAATCCAGCCTGCAGTAGTCCAACCGCAGAGAGTCCTCATGCACGGAAACAGAGCGGATCAGCATGGAACCGACGCCCCAGCTCTGGCGGATATCCTCCGTAGAGTCCACGGCAGTATAGCCGGCTGCCGCTGCGGCCTTGCGGAACTTATCCAAGTCCGAAGTTCCCGACGTGAGGAAGAATTTCACGAAAAGGACGAGGGCGACGAACGCAAGAAGCCAAGCCGCAAGTCGGGGGACCCACTGCTTCGCTGGGATTTTTGCAATGGCCGTTGAATCAAATCCCGTGTCTGTCTCCGGAACCGATTTCTTCAGCTCCTCTGTGTGCGTCCTTCGCAGAAGGCTGCGAAGTAGCTCCAGCACCCCAGAGAGGGAAAAGCCCACCACTGCGATGGCCGTTCCCAAAATCAAAAGGACCAGCAGATTGTGGGTATTGGGAGAGAGAATCGCCGTATTCTCTTCCGGCATTTCCGGGTCATATTTCACGGTAATGACAGTACCAATCAGACGGGGCGATGACATACGCCCTGTGCGGCCCGTATAGGTTTCTCCGTCCACGGCATACTCATACGCCATAATGTAGTAGGTACTGCTGTTGCTGCCATGCCTTCCGGGCGAAGAGCTGACTACCTCGCTGGAGACATCCGTGACCGTTGCCTGCGTGGTGAGCCAGTCATTCTGGCGGGATTGCTCTGCATAGTCCTTGATCCCGTTTACGATCAGGTAGATGCCCACAATCATCATCACATAGCCCATGAATCGGAAGTAGGCGAATAATGATCGATTCTGCTTCCACATCTCGATGCCCCCCTTGCTCCGCCAGCCCCACAGGGAGTTTTATGCCCTTGTCCCCTTACTGCTCCTTCTGGAACCGATCGGCGGCGATGAGGCGCTTCAGGGCCTCCACGCCCACCTGCACGGCGGAGGTGGTGTCCTCGCTCATGTCCTGATCCAGACCGGCGGCCTCCCGCTCCTGATTCCAGATCACATGGAAGCAGGAGCCGCAGCGGCAGCCCAGCGCATCCGCCACCACGAACAGGGCAGCGGACTCCATCTCGCTGGCCTTGACGCCCAGACGCTTCCACGCCTCCCACTTGTTCAGCAGTTCATAGGACACCGGCATCCTGGCGGGGCTGTGCTGGCCGTAGAAGGCATCCTTGCACTGCACCACGCCCACCTGCGTCCGCTTGCCCAGCGCACGGGACGCCTCCACCAGCGCTGTGGTCACCTCGAAGTTGGCCACGGCGGGGTACTCGATGGGCGCATACTCCCGGCTGGTATGCTCGAAGCGGATGGCGCCGGTGGCCACCACCACGTCGCCGGAGCGGACATCCAGATCGATGCCGCCGCAGGTACCCACCCGGATAAAGGTGTCGGCGCCGATATTGTGCAGCTCCTCCATGGCGATGGAGGCCGAAGGGCCGCCGATGCCGGTGGAGCAGACGGAGACCTTCTCCCCCAGCAGGGTGCCGGTGTAGATGGTGTACTCCCGATTCTGGGCCACGAAGTGTGCGTTGTCAAACAGGGCGGCGATTTTTTCGCAGCGGCCGGGGTCGCCGGGCAGGATCACATACCGGCCCACGTCGCCCTCCACACAGTGGATATGAAATTGCTTCTCCAGTTTTTGCATGAGAAATGCCTCCTGTCATTTTTTCATGGAACTCTCTTTGATTATACTTCATTCTGCGGCACGGCGCAACCGTTTTGTCCGTAGGAGGGGAACAGTCACCACACCTCCACGGTGTACTTCTTCAGCTGCGTCACCGGGTGCAGATCCCTCTTGGCCTTCCGCAGACCCAGATCCCCCATGTCCTCCTCCCGGTTCACATACGCAAGACCGTCGGCATAGGCGGTGCAGAACTGGCGGCACAGCATCTGATAGGCGCCGGGGTAGTCCCGATCCGCCTTCTCGATGTGGATATACAGGGTGTCCCGCAGCACCTCCCCCAGCGTGAAGCCCACGATGGCCCCGTCGGCTCGGAGGACGCCGCCCACCAGACCGTACTGATCCAGATGCTCCAGCACCTCCTGCACCTTATGGTTTTCCTCCGCCGCCTCGCCGGGGGTGTAGTTGAGCTTCTTGTTCAGGGTGTGAAAAAAAGTCTCCACCTCCGCTGCGTCGGTGTTGTCCAGCGGCTCGAAGCTCCAGCTCTGGCAGGTGCGAAGGAAGCGGCTGATGTGGTTGCGCTGGCCGCTGAACTTCTTGCCGGACAGCCGGATCATCTCCTCAGCGGAGTACAGATAGTCGGCAAAATTCTCCTCCTCCGTGATCTCCACCCGACCCGGCAGCGCCCGGAACAGGGGCAGCTCCGCCTCCGGGATGGTGCAGAACCGCACCGGCCGCTCCGGGTGACGGGTCAGGCACTGCCGCAGTCCGGCGGGGATATCCTCCCCCAGGGGCAGGTTGTAGTAGAGATTTCCGTCCTCGCCGGTGAGGGTGGAGTACAGCACGCCGTCCTTCACCTGCCACGCCATGTGGAAGTAGTCCCGCCACATGAACATCCCGCCCACGGTGAAGTCGCACGTATTTGTGGTGACGAAGCGGAAATATGGGGCGATCACCGGAATATCATCGATGGTCATTTTCTGAAAAGGCATATGGTATCACTCGCTTTCTGGCCTCTCCGCCGGGGAAAAATCCCAAATATTATACCAGACCCCGCCGCCGGAATCAAGGGGAAGCTCCTGTCGTGTCTGCGGCTCATTCTTCTGTCATTACAAGGCCGCTTTGCAAATGTGTCGTATTTTGTCTCCGGCCAGTGGCTTTTTCTTTTTGCCTCCGGCGGGTAACTTTCTGCCAATAGCAGCAGAAAGTCACCGTCGGAGACAAAAGAAGAACGAACTGCCCTACATCTGCCCTCAGGACAAGCCTCCTCCCCCCCACACATCAAATTTTTACAAATTCTTCATATTTCTCCGGCTTTGTCAAAATTTCTTGATAGAAAATGCTGACGTCCGGATGCAAAATCAAATATTTTTGACAAAATGCAACTCATTGCTTTTGCCGTCCCCAAAAATCCCCGAAAAATCGCCGTTTCTCAGACTGGCACGTCACTTGCTATTACTATGGTCAGACGGTCCACAGACCGCAGAATTTATGTTTCACTCTTCGAGTGAGGAAAAGACGACATATGGAGTTTTCACCTACCCTATTGGCCATCGTTCCCCCTCTGCTGGCCATCCTCCTGGCGGTCATCACACGCCAGGTCGTGCTGTCTCTGTTCATTGCCGTGTTCGTCGGCGCCGTGATGCTGTGCGGCGGTAATCTGTGGGAGGGCTTTTACAGCACCTTCTTCGATTACATCCTCCCCGGCTTCGAGGATACCGACCACCAGCGCATCCTGGCGCTGACCACCTTCTGCGGCGGTTTGTCGCTGCTGCTGGAAAAGAACGGAGGTGCCCAAGCCTTCGCCAATGCCGTCAGCCACGGCGCAGGCAAGACCCGCCGGGGCGCTCAGGTGCTGACTTGGCTGGGCGGCGTGTTCGTCTGGTTCTCCGATTCCACCAACCCCGTGCTGGTGGGCCCCATCTGCCGCAGCTTTACCGATAAGGTAAAGGTCTCCCGTGAGAAGCTGGCCTACATCGTGGACTCCACCACGGCGGCCGTCCCCACTCTGTTCCCCATCTCTGCCTGGGGCGCTTACATCATCGGCCTCATCGCCACCTTCTACACCTCCACCGGCTATAACGGCAATCCTCAGGTAGACTTCGCGGCCGGTATCCCCTATCAGTACTACACCATCGGCTCCATCCTCATGGTGCTCATCATCGCCGTCACCGGCTGGGACTACGGCCCCATGAAGAAGGCCGAGGACCGTGCGCTGCTCACCGGCAAGCTGTACCGTGACGGCGCCGAGATCCGCCGTGAGATCGAGCAGGAGGATCTGCCGGAAGGTGCCAAGCCCTCCATCTGGAATATGCTGGTTCCCGTCATCGTGCTGCTGGTGTTCATCTTCGTGGGCCTGTTCTACACCGGTGACATCAAGACCAATGGCTTCTTTGGTGCGCTGGCCAACGGCAGCTCCCTGCGTGCGCTGGATACCGCCTTCATTCTGGCTTCCATCGCCGCCATCATCATGGGCATGATCAGCAAGGTCTGGAACTTCAAGAAGGCCCTGAGCACCTTCATTGAGGGCTGCACGGGCATGATGGAGGTCCTGATGATCCTCATGCTGGCCTGGGGCATCGGCAGCATCTGCTCCGCCTGCGGCACTTCCACTTGGATCGTCAGCACCTGCGAGAGCTTCCTGACCCCCACCTCTATGTGCGCTATCATCTTCATCGCTACCTGCCTGACCTCCTTCTCCACCGGCAGCTCCTGGAGCGTATTCGCCATCTTCATCCCCATCGCCGTGCCTCTGGCCATCTCCATCGGTGCCCCCGTAGGCATGGCCATCGGCGTGGTGCTGTCCGGCGGTATCTTCGGCGACCACTGCTCCCCCATCTCCGACACCACCGTTATGTCCTCCATGGGCTCCTCCTGCGACCACATCGACCACGTGCGCACGCAGCTGCCCTATGCCCTGACGGTTGCCGGATCGTCTCTGGTTGGCTATATCGTCAGCGGCCTGATGAAGGGCGGTGCCTTCGTGGGACTTGCCATCACGCTGGTGCTCATCTGCCTGGTGTCCTTCCTGCTGAATAAGCACGTGGGCCGTGGTAAGGATGCCAAGGCCCCTCAGGACGCCGCCTGATCCCATCCAAATTCTGGACACGAATAGGAGGATATAACCGTGAAAATTATCGACGCTAAGCTGCAGGTGGTGGAAGTCCCCCTGCCCCATCCCTTCCCCTCCACCTGGAACCCCGGCAATCCGGAGACCAAGCTGTTCGTTACCATCGCTGAGATCATCACCGACGACGGTATCCACGGCTATGGTGCCGCCTGCGACTCCTCCCAGCTGCTGGCGGGTATCTGGGACACCCACATCCGCCCGCTGGTCATTGGCAAGGAGATCACGCAGGTAGAGGCCATCAACACCGGCCTCGTCAACGCCTCCCTGTACGCCTATCGCCCCTGGTGCGTGGAGGTAGCCGTGTGGGATGCACTGGGCAAATACGCCAACCTCCCCATCTATGAGATGCTGGGCGGCGTGCAGGACAAGGTTCTGGCCTACGCCAGCACCGGCTCCCTGAAGTCCGTGGAGGAGCGTGTGGAGGACGCCGAGCGGTTTATTGCCGAGGGCTTCAAGATGATGAAGCTCCGTGCTCACCACGACGATCCCTTTGAGGACGTCCGTATCATCGCCGAGATCAAAAAGCGGGTAGGCGACAAGCTGAAGATCGCCGTGGACGCCAATCAGGGCTGGTTCTTCACCGGCAAGCGGGCCGTGGCCAAGTGGGATCTGAAGAAGGCCCTGAACGTGTGCCGTGCCTTCGAGGAGATCGGCATCGAGTGGATCGAGGAGCCGCTGTACGGCTACGACTTCGAGGGTCTGGCAGAACTGCGCAAGCGCACCACCCTCCATGTGGCCGGCGGCGAGCTGAACGCTCAGGTCCACGAGTACCGTGACCTCATCAAGCACAACTGCTTCGACATCTATCAGATGGACGTGGTGCTCTCCGGCGGCTTCGTGCAGAACCGGAAGGTAGCGGCCATGGCGGAGGCGGAGAACAAGATCTACACCCCCCACACCTGGACTCATGGTATGGGTATGGCCGCCGCACTGCATATGGCGGGCGCTGTCAGCAACTGCCCCTTCATCGAGTACTGCTACGATCCTCCCTACTGGCCCTACGAGGTGCGTGACATGATGCTCACGGAGCCTCTGGTGGTGGATAAGGACGGCTACATCGCCGTGCCTCAGAAGCCGGGCCTCGGCGTGGAGATCAACCACGAGCTTATGGACAAGTACACCGTGCTGCGGAAGTGATCCAATCCCACTCCCACAGGTGAAAGCAGCAGCGGGGAGCCGAATGGCTCCCCGCTGTTGCTTTCAAAAATAAGCTTATGCTGTTACTCCCGGCGGCCCGCCGTGCCGGGGATGCCCAGCTCCTCCCGGTACTTGGCCACGGTGCGCCGGGACAGGACGCAGCCCTTCTGCTCCAGCAGACACCGCAGCTTTTCATCCGACAGGGGATGAGCCTTGTCCTCCCCGTCGATCAGCTCCCGCAGCTGCAGCAGCACCGCCCGGCGGCTGACATCACTGCCGTCCGGGGCCGGAGCGGAGAAAAAGTAGCTCAGGGGGAACACCCCCTGCCGGCACTGGAGGTACTTATCCTTCACCGCACGGCTGACGGTGGACAGATGCACGTCCAGCGCCTGTGCCGCCTCCGTCATGTACATGGGCCGCAGGGCACGGGGGCCGTCTCGGAAAAATGCCTGCTGCCCCGCCGTCACGAACCGGGCGCAGCGCAGCATGGTGCTCTCCCGCTGCCGCAGGGCAAACAACACGTTCTCCGCCTGCACCAGCTTCTCCGCCAGATACTTTTTGACCTCCGGATCATCCGTCTGGCGGTACAGATCCTGATAATACCGGTTCAGGTGCAGCATGGGGGCCGGACGCCGATGGTCGTCGCAGACGAACTCCCCCTCCTGCTCCACCACAAACACATCCGGGTACACCATGGGGGCCGGCTCCGGCGGGCTGAACTGTCGCCCCGGCCGGGGATCCAGCTGCCGGATGCGCTGCTGGGCCCGGCGCACCTCCTCCTGCGAGATGTGCAGGGTCTGTGCGATCTGGTGATAGCGGTTCTTGGCCAGCGCCTCCAGATGATGCAGCACGATCTGGGTGGCGGGGCCGTCATCTCCGATGCGCTGTAGCTGCAGGTACAGGCACTGGCTCAGATCCGCAGCCCCCACCCCCGCCGGCTCCAGCGTCTGCAGCCGTGCGATGCTGCGGCGCAGCTCCTCCTCCGGCACACCAGCCCCGACGGCCAGCTCCTCCGCCGGCACGGTGAGGTACCCGCTGTCCTCCAGACAGCCCACCAGATAGTAAAGCAGCTGCCGCTGCCTCTCCGGCACCTCCAGTCCGGCGATCTGGCGGCACAGGAAACTCTCCAACGTCTCCGCCAGACCTCCGTCGGTGCCGATGCGGTTCATGGGGGAGTCCTCTTCCTCCTGATTGGGCCGCTCATAGTAGCTGTTCTGGCGGTCGTTTTCCTCCAGCCAGCGCCAGCGGTCCAGCCAGCGCTCGGCCTGTCTGGTCAGGGGCTCCTCCTCGTGGGGCAGCTCCAGCTCCACCGTGGGATTCTCCTGTGCCACGCTCTCCAGATACTCCCGCATCTCCAGCCGCCCCATTTGCAGCAGCCGCAGGCTGTGCAGCTGCCGCATGGACAGCTGTTGCTCCTGCCTCAGCTCCAGCTCCACTGTGCTTCCCTCCCCAATTTCCCTGCACGGGATTTTTTTATTATTATAGTGCATCCACCGCCCCGGTGCAAGCCGTTTTTTCGCAGGGAGACCGCAGCGGCGCCGTGTTCTGCGTCCGCTGCGGTCTCCTACTTGAGGGGGTGTAGAGAGCAAATTGTAAAAATATTTTTACTCTGTATCAGTTTTCACTGACTTTCCTGTAAAAAAACTTGCATTTTCCCTTGGTATCTCTTACAATAGGGGCAAGTACCTTAGAACTTCACGAAGGGCGAGAAGTCGAAGGGCTTGGCCTCCGGCAGCTCCGTCTCCGCCCGCAGCAGGGAGTTGATGATGTGAATGGCGTGACCGAACTTGGGCGGGCCCAGCTTCACCGCCGCCGCTCCGCCGGCGATGCCCATGTCCGCAACAGGGTCGTCGCTGACGCCGCCCGCCCGGATGGAGGGGATGGAGAACATTCCGTGATCCACGGCATACCGCTGGGCCTCCATGGCCTCCGTAACGGTCCCCACCTGATTGGGCTTAAAGACGAAGGCCCCGCAGGCCCTCATGTCCAGCGCCTTGCGAAGATAGTTGATGTTGGTAACGGTGAGGTCGTCGCCGCAGAGGGTGGTACGATTCAGCGCCTTGGCGGCCTTCACCCAGCCCTCCCAGTCGTTCTCGTCCACCGGATCCTCAATGTAGAGGAAGTTATACTTCTCCGTGGCCTGCTTCAGGATGCCGATGATCTCATCCAGATCCACCTCCCGGCCGCAGTAGTGATAGGTTCCCCGCTTGGCGTCGTAGATCTCGCTGAAAGCGCAGTCCATATGGAAGGCGATCTTCTCCTCGCAGTGGCAGCGCTTGGCCGTCTCATAGAGGATATCCAGGCAGTCCATGAAATCGGTGCTGGGGGCCATATACTCCGACATGGCGCCGATCTCCGGACGGCGGCCCCCCTGAAACTCCCGGATGACCTCCGGCAGCTTCTTATAGACCTTGCAGAGGATCTCCGTAGCCTCAGCGATGGAGGATGCCTTATAGGGAACAATGGTGGTCTCCTGCACCGGCATGGTGTCGTCCTCATAGCTTCCTCCGGCGAACATATCCGAGGTGGGCAGAGGGATGGTGCGGATGTCACCGGGGTTCAGATAGCGGTACTGGGACACATGGCGCAGCTGGCATCCGGCCCGCATGACCGCCAGCGACGTGCTGTAGGTGACATTGCCCCCCAGACGGGACTTATTGGTGGTGCCGTCCAGCTCCATGAGACGGCGGTCCAGCGCCTGCTGGTCCAGCACGTCCATGCCCTGGATGGCAGGCAGGACCACCTTCTCCGCCATCTCCACGGCCTTGCGGACGCCGTTGCCGTCATAACGGCTCTGGTCACCGTCCCGCAGCACCATAGCCTCGTGTTCCCCGGCGGAGATGCCGGAGGGGGACGCTGCCCGGCCCATGGTGCCATCCTCGGTGATGATATCCACCTCCAGCAGGGGCTTTCCCTTGCAGTCGATGATCTCTCTTGCCCGCAGATCCTGAATTTTCATAATAGTTCCTCCTTACTCCTGTGTGCCGATGTACAGCACATTAAAATCGCACAAATTGGTTCCCGTGTTCCCGGTGAGCACCGTATCCCCCAGCGGCTCCAGCGCCTCATAGGCGGCGTGCTCCCGCAGCGCCTTCCGCAGGTCGATGCCCCGCTCTGCGGCAGCAGTCCCGGTGGTGCCGTCGGTCAGGCCGCCTGCCACCGGGGTGGTGCCGTCGGTACCCTCGCTGTCCATGGACAGCAGGCACACATTCTTCAACCCCTCCGCTGCCACGGCAAAGGCCGCCGTCATTTCCTGTGACGGGCCACCATGGCCCCGGATGAGGCTGCTGTCAGGAATGGCGGTGGTCGTCTCCCCGGCGGAGAACAGGAAGCAGGGCGCCCGGAAGGGTCGTTCGTTCTTCACCACCTCATGGGCCAGCGAAGCCATAAAGGTGCCGTAGTCCCGGCTCTCCCCCTCGGCGTAGGTGGTCAGCACATGGGCGGGTATTCCCATCTCCTCCGCCGCCTCCAGCGCCGCCTGGCAGGAGTCCGGCAGGGTATTGACGATATAGTAATCCACATCGTTGGTCATGGTCTGGGGCGTCTCCTGCGCCGGGTCATAGTCCAGCAGATACCGGGCCACATTGCGGGGCAGCTTGTCCTCGATGTGGTATTTGCGGAGGATGGCCCCGATGTCCTCGAAGGTCACGGTGTCGTAGCCCACAGGGGTTCCCATAATGGGTACCGGCTCCGTGTAATCGGTGATATCGTCCAGCCCCACGGCGTCCCAGATCTCGAAGCAGAGGATCTTGGCCCCGTGGATGTGCTGCCCCAGCCTTCCCCGGCTCATGCGGGACAGATGCCCCCGGATGTCGTTGATGTCCATGACCCACATCCCGGCCTTCAGCATCACATCCGTGGCCTCCTGCAGATCCTCCAGTGTGGTTCCCTCCACCGGGTAGCCCATCAGCGCCGAGCACCCGCCGGTAAGGCCCAGCAGCAGCAGGTCGTCCGGCCCCATCTGCTCTGCGATGTCGATCATCCGCTGGCAGCCCCGGATGCCCTCCTCATTGGGCAGGGGATGCCCTCCTAGATAGACCTCCGTCTTTCGATAGACGTCCTCCTCATCCCGGATCTTGATGATGGTGACGCCCAGCGTCAGATACTCCCCCAGCAGATCCTCGAAGGCTCGTGCCATGTGATTGCCCGCCTTGCCGGAGGAAAAAGCGTACACATGACGGTACTGGCTCAGATCGTGGCGGCGGCTGCCGATGACCAGCTCGCTGCCCTCCCGGTGCATCATCTCATGGAGCCGCTTCCGGGCATCCAGTCGGTGCAGCACCCGCTCCGTCAGCTCCAGCACCTGTGCCTTGGCCCCGGCGTCGCCGTGGGACAGCAGGGCCTCCCTATTCTTGATTTTTTGATCGCTCATGGTATCTCCTCACATATCAGGTTGATGCCAAACTAAACAGCAACTCCCGTGCCAGTATGACAGCTTCCGCGGTTATTCCGCAAGTTTCGCTCCTCATCCAGCGGTTTTCACAAGATTTTTCCGGAAAACCCGGCGTTTTCGCCAAATAGCCACCCGATCCGGCATTGCAGACACCTTTCACTTCCGCCCTTGCTCTGCGCCGTGTCAAGATTTTTTGTCTCGCCCCTTTCCCATTCTTTTTCTCAGGAGGTATGAACTATGAACAAGAACTTTGAACAAATGCTCCGTCTGGTGGACTATGTGGACGGCCTGATGGTGGTGGACAAAAACTGCATCATCCGCCACTACTACACCGCCTATCCCGATCTGGTGAATCTGCGGCAGGACGAACCCCTGAACCGCAGCCTCTTTGAAATTTACCCCTCCCTGAAACGGGAGGACAGCTACATCTGCCGGGCACTGGAGACGGGAGAGAGCTTCATCAACTACGAGCAGACCTATATCAACTACAAGGGGGACTCCATGGAGGCCAACTGCAGTGCCGTCCCCATTAAGGAGCACGGCGAGGTGGTGGGCGTTATCGACATGGTCATCTACAAGGACGCCCACGTCACCGAGCGGCGGCTGAGCTTCGACATCAGCCTCATCAGCGCCCTCACCAAAAGCTACAACACCTCCGACCAGTCGCTGGAGGACATCGTCACGCAGGATGGCGAGATGATCCGTATCAAGGAGAAGATCTTGCAGACCGCCGACAGCGATGCCCATGTGCTGGTCTACGGCAAGACCGGCACCGGCAAGGAGCTCATCGTCAACGCCATCCAGAAAACCAGCCGCCGCAAGGATGCCCCCTTCATCAAGCAGAACTGTGCCTCCATCCCCAGCACCCTGCTGGAGAGCATCCTCTTCGGCACCACCAAGGGCAGCTACACCGGGGCTAAGGATACGCCGGGTCTGTTCGAGCTGGCCGACGGCGGCACTCTGTTCCTCGACGAGATCAACTCCATGGAACTGACGGCGCAGGCCAAGCTGCTGCGGGTGCTGGAGGACAACTGCATCCGCCGCATCGGTGCCAAGGAGGAAAAGCAGGTGAACGTGCGGATCATCGCCGCCGTCAACGAGGACCCGGAGAGCTGCGTAGAGCGGAATAAGATCCGGGAGGATATCTTCTACCGCCTGTGCGTGCTGCGGTACGATATCCCGGAGCTGTACCGGCGGAAGGGGGATATCCCCCTGCTGATGGAATATTTCCGCAAGCACTACAACAAGAAATTCCACAAGCAGATCATGGCATACAGCAGCGAGGTACAGGATATCTTTCTGGCCTATAACTGGCCCGGCAACGTCCGGGAGCTGAAAAACGTCATCGAATCCGCCTTCCACAACAATCACACCGCCATCCTCACCCGCAACGATATCCCCAACTACATTCTCTCCCGGCTGGCGGTGGACACCATGCACGCCGAGGACGTCCGGGGCCTACCCCTCCATGAGATGCTGGCTCGGTACGAGGTCCTCCTCATCGAGGACGCCTACCGCCGCAACGGCGGCAGCCTCACCAAAACGGCGGCGGAGCTGCAGGTCAGCAAGCAGAACCTCGCCTATAAGATGAAAAAGTACAATATCCGGTGAAAAACGTGTGCTGTCGAAGGGCGGCGCACGCTATCCGGGCATAGCAGCAGGAAGGACACCCTTGCGGGGTGTCCTTCCTCCCTCTGGCTGCCCACAGGCTTTGTTGTCCCTGCGATCAGCGGTATGTGACCGAGACCCAAGGATATTTCTCCTGAAGGTCGCTGAAAATCTCCTGCATCGGAGCGGCGTACGCCCGCAGCCCCTGCAGCATGGCGTCAAAGCCCTCCACCACAATGTGCCTTTGCACCGGCTGCAAAAACACATCCGTCAGGCAATCCCACATGGCATCCCAGTTTTCCCCGTAATAGTCGGGAAATCCAAATGCCTTGCGGATACGCTGATGTAATGTGCCCCAGTCCCTGCAGCTGTTCAGGCGCAGTAAAACGGGGTCGGCTGTAATGGGCGTATATGCGTTGCGATTCATAACAAAGCTCCTTTCTGTCAAACAATCTCGACAAATGTGGCGTAATGGTCGTAAGTAACAAAAATCAATCCATCGTTGGAGTAGAGAATTCGTTCACCGCCTCGGTAACCAAAAGAGTAATTGATGTCAGCCTCGTACCATATTCGTCCAAGTGCATCGGGGAGCCGCTTGTCTCTGTTTTTGTAAACGCCCTTTGTCAGCAAATCTTACCAGGTGCAACACTGGCAAGATTTGCTAAAATCGGAATCCATCCTAACTTGGTAGCTTCGTCCTCAGTTATATAGTATCCAGGTAGCTGACGAAAAGTTTTTAGCCACCAATCGGCCCTCCGCAGGCCAATCTTTGTCGCTGTGCCAGCCGTTTTTGCCTCTAAGCGTTGAACAGAGCAGCGACAATTAGGATGGAGCGGTGGTTCTTCTGGAATAATATCATAGAGCAAGTAAATTTTCCCTTGATGCTTTTTGCATTCCATACATCTTCGGAGATCGATGACGGATTTCCAATATTTATACTTCAAGCTACGCACAAACTTCTTCCTTTCTACTATAACAGATTAGGCCATCCATGAAAAGCCTCTTATATTACTGTGTCAGGCAGTAGTTTGTTGCCCTTGTGTATGCAGCCCTTATAAAATTTTTATGAAAATGTCGCAGCAATTCCCACATCGCAAATCCTGCAAAGCCTTGTGGCACAACGGTTTGCGAGCAAAAGAAAAAGGACTTCAAGATTTCTCTTGAAGTCCTTTTTTGTGATTGCCCACAGGTTTTGCTGCCCGTGCGCACTCCTGTATATCGCAAGGAAGGGAATGTATGCAAGGGAAACCTTAGTCGGGTTTCCCTTGCATATTAAATCGCCCGCCCGCAGGCGACCACTTTTGCGGAGCAAAAGTGCTGCTCCAAAAAGAAAGACACCCGTAGGGGTGTCTTTCTTTTTGGAGCAGGGTACGGGAATCGAACCCGCCTCCTCGGCTTGGGAAGCCGATGTACTACCGATGTACTAACCCTGCAGCTCGGATACCAGCCCATTATAGCAGATATCCCCCGGCTTTGCAACTGGAAATTTTGTCGACGGCGGCATGAAAATTTCACCGCCGCATATGCTGGAAACAAAACGGAACGGAGGGCTGCATATGAGGCGGATGGCGGGCTTATGGGCGGCGCTTTTGCTGGTGCTGGCGCTGACGCCGGTACAGGCCGGAGCGGTAGAGCTGCCGATACAGGCGGAGGCGGCGCTGCTGATGGAGAAGGAGACAGGGCAGGTGCTGTACGCCCAAAACGAACACGAGGCGCTGGAACCGGCCAGCGTCACCAAGGTGATGACGCTGCTTTTGACCATGGAGGCCATCGAAGCGGGCAGCCTCCACTACGACGACGTGGTGACGGTCAGCGCCTACGCCGCCTCTATGGGCGGCAGCCATGTCTACCTGTCGGAGGGTGAGCAGATCACCGTAGACGATCTTTTGAAGGCGGTGTGCGTGGCCAGCGGCAACGACGCCGCCGTGGCGCTGGCGGAGTGCGTGGCCGGGGTGACGGAGCTATTTGTGGAGCAGATGAACACACGGGCCAAGGAGCTGGGCATGACGGACACCCACTTCGTCAACTGCACCGGCCTTCCGGCGGAGGGACACGTCACCAGTGCATGGGACATCGCCCTCATGAGCCGGGAGCTCATAGAAAAGCACCCGGACATCCGCCGCTACACCACCATCTGGATGGATACCCTGCGGGATGGCACCTTCCAGCTGGCCAACACCAACAAGCTGATCCGGTTCTACGACGGGGCCACGGGTCTGAAAACCGGCTCCACCGACAGCGCCAAATACTGCCTGTCCGCCACGGCGGAGCGGGAGGGCATGGAGCTCATCGCCGTGGTGCTGAAGTCCCCCACCGGCCAGCAGCGGTTCGAGGATGCCAAGGCCCTGCTGAACTACGGCTTCTCCACCTATGCCCTGCTGCACACGGTGCCGGAGGAACCTTTCCCCGCCATCCCGGTGGTGCTGGGGGAAACGGAGACGGTGCAGCCCTGCATCGACCCGCAGGAAGCGGTGGCGCTGCTGCAGAAAAGTCAGGCCGGGGGTCTGTCCCAGTCCGTCACACTGGCGGAACAGGTGGAGGCCCCGGTGTCCACCGGACAGGAACTGGGGACTCTGACGCTGACGGATGCCGCCGGCGAGACGGTGCAGTCCATCCCCATCCGGGCGGCGCAGAGCGTGGAGCGCCTTACCTTCGGTACCATGCTGCGCCGGATGCTGTCGGCGGCATTTTTTGCCGGCTGAAAGCCGCTTTTGGGTAGGTTTCCTCTTGTATTCCACGGGAAAACGTTGTATGATAAACCAAATTGCACAGAGGAGGCATCTGATATGATACAGATGGATCTGTCCCATATCCGGCAGTTTATCCCGCTGCCCTACGAGGAGGCCCGTGCCGCCCAGCTGCGGCTGGCCCACAGTCATTTGCAGCACGGTGACGGCGCAGGCGGCGAGTTCACCGGCTGGGTGCAGCTGCCCCGGCAGTATGACCGGGAGGAGTTCGCCCGCATTCAGGCGGCGGCCCGAAAAATTCAGCAGGACTCTCAGGCGCTGGTAGTCATCGGCATCGGCGGCTCCTATCTGGGCGCACGGGGCGTCATCGAGTGCCTGTGTTCCCCCAACTATAACCTGAAAAAGAAGGACACCCCCAACATCTACTTCACCGGCAACGGCCTGTCCTCCGACCAGATGGCGGAGCTTATGGACCTGCTGGAGGGGGTGGACTTCTCCGTCAACGTCATCTCCAAGTCCGGCACCACCACGGAGCCTGCGGTGGCCTTCCGTTTCTTCCGGAAGCTGCTGGAGGAGCGGTACGGCCCCGAGGAGGCGGCCCGGCGCATCTACGCCACCACCGACCGCCGCAAGGGGGCGCTGAAGGCTCTGGCGGATCAAGCGGGCTACGAGACCTTCGTGGTGCCTGACGACATCGGCGGCCGGTACAGTGTCCTCACCGCTGTGGGCCTGCTGCCCATCGCCGTGGCGGGGGTGGATATCTGCCAGCTGATGGAGGGTGCCGAGACTATGATGGAGGTCTGCGCCAAGACGGACATGGCGGAAAACCCCGCCTGGCAGTATGCCGCCGCCCGGTATGAGCTGTACCGCACCGGCAAGAAGATCGAGGTGCTGGCGGCCTACGAGCCCAGCTTCCGGTTCATGGCGGAGTGGTGGAAGCAGCTGTACGGCGAGTCCGAGGGCAAGGAGCACAAGGGGCTCTTCCCCGCCAGCGTGGAGTTCACGGCGGACCTGCACTCCATGGGTCAGTACATCCAGCAGGGGGAGCGTTCCCTGTTCGAGACGGTGGTGCGCTTCGGCGCTTCCCACCGGCCGCAGGTGGTGCCGCTGGATGAGACCGACGGCGACGGCCTGAACTTTCTGGCCGGGAAGGACGTGGATTTCATCCGCACGCAGGCCATGGACGGCACACTGCTGGCCCATGTGGAGGGCGGCGTCCCCAACATCATCCTCCGCACCGGCCAGATCAATGCCTTCACGCTGGGTGAGCTCATCTACTTCTTCGAGTACGCCTGCGGCCTGTCCGGCTACCTGCTGGACGTGAATCCCTTCGACCAGCCGGGGGTGGAGGCGTATAAGAAGAATATGTTTGCCCTGCTGGGAAAGCCCGGCTACGAGGCCCTGCGGCAGGAACTGGCGGAAAAACTGCACAGAGCTTGACCGCCTCTTTACACCATTTCTACAAATCTGTAAAATAGCGTTTTTTCCATTGCCATTTGGTCGGCAATATGGTATCTTAATGACAGGGAATAACCATCCCGATCTTATCAAGAGGAGTGATACTTATGGTTAGATTGATCATGGGCGCAAACGGGGCCGGTAAGACCAAGCAGCTCATCGACCTGATCCACAACGCCGTGGAGGCGGAGAACGGCAGCGTCGTCTGCATGGAACCCAGCGCCGACATGACCTATAACATCAGCTATAACGTTCGTTTGGTGAACGCCAGCGAATATTCCGTGGATTCTTTTGAGTGCCTGCGTGGCTTTATCAGCGGTCTGTATGCGGGCAATTACGATATTTCCCACGTTTTCGTGGACAACCTGTGCAAGATCGCCGGCACCAGCGACCTGATGGCGGTGGAGAAGTTCCTGAACTGGCTGGAGCGCTTCAGTGAGAAGAACAGCGTCAAGTTCACCGTGACCATCACGGCGGACGAATCTCTGGCCACCGAGGGTATGCGGAACTATCTGTAAGCATTTTCGTAAGAGCATCGGCTCCCTGCCTGTGGGCAGGGAGCCGGTTTCTTTCCCGGAAAAGGAGCATCATATGACACAACAGGAACAGATCTGGCAGGACGTCATGGAGCTTGCCAACCGCCCCGGCACCTTCACCCACGGGCTGGGGCTCCACGTCACCGGCATTGGTGACGGCTGGGCCGAGGGGGAGCTGACGGCAGGCGCCGGGATGCTGAACCCGCTGGGCATCGTCCACGGCGGGGTCTACGCCGCCATGATGGATCATGTGGCGGGAACGGCGGCCTGCAGCCGTGGCAGCACCTGCCGGACGGTGAACTACGACCTGCATTATCTGGCCCCGGCCCAGCCGGGACTGCTGCGCTGCCGGGCGGAGAGCGTCCGCATGGGGCAGCAGATCGTGGTGATGCAGGTCTGGGTGGAGGACGCCCAGGGCGTCCGCTGCGCCGAGGGCTGCTACACCTTCCGCTGCAAGCCCGCTGAACACAAGGGCTGATCCCTCCCCGACAGATAAAGGCCACCCTGCGCCGATGGCGCAGGATGGCCTTTGTGCTGAGACTTTCAGGTAAATCAGGGAAAGAAGAGGTCCCTCCGGTCACATGGCCGGAGGGACCTTTTCAACTATTAAGGAGTCTTGTCAGCGCTTAGCCGTTCTGCTTCTTGCTGCGCTTGGTGACAAGCAGCACCACCAGAGCGATGATGCCCAGGCCAGCCACAGCCAGCACCAACCACAGGGCGGTCATGTTGCTGCTGTCGCCGGTGGCGGGGGTATCCGGCGTGGTGGGCTTCTCCGGCTGGGTGGGCTGGGAAGGCTCACCCGGCTTGCCGGGCTCCACGGGAGTGGTAGGCTCCTCAGCGCCGCAGCGGCTGCACT
>OLQX01001258.1_pt1 | contig 23150 bp, 21 predicted proteins | sample 1672581 | NCBI WGS metagenome assembly OLQX01 (sample SAMEA3136701, study PRJEB25190) | human gut metagenome | reverse complement strand
AAGTGAGCGTCAACTGATGTGAGCAATCTGGTGACAGCTCATGAAATCACTAACATTGCAGGTAAAAAGTATAAGATAAGCTATATTAGCGTTACATAAAAGTTTCATTTCTTTACCGAACAGCATGGTTGTAACTTGTATCGAAAAATAAGATAAAAGTGAGGGTAACTATTCAATGTATCGGAAGTTCAGTCAGGGTTGGTTTAAACATTTTGATTTCATAGTGATTGATCTGCTCTGTGTGCAATTTTCTTTTTTTGCGGCGGCGTTCTGGCGGCACGGAGGATTCCCATATTACGATAAAATTTATATGAATACGGCGATTTTGCTTTTTTTTATTGATGTGCTTATGTGCATCTTTTTTTCCACGTATGCAAATGTCCTGCGGCGTGGGTATCTGAAAGAATTCAGGTCGACGTTCCTGCATACCTGTGAAGTCTCGGTGGGTGTATTGGTTGTCTTATATCTGATGAAAGATGCCTATAATCTTTCGCGTCTGGTCTATGTAGTTTTTACGATTTTCTATTTCATACTGGGATATCTGTGCAGGCTGGGATGGAAGAGGTATGTGCAGCGATATCTCAGCGAGAACGGCACCCGCTCTTTCGTTATTGTTACCTCTTCCCATATGGCTGAGAAGGTGGTGCGGACCATCAAGGAGAACAACCATTACGGACTCCGGCTGACAGGAATTATCCTGATGGATGAAAATGTCAAAGGATGGTCCTACGAGGGCGTACCGGTGGTTGCCGATGCGTCTTCGGCGGAAGAATATCTGTGCAGGGAATGGGTGGACGAGGTATTCTTTACGCTTCCTTCGGAAATCGAGCTGCCGGCAGAACTGGTCAACCTGTGTGAAGAGATGGGAATTACGGTACATATTCGGATGGCGAAGATGGAGGACTTTGAAAATACGAACCGCTTCGTGCAGAATATCGCGGGATATGTGGTCGTCACCAGTTCTGTCAATGTGATGACCAACGGGCAGGCAATCCTGAAGCGTGCGATGGATCTTGCCGGAGGACTGGCGGGATGTCTAATCACAGGTGTTCTTTTTATGTTCGTGGCGCCGTTGATTTACTTCAAGTCTCCGGGCCCGATTTTCTTTTCTCAATGGCGAATCGGAAAGAACGGAAGGAAGTTTAGGATTTACAAATTCCGGAGCATGTATATGGATGCGGAGGAACGGAAGAAAGAACTGATGGAACAGAACAAAGTCAAAGACGGAATGATGTTCAAGATGGACGATGATCCGCGGATCATTAAGGGAATCGGGCATTTTATCCGGAAGACCTCCATCGATGAGTTCCCACAGTTCTGGAATGTCCTGAAAGGGGATATGAGTATGGTCGGCACAAGACCGCCGACTTTGGATGAATGGGAGAAGTATTCTCCGAGACACAGGATCCGTATGGCGACGAAGCCGGGTCTGACCGGAATGTGGCAGGTGAGCGGACGGAGCAATATTACGGATTTTGAGGAAGTTGTGAAGTTGGATGAGAGGTATATCCGAGAATGGTGCTTCGCTTTGGATATTAAGATTATTCTGAAGACGGTTGGGAATATGGTTTCGGGGGATGGAGCGGAGTGATGAGGATGGCATTGAATTTGCGCTTTGAGATGTGAGAATAAGAATTAAGGCATGTAAAACTGAAAAAAGAAGTGGTTGTGTATATAATTGCTTGTAAAAATATTGGACAGAAAAATTCATGAAAATGAGATGCAGGGGGGAGTGGCGGTTGTATAGTGGTTTCTTTATTTAGAGTGAAACCTGGATGAGTCAGGCGGGGGCACCTATTATAAGGCGAAAGTGGGGAGCCTAGCAGAGCTTGAGAAACATGAAATTTTACATTTTGGATAGAGGGACACAGACAATGATGAGGTCATTATAAAGCGAAAGTCATAACACGAAGAATGATGACCACAATGCTGAAAGCTTGATTTTATCAGCATTTTTGCGAAATGATTGCTACATAATGGCAGGTGTTGTCCAAATGATGTTAGCTGCTTTGTTAGCGTCATTTTTTGATTGTTATGTACAAAGTGAGTCTATCCAAATGGGATTATTGAAGGCAATAAAGAATTCAACATTTGAGGTGTCTGCCCTAAATGAAATAGTTGATGGTTATGAACCAGAAATGAACATTTCAGGAATTGATTTTACTAGATTTTGTATTGCGTTGATCGGACGGACATGACCTGAAAAAAGATTAAATGGATTATTTTGCTGGTAGGACACTGTGAAAGTCATAAAGATATTAAGAATATTTGAATGAATTTTCCACAGTGATTTCGATCATAGAAAATATTCCGGCTATGCCGGATGGAAAGTGCCTGGATGATGGTAAAGAGAAAGTTTGCACCAGAGTTATTTTTAGACGTGATTAACCATAGACAGTGAGGGAACGAGAAATGGATATTAAAAAAGAATTTGAGCGTTGGCTAGCAAATGCAACAGCAGATGCAGATGTTATGACTGAGTTAAAAAATATGGATGCCCATAAAATGGAAGACGCTTTTTACCGGGATTTAGCCTTTGGTACTGGCGGATTGCGAGGTGTTATCGGTGCGGGTACAAACCGCATGAATATTTACACAGTAGCGAAAGCCTCTCAGGGGTTGTCAAATTATTTGAAAAGAAACACAGCAGAGACCTCTGTTGTCATTGGTTACGATAGCCGTATCAAAAGCGATGTATTTGCAAAAGTTGCGGCAGGCGTGTTTGCGGCAAACGGTATCAAGGTCAATATCTGGCCTGTTCTGATGCCGGTGCCGACAGTTTCCTATGCAACCCGTTATCTTCACACTTCTGCAGGTGTGATGATCACAGCATCCCATAATCCCAGTAAGTATAACGGTTACAAAGTGTATGGTTCCGATGGTTGTCAGATCACCACGGAAGCTGCTTCGGAGATATTGGCGGAAATTGAAAAGTTGGATATCTTTAAAGATGTAAAGAACAGTGATTTTGAAGCAGGGATTGCAAATGGAAACATTCAGTACATCCCAGATGTAGTTTACACTGCCTTTGTGAATGAAGTTAAGAATCAGTCTGTGTTGTATGGAGAAAAGGTCAATAAGGATGTGGCAATTGTTTACAGTCCGCTGAATGGAACTGGTTTAAGACCTGTAACTAGAATCCTTAACGAGATGGGCTACACAAATATTACCGTGGTCAAAGAACAGGAACAGCCAGATGGCACTTTTCCAACCTGTCCATATCCAAATCCTGAGATCAAGGAAGCGATGGCCTTAGGAATGGAATATGCGAAAAAGTGTGATGCGGATCTGCTGTTAGCTACAGATCCGGACTGTGACCGTGTGGGAATTGCTGTCAAAAATAAAAAGGGAGAATATGAGCTGCTGACTGGAAATCAAACGGGTATGTTGTTGTTGGATTATATTTGCAGCCAACGTCAAAAACACGGAAAAATGCCAGTCGATCCAGTCATGGTTAAGACAATCGTTACCATGGATATGGGTGAACAGATTGCCAGCCATTATGGTCTGCGAACCATCAATGTATTGACAGGTTTTAAATTCATCGGTGAGCAGATCGGGAAGCTGGAGAAGCAGGGGAAGGCAGCAGGCTATGTGTTTGGCTTTGAGGAAAGCTATGGCTATCTCACAGGTTCCTATGTCCGTGATAAGGACGGTGTGGATGGCGCTTACATGATCTGTGAGATGTTTAGCTACTACAAAACCAAGGGGATTAGTCTGCTGGATAAGCTAGAGGAATTGTATCAGACCTATGGTTATTGCCTGAATACTCTCCATAGCTATGAATTTGATGGAAGTGTCGGCTTTGCTAAAATGCAAAGTATTATGCAGGCATTTCGGGGGAATGCAAAAACGTTTGGCGGTAAAAAGGTTATGAATCTGCTGGATTATGCTTCTGGCTTGGATGGTCTGCCAAAGTCCGACGTATTGAAGTTCTTATTGGAGGATAACTGTTCGGTCGTGGTTCGTCCTTCTGGGACAGAACCGAAGATTAAGGTGTACATATCGGTTAGTGCAGAGAATCAAGAAATCGCAGAAACAGTAGAAGCGGAAATCTGTAAGAGTGCGGAAAAGTATTTGAGGTAATAGATGGGAGAAAGGGCTATGAATATTGTTTTACTATCCGGTGGAAGTGGCAAGCGCCTTTGGCCTCTTTCTAACGAGGTAAGGAGCAAACAGTTTATCAAACTGTTTAAAGATGAAAATGGAGAATATGAATCCATGGTGCAACGGGTATACCGCCAGATCACTACAGTGGATCCGGATGCAAAGATTACAATCGCGACCAGTAAAAATCAGGCGAGTGCAATTAAAAACCAGCTTGGAGAGAAAGCTTCTATTTGTGTGGAACCCTGTCGACGAGATACCTTTCCGGCGATTGCTTTAGCAGCAGCCTATTTGCACGATGAATTGGGCGCCAGTAGGGATGAAGCTGTGGTAGTCTGCCCGGTTGATCCCTATGTGGATAATACCTATTACGAAGCTGTTCAAAAGTTGCAGGAGCTGGCGGAAGCTGGATCTACAAACCTCACACTGATGGGGATTGAACCGACCTATCCGTCCGAGAAATATGGCTACATCATTCCGGAAAACGGCGATGATGTCAGCAAGGTGAAGGAATTTAAGGAAAAGCCAGACACGGAAACAGCAAAGAAATATCTGTCGCAAAACGCTCTTTGGAACGCAGGCATTTTTGCGTTTAAGGTGGGCTATTTGATAGATAAAGCACACAGCATGATCGACTTTGAAGATTACCGAGACTTATTTAATCAATATGATACTCTGAGCAAAATCAGCTTTGACTACGCTGTGGTTGAAAAAGAACCTTCCATCCAGGTGATGCGCTATACAGGAAACTGGAAAGACGTTGGTACCTGGAACATGATGGCGGAGGTCATGGCCGAGCAGACTAAGGGCAGGGTTATCTTGGACGAAACCTGTGAAAATACCCATGTTGTAAATGAAATAAATGTTCCGATTCTTTGTATGGGCTGCAAGAATATGATTGTTGCAGCCAGTGGTGATGGCATTTTAATTTCTGATAAAGAACGCAGCGGCTATATGAAGCCTTATGTGGAGAAAATTGAAACAGAAGCCAAATTTGCTGAAAAGTCCTGGGGGACTTATACAGTGATTGACGTACAGCCAGGTTCGATGACAGTAAAGCTGTCTTTGCGAGCCGGGGAGAGCCTGAGTTACCATATGCATAACTATCGAGAAGAAGTTTGGACTGTCGTTTCCGGAAAGGGGAAAGCAATCGTTGACGGGATGGAACAGCTTCTCCGCATTGGGGATGTAATCACGATTGCAGCCGGATGTAAGCATACAGTTGAAGCACTGACGCCTTTGGATATTATCGAGGTTCAACTGGGTGAGGAAATCAGTGTAAGTGATAAGATCAAGTTCAATTTGGATTAGATGGCAGGTGTAAAAATGGAAATTTTAAGATTACAACCTGCCGGTAAGGATTATCTTTGGGGAGGAACAAGGCTCCGGGATGAATATGGGAAAAAGATTGATCTAACACCATTGGCAGAAACTTGGGAATGCTCCGTCCATCCAGACGGCCCCAGTATTGTAGTGAATGGCCAATATAAAGGGAAAACACTTGCAGAAGTGCTGCAGCTGCATCCAGAGTATCTTGGCAGGAAGGTGGAAAATGGTAAACTTCCTATTCTGGTGAAATTTATCGATGCAAAGAAAGACCTTTCCGTTCAGGTGCATCCGGATGATAAATATGCCAGAAAATATGAACACCAAAATGGAAAGACAGAAATGTGGTATGTCATTGATGCAGATGATAGCGACTGTCTGATCTATGGATTTCGGCATAAAGTAACGGAAGCAATATTAAGAAATGCTGTAAAAACCGGCACTCTTGATAAGCATTTACAAAAAGTCCCGGTACATAAAGGAGATGTGTTTTATGTCCCGGCAGGTACAGTTCATGGTATTGGAGCAGGAATACTAGTAGCAGAGATACAGGAATCTTCTAATGTAACATACCGTGTTTACGACTATGACCGTGTAGACAAGAATGGGAAGAAACGAGAACTTCATTTTAATAAGGCAGTTCAGGTCATGAATATGGATGTTGCTCCTGATGTGCGCCAGAAACCGAGAATAGTGAAATATTATCCTGGGTGCTCCAGAGAATTACTATGTCGTTGCAAGTATTTTGAGGTGGAGAGAATCCAGGTCACTAAGGCTTTTTCCTTTTCTGTTTGGGATGAGTCATTTCAGGTCATTATGTGTCTGGAAGGTGAAGGACAGATAGAAACAATGGACGAAAGTATGAAACCGGTGAGGTTTATCAAGGGGCGGACAATGTTTCTTCCTGCTGGAATCGGAAGATGTTTGGTTGTTGGCGATGCTACGGTGCTTAAGATTAGGTGCTAGAACTTTCGTGAGGGAGGATGAATATGTCAAGAATAAAATTTATGAATACGGAAATAGATAATCTCACAATGCAGGAAGCATTAAAGGAAATAGATAAACTGATAAAAGAAAGAAAGTATGCATATGTAGTCACACCAAACGTAGATCATATAGTACAACTTGAAACAAACAAAGAACTTCAGGCTGTGTATGCTAATGCATCATTAATTTTGACAGATGGGAAACCATTATTATGGATTGCAAAATGGTACGGGACACCTATAAAAGAGAAAATATCAGGTTCTGACCTGTTCCCATTGCTTTGTAAGATGGCTGCAGAAAAAAAATATACAATGTTTTTCTTGGGTGCTGCAGAAGGAGTGGCTGCAAAAGCAGCAGATAACCTTATGAAGCGATATAAGGGATTACAAGTTGTCGGTACATACTCTCCGCCATATGGATTTGAAAAAGATCAGATTGAAATGAATAAAATAAATACAATGATCAGAAATGCTAATCCGCATATTTTGATTGTTGGTTTGGGTTGCCCAAAACAGGAAAAATTTATTTATTATAATCGGGAAGAATTAGGTGTACCTATCTCTTTGGGACTTGGAGCAAGTTTTGATTTTGAAGCTGGAAATATAAAAAGGGCACCAAAATGGATGGCTGATCATGGTTTGGAGTGGCTGTTTAGAATAACACAAGACCCAAAACGTATGGCAAAGCGTTATTTAGTAGATGATCGAAAGATTCTCAGCCTGGCAATTAAGTATAGAAAATAGTGTAATAGATTGGAGCGAGTCATGGAAACACTACAGAATCAAAATGTTTTATTGTTTACAAGAACGATGGGACTTGGCGGGACTGAAAATGTAGTATTACAGCTTTGTGAAATATTAAATCCAGTTGTGAATAAAGTTGTGGTTTGTTCGTGTGGTGGAGTAAATGAAAAACGCTTACAAGCTATGGCAATTAAACATTACACGATACCGGATATAGAAAAAAAGGATTTAAAAACATTTTTTTCAACGTTGAGCCAAGTTAAAAAAATTGTAAAAAATGAAAAAATTACAATCATTCATGTGCATCATAGAATGGCGGCATTCTACATTGCATTGTTAAAAATGCAGAATAGCCGCTTGAAATTTTTTGCCACTGCTCATAATACATTTACTGATAAGAATGGACTTACAAGATTTGCATACAAAAATGCATGTGTTATAGCATGTGGTGAAGAAGTAAAGAATAATTTGATTGATTATTATCGCCTGTCAAAAGATAAAGTGGTAGTAATACATAATGCTGTCAAACCTTATATGGAATCTATTAAGTCGGATGCTTATTTAAAAAAGTTAAAAGAAGATGGCTATATTATAGTTGGAAATATAGGGCGACTTTCCGAACAAAAAGGTATGGCATATTTTATTGATTCATATAAAAAGGTGCACGAATCAATAGATAAGTTGAAGTATGTTGTTGTTGGACAGGGCGAAGACGAACAATCTTTGAAGCGAAAAGTTGAAGAAGAACATAATCAAGACAATATTGTTTTTTTGGGTTATCGCTCTGATATTCAAAATATTATTGCTCAAATGGATTATATTGTACTAAGTTCGCTGTGGGAAGGTCTTCCGTTAACACCGATTGAAGCTTTCTCAGTTCATAGACCTGTAATTGGAACGGCAGTAGACGGAACAAAAGAAATAATTGAAAATGGGAATAACGGTTTTTTGATCGCTCCACGCAGCGCTCAGGAAATTGCGGAGAAGGTAATAGAATTGGCGCAAAATGAAAAAGAGCGATTAGAAATGGGAGAACATGCTTACGCAACATACAAGGAAAAATTTGATTTTAGTGTATTTCAAGCTAATATTTTGAATTTTTATAAGCAGAGAATATAATTAATTGAAATGAGCGAGGAACATGATGAAGGGATTTTATCTTATAAATTATATTAGAACCATTCCAGTATTGCTAATTTGTTTGACTTTGAAAATAAATGAACTGATTGAAGAAGATTTGAAAAGAAATCTTTGGTACATAGGCTTTAAGGATATAAGTTTGAGTAGTTTAAATAAGAACTTACTGAAAAATAAGTGCTTTAGAAACATTGTCTATTATAGGATTCACGAAAAAAATAAAGGTCTGTCTTTGATGTTCCGGATTTTATATCCAATCAAGCAAGACTTGGAAATATACGGACAAATTGGGGGAGGGTTCACGATTTATCATGGACACGGAACAGTTGTGAATTTATATAAGGCTGGTAAAAATTTGTCGGTTTATCAAGGCGTCACTATTGGAAATAAAGGTAATGGTTCAAGAAGAGAGATTACGCCTACAATTGGAGATAATGTTTCAATTTGCGCAAATGCCACCGTTATTGGTGGAATTAAAATAGGAAATAATGTTGTGATTGGTGCTGGAAGTGTTGTTACTAAGGATGTTCCAGACAATTGTGTCGCTTATGGGAATCCAGCGGTGTTAAAGAAAAGATAGTAGTGGAGATTCAAATGAAAAAGGTACTGTGTGTGGCAAATTTTTTGTTTGGAAGTGCAAGTGGAGCACAAAGCTTGGCCAGAACGCATGTTAAGGCCTTGTATCAAGCGTTCGGTAAAGAAAATGTGATAGTTTTTGCACTGGTTGGAACAGAAGATGTTGCAGATCAAAAAGATATTCAGGTAAAAAAAGTTGCAAATAAACTACATGTAAGACTTATAAATTTATTAAAAGGTAATACGGGAAAAATCAATTCGGAGATTATTTCTGAAATAATAGAAACGATTAATAGAGAAAATGTAGAGTTGCTCTTCTTAGATGACTCGATTTATGGAAATGCAATTAGGATCATAAAGAAATATCACCCTAAGGTCAAAGTTGCATCATTCTATCATGATATAAAAAGATATCTTGCAGTTGAGTGGGCGAAAAAGAATCCTAAGTCTATACCGGTTCAGATATCGTTGGTTAGCAATGAAAGAAAAACTGCCCAATATGCAGATGTCAATATTGTATTAAACGAACGGGAAGAAAAGCTCTTTCAAAAATTTTATCACAAATCGCCAGAAATGTTACTGCCTATTATTTTGCCAACGCCAAAACTGAGTAGCAGGGGTAAATCGAATAAATGTAATATTTTGTTTGTGGGAGGGTATTATTATCCGAATGTAAACGGATTTAAATGGTTTGTCAAAAATGTGACACCGCTTATTAAGATCAATTATGAAGTTATGTTAGTGGGTAACAGGATGGATTTACTGAAGGATGAATTTAGTGATAATAGCAATGTGAAAGTTCTTGGCAGAGTAGAAGATTTGTCACCTTACTATGAAAATGCTGATATTGTTGTAGGCCCTATTTTTAAGGGGGCTGGTATGAAAGTGAAAACAGCAGAAGCACTTTCCTATGGAAAGATGTTTATAGGAACAGATGAGAGTTTAATTGGTTATAAAGAACTAGCTGGAGACTTACTTGGAAAAAGCATTGTTGTTTGTAATAATGAAGAAGAATTTGCAAGTGCAATAAATAATCTTGATTTTGGAAATGGATTTTGCCCCGAAAATTATGACTTCTTTTTAAGAAATTATTCTATAGAGGCAGCCACGTGTAAACTAAAAACACTTTTAGAGTAGAGAGATAATGGAGGGCAATTAGATGAAAGAGATACATAAAGTCAGTGTCGTTATACCGATATATAATGTCCAAGAATATCTGAATGAGTGCGTAAGTAGTATAGTAAATCAGACATATCAGAACTTGGAAATTATTTTGGTTGATGATGGGTCTCCAGATTCTTGCCCGATGATGTGCGATGCGTGGAAGAATCAAGATGATAGAATAACTGTTATCCATAAAAAAAATGGCGGCTTGTCTGATGCAAGAAACGCGGGGTTGGCTAAAGCATCGGGAGAATACATACTGTATGTGGACAGTGATGATTACTTAGAAAATGACACGATTGAATGGATGGTATCTTGTGCAGTAACTCACAATGCAGAAATTGTTGCATGTACATGTAAGCGGACCAACAATAAAAATGTACCAGATCTTCTCACAAATAAAATTGTGGAGGGAACTGGTATTGAAATGCTGAAATTTGCCTTTGAAAGGGAAATATGGTTTGCATGGGGCAAGTTAATTAAAATTGATATTGCGAAAAACTGCCCGTTTGCCAAAGGACTGATTTATGAAGATGTAGAAAATACACCGAGGTCTTTTTTAATGGCGAATAAGGTGGTTTTTTCTTTAGATGGAAGATACAATTATAGAATCCGAACGGATAGTATTATGGGAGAAAATAAGATTATTCCAAGAAAAGACATTGCTAAAGTAATAGATATGGATTGTGAGTTTATATCAGCTGCGGATATTTCAGAAATAGATAAAGGCAAAATGTACAAGCATTTATTTAAGCAGCTTGCATATAATTATAATTTAGCTGTTAAAGCAAATTCTAAAATTGCAGACGAAGTATGCAAGCGGATAGAAGCAACTTTCTATAAAAATAAAGTGTTGTGGAAAGGATCTGGATCCATCTCAATCCAGCGCAAAATTGGATATTGGTTGATAAGTGAACATGCGGAGGTTTATAAGAAGGTGTATAGGTTATATAGTGTGGGGAGATGAAAATAATGAATGAAAACCATGGGATGAAAATAACTATAAGTACACTCGCATTGATTTCTTTGTGGATTGTAATTGTTCCGATATACTCATTCGGATATCAAACAGCATTGCGAATGCGGTTCTTTTGTTCAATTTTATGTATGATTTATATTATAAGTCATTTTAATTCGAAACTTCTAAAAAAAACATGGTTTATTTGGCTTTACGCAGGTATTACCTTGATTTCCTCGGTTCATAACTATGGAATATGGGGCATTTCTGCGATAATGAACGACTTTTTGCATCCATTTAGTGTACTTGCTATTTTTATTATTCCGCTAATCGTGACGGAAGCTAGTGGGATAAACAAAGTAGCAAAAGTCTTTTTAAGATGTTCGTATGTATATTTTATTCCAACAATGGTAACTGTAATTTTAGCTGGAAGAGTAGATGCAGGTTGGTATGAACCTTATTTTGTTGGAAATAAATTTTTACTGACTTATTATTTTTTGGTAATGTTTTGTTCTTGGGGCATTCTTCATATAGAGGAAATACAGAATACTGTAAAAACAAAAGTTAAAGTGATTGTCTTTTGCGTAGTGGGTATAACCTTTAGTACATATTTATATTGTACAACGGGTGTAGTTTGTTACTTGACTGTACTTATTTTAATGCTTGCGATTCCAATCCGTAAGATATTAGAAAAACCACTAAGTATTGCAATAGCGACTGTTTTATCAGGTGTTTTGCCATTGAGTATGGCTGCGATACTTAGTATTCCACGAGTTAATGCGCTATTGCTTGCTATTAATGAAACCGCAACAATGAATGCACGTGTTAGAATTTATGAAATTCTGATGGGCATTATAACCAAAAAATATTGGATTGGATATGGCTATAATACATTAATAGTAAAAGAACGTTTGTATAGTAATGCACAAAATGGAATGTTACATATTATAGTGCAGTTTGGTATGCTTGGTGCAGCGGCATTGGTATTTTTATGCTTTATGGCTACACGAAATCGTTACAAAAGAAACAAGAATGTAGTTGAATGGTGTGAATTTTGGCTTTTCTCCCTTATTGTGGCAGGCATCATAGAAATTACATTTGGTGTCTTCTTTTATGTGTTTTTGGCACTTATAAATTGTGCAACCAATGCCAAAGAAAAGAGGTGAGATGAAGATGCTATCTGCTGAAAGTGTTTCGATTATTATGCCAGCATACAATGCCGAAAACACAATCACAAGAGCGATTGAATCCATTCAAAGACAAACATATAAAAATTGGCAGTTAATTATTGTAAATGATGGTTCAAAAGATGCTACGCAAGAAATTATACAGAAGAAGTGTACAGAAGATGGTAGAATTAAGGGTTATTTAATTGAAAATTCTGGCCCGGCACAGGCGAGAAATTATGCTTTGGAGCATGCAAAAGGGAAATGGATTGCTTTTTGTGATGCGGATGATTGGTTTACAGAAGATGCACTAGACACAATGGTAACGTTTATGAACGGCGCTTCATCCCAGTTATGTGCATGCTATTATACGTCGAACTGTAGTAATAATGTTATTGTTTATCTGAATAAACAAAAGGCAATATTCCAGTTCTTGACCAATCCGGAGATTGGAGGATATCTGTGGAACAAACTGTTTTTGCGTGAGTTAATTGAAATCGATAAAATTAGATTTGAAAAGGATATCTTTATTTGTGAAGACCTTTTGTTTGTGATTCGATATGCGAGTAGAATTCAAAAGTGTGTTGTAGTTCCTAGAAAATTATACAATTATGATATTCAGCTGAATGGATTGACAAGTGCCGCTTTTTCCATGAAAAAAGTGACACAACTTGATGCGCTTGAAAAAATTGTTTGCGTGTTACTAGATAATAACGATAAAGAGAATTTGGAAGTTGCGAAGAAATTACTGGTGCAAAAAGCGATTTTTACACGTCGAGATGCAACTAAGGCTATAAAAAAGAAGTCACTAAAAAAGGGAACATTGGAAGATAAATATATAAAGAACAAAACGAAAAAGATATGTCGGCAATATGTGAAAGAATATGTATTGAAAGCTGATTTTCCTATCAAATTTAAAGGAATGATGATGTTATATTGCCTGATATAATAATATGCCAGGAAAGGAAGTGTGGTTGTGAAAAGAATAGGAATATTGACTTTTCATAAGTCAATTAACTATGGATCAGTACTTCAGGCTTTTGCACTGAGCGATTTGTTGAGTAACAGAGGCTATGCTGTTGAAATTATAGACTATGAGCCGGCATCGTATAGTACGCAGTATCGAATTTTTGAAAAAAATACAAGTGTTCATAATGTCGCTGCCAATATTCGCAGACTATCAGTTTTTGATATTTTGTGGAAACAGAAAATGGGATTTAAGAAATTTCGGGAGAAATATCTCCCATTGAGTGCCTGTAAGTTTACAATGACTTCGTCTCCACAAGAGTTTTCAAAATACTATGATGCTTTAATATGTGGTAGTGATCAGATTTGGAATGTAACAGCCAAGGACTGTGATCCGATTTTCTTTTTGCCGGGGAAACAATCCTATAAGAAAATTGCATATGCTGCAAGCGTGAATACTGCAACATATAACGAAGATATATGTGATGATCAACTCCGTAAAAACATACATGATTTTGATTACATATCAATTCGAGAGCACAGCGGAGCAGAAAAGATTTCACGCTTCCTGAACACAGACAAGCAGGTTAAGGTGCAACCGGATCCTAGTTTGCTTCAAACGAAAGAAGTATTTGCTTCTATTGCCTCTAAGCGTATTGGAGAAAAGCCGTATATTTTTATGTACTGCGCAAATTATCAGGAGTCTACAATTCGAGCGGCGCAAAAGATGTCGAGGTTGTTAAAGCAGCCAGTTTATACAGTTCTTGTATGTAGATCGGCAACGCAAATTGCAAAATTAAAGAAATCTGGTATTAAAATTATCCGGAATAGAAATCGTCCGGAAGATTTTTTGAGTTTTATTATGAATGCGGATTTTGTTCTTTCAGATTCTTTCCATGGAACGGCTTTCTCTATAATTTTTGAGAAAAAATTCTTTTCGGTTAATGATTACATTAATGGAAAATATGTAGATGATGAACGTATTCGTAACATATTAGGTGAACTTGGAATTTCTGAAAGATATATTAAAGAGGAAGATATACAAAATCTTGATTTTCAGAAAGAGATCGATTATACGTTGGTAACTGGTAAAAGACTGGAACTTGCAGAAAATGCGATAAAGGACATAACAAAAGCGATAGAAGACTAATTGTTTGGGAGATTAGAGAGAATGGAAATGAACCGAAGCAGAAATGCTACACGCAACATAATATTTGGGGTCATCTTAAAAATATATCAACTTGTGATGCCGTTTGCCATGCGCACAATTATTATGTATGAATTAGGGGTAAAGTATCTTGGATTGAATAGCCTGTTTACCTCAATTCTTCAGGTGTTAAATTTGGCAGAGTTAGGCGTAGGAAGCGCAATGGTGTTTTCTATGTATAAGCCTATTGCACAAGAAGACTCAAAAACGATTTGTGCGTTAATGAGGCTGTATAAAATTTATTATCGCGCAATCGGATTGGTTGTGTTTGCCGCAGGCATAGCGCTGCTTCCGTTTATTCCGAAACTGATTGCTGGAGATGTTCCGGATGGCATTAATATTTATGTGCTGTATCTGCTGAATTTGATGGCAACAGTATTCACCTATTGGCTGTTTGCGTACAAAAATAGTATCCTGCAGGCTCATCAACGTCAGGACGTTGTCAGTAAAGTGACGATTGTCACAGATACTTGCAAGTATATTCTGCAAATTGGAATGCTTTTTGTATTTCATAATTATTATTACTATGTGTGCGTGCTGTTGCTGTCACAGATATTCAATAATATTTTGACTGCAATCGTGTCGAATAAGTTGTATCCACAATATCAAGCAGAAGGAAAACTTCCAAAAGAAAGTGTAAAAGAAATCAATCAAAAAATCAAGGATTTGTTTACATCAAAATTGGGCTTCACAATTGTAAGTTCGGCGGATACAGTGGTTATTTCGGCTTTCTTGGGATTGGAAGCTCTTGCAATATACCAGAATTACTATTATATCATCAATGCAGTCATGGGCTTTGTTGCAATTATTTATTCGTCTATCACCGCAGGTATTGGAAATAGTATGATCGTGTATGATACTGAAAAGAATTACCGTGATTATCGAATTTTCACGTTTTTGGCATGCTGGATTACAGCATTTTGTGTCAGTTGTTTCTCCGGATTGTTTCAGCCTTTCATGAAACTTTGGATGGGAAAAGACTTACTACTGCCGTATCCATTAGTAATTCTTTTGTGTGTCTATTTTTGGGTATATGAGTATATTATGATGGCTAGTGTCTATAAGGATGCAGGCGGTATTTGGCATGAAGATAGATTCAGGCCGCTTCTTTCTGGAATAACAAATTTAGGCCTGAATCTATTGACTGTAAAATTTCTTGGACTTTATGGAATCGTTCTTTCAACAATTGTTAGTATGGTTATTATTAGTGCTCCGTGGATCACATCGAATATCTTTAAACTGATTTTCAAAAGAAGTGCTAAAGATTATATTGTAAGACTTGGTTATTATTTGCTGACGGCAATAATAACAACACTGATTACAAATCTGGTGATTGACCTCATTCCGGGAGAAGGATGGGTAGGGTTTATTGTAAAAGCAGCGGTGTGTGTATTGATATCAAATGCTGTAATTATTTTAATGTTGTTTAAAATACCAGAATTCTCAGGTGCAGTTTCTTTAATTGCAAGAATGTTCCATATTAAGAAACTTGTTCAAAGGATTCAGCAGAGATAAGGATATAAAAAATGATAGATTTATTTGCGGAAAAAAAGGATTGTTGTGGCTGTGGGGCGTGTATGAATATATGTCCTAAGATAGCAATCCGTATGGAAAAAGATGAATACGGATTTGTATATCCTAGAATTGATACAGAAAAATGTGTCGAGTGTGGTGCCTGTAAAAAGGTGTGTGCATTTCAGAATGAACCTGCTAGAAGACAGCCACAGAGAGTATATGCGATTGCAAGTAAGAATAATGACCTTGTAAAAAAATCCGCATCGGGTGGTTTGTTTGGAACGATGGCGGTGCATGTGCTGGAACAAGATGGTTGTGTATATGGTGCTGTTATGCAGCATGAAGAACATGAACTGCATATTCGACATGTCTGCTGTGAGACAAAAGAGGAGCTTTATCGATTGCAAGGCTCAAAGTATGTACAGAGTTCTTTGGGAAATATTTTTAGAGATATCCAGAAGAAATTAAAGAATGATATTTTTGTTCTATTTTCAGGCACTCCCTGTCAGGTGGATGCTTTAAAATCGTATCTTAGAAAAGATTATCTGAATTTGCTGACGGTGGACATTATTTGTCATGGTGTTCCAAGTGAACAATTTTTTAATGATTATATTCACTACACAGAGAAAAAAATTGGTGGAGAAATCAGTGAATTTAAATTCCGGGATAAATCTTCGGGTTGGGGTTATAATTTAACAGCAAAGTATATTCAAAAGGATGGAAGTACTGGATATCATAGAACTGCCAGTTCAGATTCATCTTATTTCGACATGTTTATTAATTCTATTGTGTTAAGAGAGAATTGTTATTATTGTAAATATACAAATGGAAAACGAACGGGAGATATTACGATTGGAGATTATTGGGGAATTGAAGCGGAACATCCAGAGGCATTGGAACAGAATGGAGGAAACTTGAGCGAAAAAAGTGGTATTTCGGTTAGCCTGCTCAATAGCGATAAGGGAATTACTTTTTTTGATGAAATAAAAGAGCAGTTTGATTATTACGAATCGACTTTTGAAAAAGCAGCAAAACGGAATACACAGTTGGTACACCCGGTGAAACTTACGAAAGCAAGAAAAACTGTACTGGAAATGTATAGAAAATGGGGATATGGCGCAGTTGAATTTTGTTTCTGGTGCCGTATTCCGAAACAGAAAGCGAAAAATATTGTTAGAAGAGTCTTGCCAAAAGAGACCAGACAGAAAATCAAACAAATGTTACATAGGTAAAGTGCTGGAGGAAGTAGATGTTAGAGAAAGGTGATTTGGTATCCATTGTAATACCAGCGTATAATACAGAAAAATATATAAAACCGATGATTGAATCGTTAAAGGCACAAACGTATCGAAATTTGCAGATCATCTTTGTTGATGATGGCTCATGTGACGGTACGGCAGAGATAATTAAAAATTATCAGAGTGAAGATCATCGAGTAGAGTACTATTATCAAAAGAACCAGGGTGTTTCTATAGCCAGAAACAATGGTATTAAAAGGGTTAAAGGAAAAAAAATATTTTTCTTTGATTCGGATGATACATTTGAAAATGATTTGATTGAGAGCTGTGTAAAATTTGCAATTGCTCAGAATGTGGACGCTGTACTGTATGGATATGCAGATAAAGTGTCAGGGAAAAAGGAAAATGAACATGTCTTTGAGTTACATGGAAGTTTCCGGGACGATCAGATTGCAAAAGAGGTGATACCTTCTTTTCTGGGACATTCATACGAGGATGTAAATGAGTGGTTAAAAGGGAAAAAAGGTTTACGCATTGGAAAAGAGCATACGGCACTTTGGAGAATCATGCTGGATGTTGAGACGATAAAAAAGAATAATCTTCAATTTGATGCTTCCCTTTCTCTGGGAGAAGATACTAAATTTATCAATACCTATCTGTTATTTGCTGAATCAATTGGAGTTTTGGAACGTACCCTTTATTATTTGACGATTCGGGAGGGCAGTGCGAATGTTACAAGTAATGGAAATCCGATTCTCATGACAAAAAATAAAATCAAATTGATTGATGCTCGTAAACAAATTGATTCGATGGCAATAAAAGGCGGAATCATTACAAATGAATTTTGGCAGGGGACTTTGATTTTTTCAGCGGTTCAGCTTGCGTTGAGGCTTTCACATAATTCAAAAGCATCTTCAAAAGAAAATTACGCTGTTTATATTGAATATCTTAATAATTCAGATGTCCAGAAAGCGATAAGAAACTATTCACCTGTTGTAGCAGTGAAAGCGATTCCGTTCTATATGCTGAAATGGCATATGGGGAAATTGTTGTTTTATCTGTGTAAATTGTTGCCCGAAAGTGTAATGAATCGGTTTTAATAAAATGAAAGGAGATAATGCCGTAGTTGATGGCGTTAAATAATATGAAAACAGCAACTATAACATTTCATGCGCCTAATAATAATGGCTCGTTTCTTCAAGCCTATGCGCTGCAAAAATATTTAACAACTCGTTTTGAAGATATTGAAAATGAGATCATTGATTTTCAGCCGGAATCGCAGCAACAGCAATATGCTGTTTTTAGAAAAATTTATTCTAAAAAGGACATATTAAGAAATCTAATATCGATTCGGCATTATAGAGCATTATCTAAGAGGTTTTCGTCTTTTTCAGAAATGCGTGAAAAATATTTAAAAATGACGAAACGTTGTACTACAACAGAGGAGGCGCTAAAAATTGCTGATAACTATGATTTAGTTATAGCAGGAAGTGATCAGATTTGGAATACGACTGCAAGAGATTTTTCGGAGGCTTTTTTTCTTCCGGGGATTTCCAAGAAATCCACATATGCTGTAAGCTGTGGCCCACATTTAAATGAAGTTGATTGTGATAGGATTTGTAGTGCTATGGAGTCATTTGAGAATGTTTCAGTAAGAGAAAATGATACGAAGGATTTTCTTGAAAAGCACACAAAAAGAAGTATTGAGACGGTTTTAGATCCTACATTTCTGCTTACGAAAGAGGATTATTCGGAACTATATGAGAAAAAACGTATCTTAAAAGAAAGGTATGTATTACTTTATACAATCAACTATGATGAAGATGCCTTAAAGCAAGCAGTAAGCGTAGCCGAAAGGTTGGGAGGCAAAATTGTAGTTCCCTTTACGGGATATAGTGCTATAAAGGCTAAAAAATATGGAATAAAAGTCATGTGGGATGTGGCACCAGACGTTTTTTTAAATCTGATTGAAAATGCAGAATGTGTATGCTCAAATTCTTTTCACGGGATTGCGTTTTCGATTATTTTTAAAAAAGAATTTTATCGAGTAGGAACAATGGATCAAACAGGTAAAATAAAAAAAGATGATAGAATTGATAATATTTTAAATTGGTGTGGGTTGAGCAATAGGAATTATGGAGAAACCAACGGTAACGGAAAAATTGATTATATACAGGTGGAGCATACATTAAATACATTGAGAAATCGTTCTAATCAGTACATATATAATATGCTAATTAATTGAAATGGAAAAGAAAATTATGAACACAACATTACTTATCATGGTTACCGGAATCGGTAGCTGATTTGGAACCAGGAATAAAACAGTTGGAGCCGGTTGATGATGCTAACCATATCATCATGGACTACTTGATTCATGATGCGATTGAGGAAATACTTTTCCCTAAGACAAAATCAGCAACCAATAAACAGATACATTAATTAGTGACAGCTATAGTAGTCTGAAACCGGAGGAAGAAACCTTCCGGAGGGTAGTAAGAGGACATTGGAGTGTAGAAAGCATGCACTGGCCTCTGGATGTAACGTTCCGGGAAGATACAAATCGTCGTTAGACAAACAGGCAGCGTAAAGTTCAAATATTATTAGGAAATGGAGTTTGAGTCTCCTGAAGATGATCGAGATATCGAAGCCGGGCTTATCAATGAAAAAGAAACGGTTTATAATAAGTCTGCGCTCGGTTCAGAATTTGGAGGAAGTTCTAGCTTTTTAAAAAAATGAGAATGTAATCTTTGGGAGTGGAAATCCATTCATGCGTTTGGCGTGAAAGAATCCTGACAAATGTTGACTTTTTATTACGCAAATGCTAAAAATATTAAAGAAATATTTTTTTGGGTGAAGAATATGAAAAATCTATTCGATATACACTGCCACATCCTTCCGGAAGTAGACGACGGCGCCAAAACTATGGACATGGCGTTGAAAATGCTTCAAATGGAATATAAGGATGGCGTGCGTTCTATCATCCTGACCCCGCATTTCCGAAGGGAAATGTTTGAAACACCGCAGGAAAAGATAGAACGGCAGTTTGAAATTTTGAAAAAGAAAGCAGAAGAAAAAATCGGCATGGATCTGCATCTGTATCTCGGCTGCGAATTTCATGCGAATATGTCGATGACAGAAACCCTGCTCAATAAGGAGCGGCCCACGATGGCAGACTCGGACTATGTGCTGACTGAATTTTCCGGCGCGGTGGATTTTGAATTTGCGCGGGAACGTGTCTATGCGCTGGTCACTCATGGCTTTATACCGATTATTGCTCATGTGGAAAGATACCCAAACCTTCGAAAAGACATGGGCGGTTTGGAAAACCTGAAGGAAATGGGAGTTCGCCTTCAGATAAATGCCGGAAGCATTTTGGGCGAGGAAGGATTTGCAGTGAAACGTTTTTGTAAAAAACTGATGAAAAACAACATGCTGGACTTTGTTGGCACAGACTGCCACAGAACCAACAAACGTGTTCCAAATTTAGGTCCTTGTGCGGAATATATGGAGAAAAAAATGGGCAGAGCTTATACTGAGCGTATCCTGATCCATAATCCGCAGAAAATAATAGAAAACATAGGATAGGAGAAAAAGTATGGAAACAACACAGCAGAACAATGATGAAATGGAAATTGATTTATTGGAATTGTTCCATGTACTTTGGAGCAAAGCGCTGGTAATCCTGCTGTCGGCGGCAGCGGTGGGACTGGCGGCTATGCTGGTGACACAGGTTTTTCTGACACCTCAGTATCAGTCTACGACTAAAATGTATATCCTGACCCAACAGAACAATGATACGGTTACCAGCAGCGACCTGCAGGCAAGTGAACAGCTGACCCAGGACTGCGCGGAGATGATCCAGAGCCGCCAGGTTGCGGAATCGGTGATCAGTCAGCTGGGATTGGATCTGACAGCCGGCGGATTGCTGGAAAAGGTAACGGTTACAACCTCTGCCGATACCCGGATCATTACTATTGATGTACAGGACGAGGATCCGTATCTTGCGCGGGACATTGCCAATGCGCTGAGAAGGATCGCCGCCGATACGATCCAGGATGTTATGAATATTGAGGCGGCGAATGTTTTTGAGGAAGCCAATATCCCAGAGGAGCCGGTTAGTCCTTCCGAGATAAAAAATACTCTGATGGGTGTGTTTCTCGGTTTTGTGATTGCATTGGCGGCAGTGATCATTTCCTATTTAACGAATGATACGATCCGTACGTCCGAAGAGGTGGAGCGCTATCTTCACCTGAGCACGCTCGGAATTATTCCGCTTGCCGAGGGTGAAGTGAAGAACAAGAAGAACAAAGCGAAGAGAAGAAGATAAAAGGGAGGGAATTGTCGTGAATCAGGTTACTGTGAAAAAAGAAAAATCAAATTACCAGATCGAAGAGGCGTACAAATCTCTCCGGGCAAATCTTCAGTTCTGCGGGGATGACAAGAAAGTGATCGCCATCACAAGCTGTACGCCGAATGAGGGAAAGAGCAGTGTCAGCCTGCAGCTTGCGATTTCTCTTGCCGAGAGCGGGAAAAATGTGCTCTTTATCGATGCGGATCTGAGAAAATCGGTATTGCTTGGACGAACCAAGGCAGGGCAGCAGACGGTAAGGGGATTGACTCATTACCTGACTGGTCAGTCGGAATTGAAGGATGTGGTATATTCCACCAATATCCCGAAGTTGTATCTGATTTATTCCGGTCCGTTCCCGCCGAATCCGGCGGAACTGCTGGGCGGCAAGAATTTCCGCTCGTTCCTGAAGGCGGTGCGCAAGGTTTACGATTATGTGATCATTGATACGCCTCCGCTGGGAAGTGTGATCGACAGTGCAGTGATCGCGGAAGAGTGCGACGGAGCGATCATGGTCATTGAATCGGGTGTGATCAGTTACCGTTTTGCCCAGGAAGTAAAGGCACAGCTGGAAAAAAGTAACTGCCCCATTCTTGGCGTGGTGCTGAATAAAGTGGATATGCAGAAGCAGGCATACGGAAAATATGGAAAATATTACGGCAAGTATTATGGAGAGTACGGAAAGAAACAGGAGAAGTAGAGATGAAAAAAGGACTTGTGGCAATGTTGCTTCTGGCATGCGCGGCGCTGCTTGCCGGAAATGTAGTGGTTTATATCGGGGAGGATCGGAATGGTCCGGAGATCACCGTTCCGCAGGAGGAGATCACCTATGTGGCGGGTTCGGACACTTCCGCGCTGTTGAATGGTGTGACTGCAGCGGATGACCGTGACGGAGATGTTACCAGTACGGTGACGATTGAGAGTATCATTCCCAATGAGGATCAGACCGGAGCTTCTGTTGTTTATGTGGCGAAAGACAGCAAAAATAATGTAACGAAAGCGGTCAGGTTGATTTCCTATGCTGCAGATGCCGGTCAGGCAGCTGCTCAGGAGGCGGATGCCGTTGCGCAGCAGGCTGCCCAGGAAGCAGCTGCTGCGGATCAGACGGCGGCGTCCGGTGAAGACGCTCAGACGGCGGACGACGGAGCTGCTCAGAATGAGGCGGCGATCGCAGCGCTTCCGGCGGAGAGTCCGAGGTTTTATCTGACCCAGTATTCGGTAGAAGTGGAACGCGGCGCTGAGTTGAACCGGCTGGGTTACGTACAGGATATCACCGACGATAAGGACAGCCGTGACGAATTATATCAGGGCATCCAGATTTCCGGAGAGGTGGATACCAATACGCCCGGAGGGTATATGCTGGAATATTATGTAGTGGACAGCGACGGAAATACTTCCAATACGGCACAGCTGAAAGTTACGGTAAAGTAGTTATCCGGATGGTTAGATGGAAATAGAAGAATAGAGTGATAAACTTCGCAGAGAACTGTCACTGGAGAAGAATTCTCCGGCGGCAGTTTTTTTGCGGAATCCGATTTTGGTTGACAGATAATGGAAGAAAGGGTATTATGGTAGTTAATTAGTGCTATGAGCAAAAATGCAAAATTTTGACATGAAATTCCAATACTTTCGTATGAGAAATGGAAAATAAGAATGTTGTTGACCTCATAAATTATCAAAATACTGATTTACTTGCCTGTCTCTGAATT
>OLQX01001254.1_pt1 | contig 23330 bp, 22 predicted proteins | sample 1672581 | NCBI WGS metagenome assembly OLQX01 (sample SAMEA3136701, study PRJEB25190) | human gut metagenome | reverse complement strand
TATACAAAATATTAGTATACTAAATACTTTGTATCCGGAATATTTTGAATACAAAAAAATAATCGTATACTAACAACTGAGTTCTAATATTACGGGATGACTGAGGTTCTAAAAGACAAACACAACCTGGTATATACGAACGACTGTGTATTCGAAAACAACCGGATACAATTGCAGTCTTGTCTGCTTGAATGTTGGCACACCTTTGTTAACCAATATTCGTTTAACCCATATTTATTTTTGATATGACATAAATGGAGATGTGTAAACGACATATCGTAAACGGACTCGCAACCGGATATGATATGCTGCCAGCAGCTCCGTAATCTTTAAACCAGATCTTTCACGAAGAAAACTCGAGTGACCTGTATCCGCAATTTTGTGGCACTACAGGATTATACTTCGTGCTTGGTCTGGTTATTTTTGTGCCCAGAATACAGGATACGAATCTTGGTTTTCCCTTGTTTTTGAGGCGAGCATATTTAGAAACGGACAGAGGAATGCGGATTATGATGTGTGAAAAAGATGGAAAGAAATTATCGCATTCCTGACGAGGTTTCCAAAAAGTGAGCCTTATGATGATCAGAAAACGAAAACGGAGGAAAGAAAAATGAGAGTTAGTGATATGTATAATTCCATTAAAGACCTGCTTGAGGTCAATGTTATATCTGAAAAATACAATAGAGATTTATTAGAGAACACAAAACATAGGGTTCTTGGAGATATTGCAATTGTGTATGTCTTAAACGCAGCTAATAGGGATTTTGATGAAATTATGAATGCCGTTTCAGTATCAGTCTTAAATACTGTAAGCATAAAGCAGATCGAAAATGATGCTCTTATGAATTCCATGACAAGAAACCCAGCTGTTATCAAGTCTATGGACTCCGAAATTGAGTCAATTATTGGAACTCAGATTCCGAAAGATGAGGCAACAAGTATGATGTATATAGCATCCGTTCCAAGCAAAAAGTTTGGTGCATGCGTACTCGCTTATCCAGGATTCTTTGAACAGGCTGCAGCAACTGTTGGTGGTAGTTATTACGTAATCCCGTCATCCGTCCACGAATTAATCCTTGTTAAAGATTCTGGTGATCTTTGCGATGACGGTATCAACGAATTAAAAAACGAAATCGAACTGATAAACAGAACTGTTCACGCTCGTGAAGATATCTTATCAGACAATCTGTATCATTATGACGCCGAATCTCAAAAGTTCGAAGTCGTCGAAGATTACATTCGTCGGACTCGCGAATAGGTCAAAATTCAGATTTCGTGTCCTGATAGTGTGAACGCATGATTGTTTGAATTATTGGGATACGGGATATTCGTTCACAAAAATGGAGGACACAAAATGAGTTTAAAATACGATTTGATTAAAGATAAGATTACAATCAGGATGGTTCCACGTGATAAAGGAGAAGCTCTTTGTTGTGCTTTCCCGGACCTGCATATTTACGACGCCATTCATATCACGATTGGTGGAATGTGTGCTGTATTCTGTCTTGGAACGAAAAACAATTCCATCATTACAGATCAGACACTAGATGCACTGAATATCACAGAGTATGAATTCAAATCAGACGTGTTCGAAAATGCAGCTAAAAACAATCCGGCAGTTATGAAAAGCCTGGTTGAAATCCAGGGTAGTGAAACAGAATTTGATTCATGGATCGATATTACGCCTATTAATGTTTTCGAGATTAGTGACAAAAAGAAAGACAAGTCCATTTATGTCGTCTCAAATGCCAGAAAACAATTTGGAGCTTCCGTTTTGGTATATCCGAACTTTTTGAAACAGGCAGCAAAGACAATCGGTGGTAGCTTTTTCGTCTTACCATTTTCCGTGCACGAGATCATTTTAGTAGACGATAAAGTTGCAGTAAGCGCCGATTACTTGAGTGATAAACTTCAGGACATGCTTTTGGGCGACGAAGCATTAAATCATGATGATTATCTGACGAACGTCTTGTATCATTATGATGCAAAAGCAAACAGACTTGAAACATCTTGGGAATATGTACGTAGAGTTGCTAAAGAGAAATCGAAAACGTCTCAATGGTAGTAATTGTGTGGTGGCGGAATATGTAGACGCACAGGGAGGGACTCCGTAGTAGTGGCACGCATCTTCGTAAATGTATGTCGCGTCTGGTATAGGAAAGTAAGTAGTGTGAGCGGAGTTATACAGGGTGAAAATCCCTGTCCACACAATTTAAGGAAAAGGATGATGATAAGGATGATGGGAGTTTGTCAGATTAACGATTAAATTCGTGTTCAATATTTGAAAAGCGGAAAGAGGGAAATATATGAATTGTTATTATATTGGTATGGACGATGTTATTGCAAACGCATTTATCGAATCCATAAAACAGAACGGAAACAGGTTTCTTACATACAAACAGATTTATGACTATGGTGACAAAGCTGTAGGTTTGATCCGCAAAGATGCTGAGGTTCTTTTTGATAAATCGAATACAGACATTGTGTTGACGGATTATGCTGATTTCTTTAGTGAGCAGATAATAGATGGGACTCTCGGTATTGAATTAAAACAAGAAAAGTCCAGATCAGATTTGATCAATCAGTTCCGAGGATATCTGCCACTCGATGTATTGCGCGCGTTCGTGTCTGTTTCTATCTGTGCTGACTGACGAGCGACGATTAGTAAATAGTTCTGCATTGTGTATCCCATATTTAGGATAACAAAAAGTATACGCATACAAGGAGGACAAATGTATGAAACCAGAAGTCAAAATGAATTGTGTTACCGAAAATGAATTGAGTCTTGTGAGTCTTGTCAAAATGAATTGTGTTATCGAAAATGAATCGAGTCTTGTGAGTCTTGTTGTGCTTCCAAAAAGCAAGGTTCCTGATATCGAAGAAATTGTTCATGATGAACTGGAAGATCTTGCAATCATCTATTGTTTCATGAGTACGGAAACAGAGGGACAGAAACATCATATCATTATGATTCCAAATGATACTTTAGATGCGATTGGGTACACAGAAGATCAGATTAAGAAACAGGCAGTCGCAAATACAATCAATAAACAGCCAATGCATGTATCTTCTATTGGTTCTTTTATTGCCAGTATGTATAAATTAGATCCACAAGGATTGGACCAAATTCCGATGTATGTCGCTACCGTATCTGATTACCAGTTTGGAGCAAAAGTGCTTATGTATCCGGAGTTCTTTGAATACGCCGCGGCAGTTGTTGGCGGTAGCTACTATATTCTTCCGTCATCTATCCATGAGCTTATTCTTCTCGCTGATGACGGCACATCGACCGTAGAAGATCTGCAAAACACAGTGAGAGAGATTAATCAGACTGAAGTGTCGGAATCTGATTTTCTTTCAGATGAAGTTTACCATTATGACGTTAACACAAAGAAGTTCGAAAATGCTTCTGCGTACTATAATCGGGTAAACAGATTGAGTTAACGGTAGTTTTGTAAACAAAAAGAAAAAGACCTTGATCTGCGAAATCAAAGGTCTTTTTTTTGTCTTCGTTTGTTTGTTTTCTTACAGCTCGCAATCTGTAAGAATTATCTCTTGGAATACTATTCTTTGAGATTTCATGATCAGGCTTCCCTTTTTTCATGCCCATTTATACCACCTGTGAAATGGGACACTATCTTTGCGGCTTTTTCATTTGGCTGATCCGCTGCCGTATATGGGATCTTATTCGTCCCTATTTCTGTTGCCAGCATTTGTACCAATATCGTATTCGCATACCACATATTGGTATCTCCACTTAGGATATAACAAGGATTCTCATTTTTGTCAACACTTATTTGCAAAATATTTCAAAAATATGCATTATGTTGACGGATTTTTGTAACCACTCTTTGTTTTCTGGAGATCGTGCTTTTTTATCGTTTTCGGAGCTCTGTAAATTCAATCGTCTTATCTGCCTTGATACTTCCGCATTGAATGAAAAATATAGACAAGTAGCTTCTGTGTTCGCAATTGCGTTTGCGCAGAGGTTGAAAGATGGATACAGACAGCTTGGAAAAGAAATCAATATCTTTGTGGATTCTGACATTCGTATCCTGAATAAACAGATGCCATTTCTTATAGACCAATTACTGAAAACAGAAGAGAGTGGGAAATAACCGTGTTAGTATTAGAATCGTTTTATGACATTAGGTCAAAAAATCAGGGGCATCAAAATCTACGGATACAAACGATGATCCAGTTCCGACTTTTGAAATTGGAGAACTATTATCCGAATTGAAAGAAGTTGCACTGAGTGTACAGATGTATACTCGATATTAGAGTCTGCAAAATAGCAGGCTCTTTTCTTATGTACAAAAGTATTTGTAAACAACGAATAAACTACTAGTAGTTAAACTACTAGTGAATAAACAACTAGTAAAACATTCACTACGTAATAATATACTATAGTAGTTTGCTATTACGGTGCACTAAGGGGAATCCTGGGTGTCGTATTCGGGCTTAGAATCCGGCTAATTGGGGCTTTGCTTGGAACTGAAAATAAGGGATTCAGAACAACGAATACAAACTACTATTACAATGACAGCTATGAAAACAAAACATATAGTAAGTAATGTTGTAAACATCAGTGACCCAGACATAGGTTTCCTATGTCGTGCTGCTCCTCTCCGTGGTCTTTGTTTTTGTTCTCTTCTTTTCATCTCCATCGTTTTTGACCACTGCTGTTTTTGCAGCGGTTCGTTTTTGAAACCTGTTTGTTTTGGTCACCTTATTTGCAACCACAGTATCTTTCTTCTCCTCTTATCTGTTTCCTCGTTTATTAGCCTTCTATTTCTTTCGCATACCAATAACCCGATACCTTAACATTATCTGCCATCATTTCGTGTCCGCCGTTTTGTATCCGCTTATCATCCTCTCAATCGCATACCAGCTTTGTGATACGCTTATCAGGACACAGATCCTATCGTTATATCATCTTGCTGGTACGCTGATATTCTGGAAATAATATATTAGGTATCGGCTTGCTGGTATGCTGATATAACGAGGTCAAAATCTTTACATACCGGCTTGCTGGTATTCCGTTTTCGGATTCGGTGTTTCGTACCCACATATTTCATATCATCTAGTTGGTACTTCTTCTGGGTACTGGACTTGGAATCCGTATCATTCTGTATATCATCTAGCAGGTACTTGTTTTCGGTATCATTACCTGGATCCATATGTTTTAAATATCATCTAGCCGATATTTCGGATCAGCACTCAGATACCGCCCATATATCATCTAGCTGATACCAGTTTGTTTTCGTGTCCGTTTGTATCGATATCATCTAGCTGGTAACTAAATAATCCGAACTCTATATACCGCATACCAATAACCTGATACCAGAATGATCGATATCTGAAACAACCGGACACACATTCATATCATCTAACTGATATCTGACACCTATTCTATGTATGCTGTTTTATATATCACAGTCTGATTCTATATATCTGCATACGAATATCCGGTGCCAAAACATTCCGGATCCGCATAATACCATCTAGTTGGTATCTCATTTCTGGATCCGATGTTCCAGTTACCAAACTTAGTATTCAAATATATCCGTATATCATCTAACTGATAACCAACAACCTCGTGCACATTTGATGTTACTTCAGACGCTCCGCATCCATTGTTCTTGATACCTCTATTCTGTATGCACATATTCTGCATCTGTCAGTCTGTTCCTTGATCATCTGCATACTGTTGCCGGTATCGAAACAAACGGATGCCACTGTGAACCCGTATACGCCACGTATAGCCATTTTAACCAGATTACAGGAGAATCTGTAACTGGAATGTTTTGTGTCCGAATATGCGCCTTCTAACACCTGCAAACGACAAGAACGGACACGAAATAACAGGTTACCAAAAGAATGCCTCTGTGAGCTCGTATACGCCCCGTAGAGCCCATTTAACTAGCAGCCAGACAATTGGGTAACAAATGTCTTTAGATCCCAGATAAGCCGTATACAGAACATGTGAGACATATAAGGAGCGGATCCGGAATAAGGGCTGCAGGATCATGGGGCTCAAAAATACCGGCACATAATTGATATACCACCTAGATGATATAGCATGTATTCGGCTCCTAAATATCGTATCCAGAAGAATAAGGAACCAATCAGGATTATATAGCGGATACAAAAGACCGGAGCCAAAAACGATGTGTGATCGTACGTGCGGAAACAGATGTTGGCATACGAAAAGTGTGTGTGCTCATGATCGGGATCAGAATACGTTGGATGCGGATGAGCGGAACCGGATGAGTAGTTTTCGTTATATCTGATATCAAGAATTAAAGATCACAAGTGCATACCACCTAGATGATATTGATGTGACAGAAAACAAGATGACTGGTTCCGAAAGGAAGTCAGCACCCGACATATCGTCTCCTTGATTTATGTATCCAATGCAGCATACCAGCTAGATGATATTACAGAAAAATGAGGATATAAAAAGAGCGGAGACCAAACACATGGTGCGAAAAGTGTCCGCATACCATTGATCGGATCCGAAAGAGAGTTGTTTGCTAAGCAGATAGAAAGCAGATAAAGATGAGGATCTAAAGGACGGTATGCAAAACGAAGCGCAACTAAGATGAGAGGGTGTACGAAAAATGGAGGGCGAGAGGTGGATTGCAAAAACGAGAAACAAACACCGGTTGCAAAAGAAAGGAACAAAAGCAAAAGCACATAAACAGATAGGAAATAAAAGCAGATGGAAAACAAAGACCAGAAAGCAGCAGTAAGTTTCCGTAATAACAGTGTGTTATTACTGGGTTCCTGATGTTTTCAACATTACTTACTATATGTTTTAGTGATGTAGTAGTCATTGTACTACTAGTTGTTCTGTTACTTTGTACCCATGCCGCACATATTTAGTAGCAGATGGAGATGGGTTTGATTTTGGTGCCGAAGTAGTTAACCCCATCACTCGCAATCCATCAGTCTGGCACCGGAAAAGAGGAAACAAATATGAATGCAACAGGAAGCGGATTTTCATATATCCATGTCGAACCAATGACATCCAAAAATATTGTAACCGGACTGACGAAACACTACACCAGGAATTTTAAAGGCGGGTTTGCTTTTTTGGACCCGAAAACAAATGAGCCCGTAGATGTGGAAGTCAAAGCAACAATGGCAATGGATAAGGGTCCGAAACATATTGATTACACAAGAAGTAAAGATAACGAGATCTTAGTCGGGCACGAAGGAATGGACGTCATGAAAGCAGCTATGGAAAAAGTAACTGGAGAACAGATCAGTGACGCCGAGTGGAGCCGTGTCCGAAAATATGATCGAAAGAAAGAAAGCGACAGTTATGAGACAACAACAAAACAGGATTTTGATTTTCGTTATGGAGACGGAGAGCGTGTGCGGAAGAATGCCGTCAACATTGTGGATATGTGTATGACATACCCAGGATCCGTCAAAATGTATCACACGGACAAAGACGGAAATCGGATTGAGCATCCGGAAGTTAATTATAAGTATTTCCGAGAACATTGTGATCAGATTGGAATGGATCAGTATCGTGACCCGAACACAAATGAGATCGTCTCATTATACGGACTACCAGCTGATCAGGAAGAATTTAAAAAATGGAAAACAAGAACACTTGAGTGGGTAAACGAACGAATGGGTTCCGATAATGTATTGCTCGCAACTTTACATATGGATGAATCGATGCCGCACATCCATGTACAGTGTACACCGATCGTGAAAGACGAAAGAGGAATCAAACGATTTTCGTATTTAGATTACTTTGCTTTCCAGGACTTTGCAAAATTGCAGTCAGACTTCGCTTCATCGTTTGCGGATATGGGTTACAAAAGAGGCACTTCCGGATCGATTGCAAAACATTTATCACCAAAGGAAGCCCAACAGATCGTAGCCAATGAGCGCAAACCACTCCCAGAAGACCAGGATGAACTCCGGATCTATACAAAGCAGCTGCAGGAACAGATTGGCAGACAGAAAGTAGAGCTTATTGAAAAACGAAGGGCATCCGAAGAAATTGAGCACATGCAGGAACGAATTAACAAAATGCATACAAAAGGTGCCGAATGGGAACGAGAAAAGAAACGTATGCAGGATGAGATGAAAAAGATGATTGATGATCAAAAAAGATCTGTCATTTACAGCCAGCTGATGCAGACAATCCAGTTTGGAACACAGAAACTTGAGAAAACGGACAAAGACCTTGCAGATGCGTACGTCCGTCTTGTAAACAATGTCGTTGACATGGGTGACGAAGAAGTAAGAAGACTTGGACTTCAGTTCGCGGAATTAGAGAAAGCAAGAGTACAGGGACGAGTTACTGGCGAACGAATCTTTGGATATAACGGATTCATGATGGATCTTGATTTTGACGGACATGATGACCGTATTGAGGATGACGACCCGTTAACCATTGAAGACGAATCAAAACAGAGAAACGAGTAAAACGTTAACAAGCTCCGGGACCCAAAACGTTCCGGAGTGTATAGAAAGGGATTATGGTCAACTACCAATCACTAAAGTGACGGGCTTGTAAAAAGTCCTGGTTGACTAGCCTCAGTTCTTACATTGTATTTCCGTGTGAGAACTACGTTATCCATAAATAGGGAATTTAATCCCGGTGATAGTCACCTGCAGATGTCATACCTAGTCTGCAGCTCTGAGGTCAGTGATTAAACAGGTCCAAAGGGTAGGAACAGTGTTGCTGACAGGAAACTATGGATAACATTGGCGAAGGTATAAAATGAGCAGACTGAAAGATATCTGTTCATTCTACAGTTGTGTGACACTGGTTTACAACACAAAGTTACACAATTTAACAACAGAAAGGAGTGTCTGACATGGTATATGTGTTAGGACAGGACGGACATCCGCTTATGCCGACATGCAGGCACGGTAAAGTCAAAAGGATGTTAAAGTCCAGGATGGCAAAAGTAGTAAAGAAATGTCCGTTTACCATACAGTTACAGTATGAGAGCACGACTCATACACAGAAAATAAATCTTGGCATTGATGCAGGAAGTAAAACAATTGGAGTTTCTGCAACGACTGAATCAAAAGTATTATACGAGTCTGAGGTTGTTCTAAGGAATGACATCGTGGAACTGCTTTCCGGAAGACGAGCCTTAAGACGCAGCCGCAGGAACCGAAAGACCAGGTATAGAAAACCTCGTCTTGATAACCGAAGAAGACCGGATGGGTGGCTCGCTCCGAGTATCAGGCAGAAGATCAAGACTCATGTCACAGTTGTGGAAAACGTAATGAAGATTCTTCCTGTGACAAAGATTATCGTCGAGACTGCCAGTTTTGACATCCAAAAGATCAAAAATCCGGAGATCGAAGGCGCTGAATACCAGTACGGAGAACAGCTTGATTTCTGGAATGTTCGGGAATATGTATTATTCCGGGATGGACACACCTGTCAGTGCTGTAAAGGGAAATCAAAAGATAATATCTTAAACGTACATCACATTGAAAGCAGAAAGACCGGTGGGAATGCACCGAACAATCTCATTACGTTGTGTGAAACCTGTCACAAAGCTTATCACAAAGGCGTCATCACACTGCCAAAGGAGATACATCGTGGTATGAGATTTCGGGATGCTGCTTTTATGGGTATCATGCGATGGGCGTTCTATGACAGGTTAAAAGAACTGTATACTCCATTTGGCGTCGAAGTAATCAATACCTATGGATATATCACAAAGAACACACGTATTGAACATGGATTACCGAAAGAACATTATGTCGATGCAAGGTGTATCAGTGGTAACCCGGCAGCAAAACCTTTAGGTCATTATTATTTCCAGAAGAAAGTCCGCTGCCACAACAGACAGATACATAAGAATACCATCCTTAAAGGCGGAATCCGGAAACGCAACCAGGCTGCATATCTGGTGAATGGATACCGGTTATTTGACAAAGTAAAGTATCAGAACCAGGAATACTTTATATTCGGCAGGAGAAGCAGTGGTTTCTTCGATATCCGTACTTTGGATGGTACGAAAGTCAATAAAGGAAGTATCAGTTGTAAGAAGTTACAGCTGGTCGAAAAATCAAAGCACTATTTAACAGAACAAAGAAAGGTAGCGGCATAGCCAGGAGTGCTCCTCCCATGACTGATATAATAGAACTAGCATTCTATTATCATGAGTCGCGGGTCTCCGAATATGGCTAGTTAAAGGTATTAAGATGAATAGAGGATCTTTAAAACCAACTGAACTGATTGAGAAGGATGAGAACAAAGAGCAGCAGACGGATTTCGAAGCCAACACTCGTCCCCAGAGGTTTCATAGACCTACCGTCCGGATGGATTCTAAGGTAACCCAGACATACGGGGACCAAATAGCGGATCCGGCATTAAAGAACCAGCCTCTGCGTGCTCATAAGGTCGGCGAAAATAATGGAGATGTTATATTAAGAACCGAAAAAGAAGCACGCGTTATACTGGTTCCGAAACAAGAGGTTACGGCTTATGAGAGAACGGGACAGCCAACGATACTGACCGTGTTTCTGGTTATTGTTATCATGATTCTTGGAGTTCTATTGTTTTTGTAAGCGTTGTCGTGGTAGACGATGTAGGTTTTTGTTTCCTATGTCTGTGTTTAACCTATATGTTGTTCTGGTTTAACATCCATCACGATACCAGATAGTGTAAAAACCATTGAAAGTAATGCATTTAGAGATTGTGCTGGTTTGACATCCATCACGATACCAGACAGTGTGACAAGTATCGAATATAAGGTATTCTCTAGTTGTTCGTCCTTAACATCTGTTACATACAAAGATACTGTATATACAAACAAAGCAGAGTTAGAAAAGGCATTAAGTGATAACAATGTTACTGTTGGTAGTGATGTTTTCGCTAACACCGGATTACAGTAAGCAACAAAACAGAAAGAGATCGTCGTACATGTCGGTCTCTTTTGTTTTTGTCTCCCATCTCGTATCCCATATTTAGTACATAACAAATAAACGTATTCAAAGAAAAGGAGACGAAACATGAACATTTACAACAATTTTGGATTTGGAAACAGCGCAGAGAGAATCAAAAACATGGAAAGAGTGATTTTCGTGAACATGACTAAAACCAAGTATGCCTTAGATATCAAGGACAGCATCGATAGAACAAAGGTATACGATTCGAGTGCACTGATTTATCCAGAACGTGGATCTTTGCAAACCGAGTTTGTTTTCGAGCAGACGGATTCTGTATCTGCAGTTTTCAAATATGCAGACAAAGACACAGCAATCCTGAATTTCGCAAACTTCACAACACCAGGTGGCGGATTCATTTACGGAGCCATGGCTCAGGAAGAAGCATTGTGTTTAGAAAGCACTTTGTATCCGGTTATTAGCGATCGAAAACTTGAATCCTACTACTTCGCGAACAAACGCGCATTATCATCAGTAGGATGCCTTTATAGTAATCGCGCTTTATACTCACCGGGCATTGTCTTTTTCCGTGATGAAGAAGGAGAAGAGAAACGTTGCGATGTGATCACTTGTGCAGCACCAAACGCATCCGAATACCTGGCAGCAGGTGGTAGTCAGAAGATGAATGGAAATGCATTGTTGGACCGCATGACGTTCATTCTTGACATAGCAGTCAAAAACGGAGTTAAAACATTGATCCTTGGCGCATTCGGATGTGGTGTTTTCGGACAGAATCCGGAAACTTTGGGAGCTCTGTATAATTATCTGTTGACAGATAAATACAAGGGAGCATTCGAACGTGTCGTTTTCGCAGTCATTGATGAGAAAACGTTACGACCTTTAGAATCAGGTTTTTGCAGCAGATAGGAGGCATTTATATGTCAGTAATCATGGAAAACGAAACAAGACCAGATGAAGCATTAGACCGAAGAGACGCTGTGGCAGGAAAATTGCATCGACGCCGGAAACAGTTAGCTTCCGTTTATTCAGGCATCGAAACAAAGTCATCACCAGAACCTATAATCTATACAGATGATGCCTATGCTATGAAGCAGATTGAAAGGGCGGAAATTGAGGATGAGGATAAGGATGAGGTAGTTTGTCAGGATAAGGGAATTTATCTTGATACCGAACCTGATATCGTAGTCGAGAAAGAGCTTATCTTGTAACAGTCATTCACAACTGCATACTAAAACAAAGAGAAAGAGACTGGGAAATCCTGGTCTCTTTTTGTGTGTCTTGGTTTCTCACATATTTAGGATAACAAAATGAATAACAAACAAAAGGAGGAAACAAATATGTTAGAGCTTAAAGGAAAATACGGAGATGCGAAAGTATTTACGGACAACATCGATCAGGAGACGATCAGTCAGGTAATCGGATTGTTGAACCAGCCGTATGCTGCCGAAAGTAAGATCCGGATCATGCCGGACTGTCATGCAGGCAGCGGATGTGTAATCGGGACTACAATGACGTTAGCAGACAAGGTAGTGCCAAATTTAGTAGGCGTCGATATTGGGTGCGGAATGTATGCATTGCAGCTTGAGGAAACAGACATTGATCTCTCGTTATTGGATGCTGCAATTAGCCAGTATGTACCAGCTGGATTCAATATCCATGAACACCCGATCGCAACCTCAAACGTAGACAAAGTTTTGGCGCCGGTGAATGTAGACAAAGCGATGTGTTCTCTTGGGACGCTCGGTGGTGGAAATCACTTCATTGAAGTCGACAGAGACACGAATGGCAATCTTTGGCTTGTAATTCATACCGGATCCAGACATCTTGGTGTCGAAATCTGTAACCATTATCAGGAACTCGGATATAAGGCACTGAAGGCAAGCGGATCCAAAGAAAAGATCCAGGAGATTGTAGCCAGATTAAAAGCAGAAGGCAGACCATCAGAAATCGAAAGTGAGATCAAGAAATTCTGGGCACAAAAACCTTCGATTCCAAAAGAGTTATCCTATGTGACTGGTAAGATTTTCGATGATTATCTGCATGATATGGAACTGGCTCAGGAACACGCATGGATAAACCGGGAAGTAATTGCAATCCAGATCCTCCAGGCTATGGATCTGCATGTAACGGATTCGTTTCAGACAGTGCACAATTACATTGACACGAAGAATCGAATCCTGCGTAAAGGATCCATTTCAGCGCAATCAGGAGAAAAAGTATTAATTCCACTTAATATGCGTGACGGTTCGCTTATCTGTATCGGACAAGGAAATCCGGACTGGAATTATTCAGCACCACATGGAGCTGGACGTATTCTTTCGAGATCCAAAGCGAAGGATGCTGTTTCGATGGATGATTTTAAGGATTCGATGTCTGGCATCTATTCAACTTCTGTTACAGAATCAACCATCGACGAATCGCCATTCGTATACAAACCGATGGATGAGATTATGAGAAACATCAAGGATACGGTTGAGATCGTAGAGAGGATTACTCCTATTTACAACTTCAAAGCACACTAATTGAGGAAAAGGATAAGAGGACGAGAGATAATTCTTATCCTTTTCTTTTTGTCAGCGTTTCGATATTCATGCAATATGCACAATGATTTTGCTGCAGTTTCGGCATTGTGCACAACATTTCGATTACTCTGTCTGTTCGTAACCCATATTTAGAGGGAATAAAAACAGCGATAAAAGGAAAGGAGAACTTTATGAAAAACTTAGCTGTTAAGTACCTCTGTACAGGTATTGTAACTTTTGTAACCTTATGTGGAGGTATGAGTGTGTCAGCTCAGAATCTTGTGGTTCAGAACCCAGGAATTTTGGTTACTAAACCTGCAGGTATAACATCAGTCCTGACACCAGAAAGATCTATACATACGGACGCTGGAATCACAGCCAGTCTCAGGAACGCACGAGATGAGGCTATGGTTACAAAACATAAAGCAGATGTTGTAAAATCTGCAAACGGAGAGTCTGAAGAAGCAGTAGCAGAATCAGATTCTGTTTCCGTTTCGAATGTTGCCGAATCTTCGGTTCCAGAATCTTCGGGTCCAGAAGGATCTGAAGTAGATTCCGAAAACCAAGAAAACGGAACCGAGACAGAGACAGAGGCAACGGAACAACCGGAAACGTACGAAGTGATCAAAGAGTATCCGATCACAGATGGAAATACAACAAAAACGGTACTTCCATACAAAGCGTTTGGGAAGAATACCAATCAGGCAAAACTACAGTCGTTATGCCAGACAAACGAAGTCGGACTCAGAGTATACGATGGACGGTTTACGATTGCTGTTGGAACGTATTTTAACACGGCAATTGGTCAGTATTTTGACCTGGTGTTAGAAAACGGAACAGTCATCCCGTGTATCATGGGTGACCTGAAAGCGGATATTCATACGGATTCCAGAGGTTTGTTTACGGAAGCTTCCGGATGCATGACAGAGTTCATTGTTGACCGAACGTACCTGCCAAACAAGAATTCAGCCACATACTGTTACGAGGAATGGAACAGTAAAGTAGTCAACGTCATTGTTTACAACAAGTTTGTAAACCTTGAGTAGACTTAGAAAACTGAATAATGAAAACGAAAATACCCTGAAAACAAACAAGAACTCAGATCTGAATAACAGTTATCTGGGTTCTTTTGTATGTTTGCGATTGTCTTGAGCTTCATCATTGCTGGATCGTTGGTTTGTTTCCGGTTCTTTTCGTTTCCTTTGTCCGTGTTCGATCCATATTTATATTGTTACTCGTAAACAATTTGTTTTTGAACACAAAGAAAGGAAATGAAATATTATGAAACGAAAAGCAGTGAGTTGTCTGCTTGTTCTGGCTGCGATTATGACGATGACGCCTACGATTCCAACAATGGCAGCCGAAAACCCGGACAACACAACACAGTCGACGCAGACAACAACAGAAGCTGGAACTCAGAATTCAGTTGTGAAATATGATCAGGCGTCTGCGTTTACTGTTACAATACCAAAGTCAATCGCTTTAAGTAGCAGTAAATCTGCAGAATACACGGTCAAAGTACAGGGAGATGTTATAGGCAATGAAATCATTACGGTTACTCCAGATGAATCCGTGATATTATCCGACTCTAACGGCAAGGACCCTGTTACAGGCGACATTACACAAGAGAAGACAGAATTTTCGTCCACAGAAGTGAACGCACGTTCGGGGGGGGTACGGCGACTGGCAGCATATTAGCGAATAACCTTACTTCCGGAGACTGGTCAGGTAATTTTAAGTTTGTGATCAGAACAAACCAGATAGGTAATGGAACTGCGATCACGAGTGAAAATCTTGCAACTTATGGAATTAAGACAGTTGGGGATGTTGTGATTCCGGAATATGTGACGGACGATGATAATACAAGGCATGCGGTAACCGGCATTGGCGATTATGCATTCCGGGATTGTAATGAGATGACAAGTGTTACGATCGCTGACTCAGTTACCGAAATCGGAACCGGAGCTTTTGTGAATTGTTCAAAGTTATCAAGGGCAGCAGTTCCAAATTCTGTGAGATCAATTGGTAACAGTGCTTTTGATGGATGTATTAGTTTGTCATCGATCTCATATAACGGGAATGAATATGATTTATCAAACATCGAACCTGCATTTGTAGAAAATGGAGTATCTGTTGGTTCTCATGTATTTGAACATTCTTACAATGAACCGGTGTACACCTGGTCTGAAGATAATTCTACATGCACAGCAACAAAAACATGTTCTGAATGTTATGACATTGTAACAGAAACAGCTGATGTTAGTACGAAAACAGCAGACGCTACATGTACAAATGAAGGACTGAATACTTATACTGCAACCTTTAAGAACTCAGATTTTGAGACGCAGACAAAGACAAGTAATATATCAGCACTTGGACACAAATACGGAACACCAACTTATACCTGGTCTAAAGATGGAAAGACATGTATTGCAAAACGTGTGTGTGCAAACAATGGTACACATATTGAAACAGAGAACGGAACTATTACAAATAAAGTGAAAACACCGGCGACATACACAACAAAAGGAACTACAACTTATACAGCAACATTTAAGAATACTGCATTTAAAGCCCAAACGAAAGATATTCAGAATATTCCTGTATTAGAAAAGTTAACAGGTTCTGTTGTTTTATCAGCAACAAGCGGTACGATTAGTTATCCTGCAGCAGGATCTTTTACGGTTACAAGTAATAAAAGTAATGGAACTTTAAGTGTAAAATCATCTGATCCAAACGTAGCAACAGCTGCGCTTGATGGAAATACTGTAACTGTAACGCCAGGAACGACTGCTGGATCTGCAATCATAACGGTAACAAGTGCAGCCACAACCAGTTACAAAGCAGCAAGTGCAACTTATAATGTTACTGTAAAATCAGGCACATTACCAATAACTGCAAAAGCATATTCAGGGACCTATGATGAAAATACACATTCAGCATCTGTAACTTCATCTGTATCTGGAGTTACTTTTAAATACGGAACAGTAAAAGGTACATATAATTTAACTTCAATGCCTACGTATACAAATGCAGGTACATATGTTGTTTACTATCAAGCAACAAAAGCTGGATACACAACATTTGAGGGCAGCGTTAAAACTGTTATTCAGAAAAAGGCGACAACAACATCATTAAGCAGTGCGAATGGTGTTCTTTACGTCACGACCACAGGTAACGGCACAATTACTGCACAAAGTTCAGATTCTAATATTATTGAATCTGTAACAGTAAATGACAAGACAATAACATGTATGCCAAAGAAATACGGAAATGCGGGAACAGCGACTATTACTGTAACGGTTGGAGAAACCACGAATTACAAAGCATCAAGTGATACTTATAATGTTACGGTTAGTAGTCGATTGATTGCAGATAGTAGTCTAAGTTTTTGGCATCCAGATAATAAATTTGAATTTGGCTATTTAAACGGGTCAGGTCAATATGTTGTTGATGGAGGTTCTATGTGGCATTGTGTATCTCTTATTCCTATAACGACTTCTGGATATTATTATATTGTCGGTCGTACTGGTGGCGCTCCAAGATCTTGCTTATACAACGATGCATCTCGAAACAGTTTATATCAATCATTTGAAAGTTCAGATGGTTATTATACTTATATCCCAGCCGGTAAATATCTTGGATCTCTGCTTTTCCGAGACGAAGGTTTTAATGCATTAGATTTAAGATTTGTAACATTTTCAAAATAGTGAAGTGTTTAATAAGGAGTTCGATTCAATTCGAGCTCCTTATCTTTGCTTATAAAAAAAGGATTATATTATTCTGGATGAGAGTGATGTAGAATACAGATACGATATACTGATTGTTTGAATCAAGTGCACACGGACCCATGATTATAGAACTACTAATGTTCTATAATAAACGACTATTGAACTGCTAACGTTCAATAGTATAAAGATCCGGAGTGTGCTTGATAGACAACGAATGGTTCTATCTAAGCTAAATCGTAAAAAACTTGTGTTTGCGATTCAACTCCTACGGAGTACAGATCACTCATTACTATTCGTGATTTGAACCTGTCAAAGGCGGAGAATCTTCGGGTTTAGAACTCAGAGTTACGATATCTAACTGAATTGTTTCCAAGATAAGAAACAACCTCGGAAACAGTATTCAATTGATAGCCTGGATAACCTTTCGTGTTTAATCTTTGAATGCCGATATTACTTTGAAATGAGGCTTGAACAGAGTGTAATACTTCATTCCGCGCTCGTTCCCATATTCTTTGATAACCGCAGCGCGCATACTATTGAGATTCTTCGTTTTATCTTTGTTACGATCAAGAAACTCAACAAAATCACCAGGGTTTTCGACCTCGGCGTTTTCGAAAATAATATCAGCGAATCGTTTCATTTTATCTTTCCGTTTATACGTTTTCACATTTAGAGGATAAGTTTTACTTTTGATGACTTTATATATTTGTGAAGCATGAGGTTGCCCATATACACGCATCAATGTTTCATGGATTGCTGTTAGATTGTTACGACCTAAGCAATTTATGAATGTATCGACTTGTTCCTTATTGAAATCGTATTTATTGTTTGATGAGTCCGTTTTTCTTACAATCAATTTCTGATCGACTGTTTTTATTTCAGCCGGAACCGATTCAATCGATTTCTTTTCGGATGGAACAGATTGAACAGGAACCGAAGTAATTGGAATCGATTCAGCAGGAATTTGGGTTGATGTGTTCGAGCTGTTTAATTCCAAATTGATAGGTTCCGACTTAACTTGTTCCAGTTCATTCGAAATCGATTCATTTTGTTCTAAATCGGTCCGGGCTTGTTGTTTACTGAAAAGAAACTGATCATATAATTGCTTACAATGAACTACATCGAGTCGTTTGACGGTAATGTTCCGATCATTCCAGAACTTTACAACACAATCGAATCCATTATCGTTACTCATGATAATGAATTCGTCAGCAGAATCCTGATTATCGCACATCAGATATCCAAGATAGGATACTAATTGAAAATCGAGACCGTTAGGACCGGTGTAACACTTTTTAAATTGAATCTGATGTGTCTGTTCAACAATTCGAACTAAGGATGTGTATGACATATGTGGTGACTTGTCGGTGTAAAAAACAATAATATCATCAGTCATCTCTGTAAACTCTAATAACATAAGCCAGTTGTCGTTTACGTTTTCACTGTCTACTAAATAATGTCTCATTTGTTTACCAATTCATCCAGGCATGATAATCGTATCATAATATCTGATGTTTTGCATTATATTTTGTTTCCATCGAGCTAATACATCTGTTTTGTATATTTTTTTCGTTATCATTGTGGCGGATTACAGACACCACATGGTGTTAATCCCATCGCTTTTGCCTCATCCAGTGTAACTTCATGATCGCTCTTTAGATAGCGGCACCCAGCATTATGATACTTACTGCCTGTATCAGTAATATGTACAATCACAGAGCCATTGCTTGTGGTATCCGCTGGCGTTGGTGCCGGAGGTTCCTGTACTGTTGTATTGTTATCCGTTTGTGCGGGTGCTGGAGTAGCAGCCTGTGTTTCGTTTGATGCACTTCCTGAATTCGTATTATTGCTGCCTGATGATGCACCCTTACTGCTTGATTTCTTTGTGTCTGAGTTTTTGGTAGTCTGTTCCGGAGTTGTTCCGTCTAATGCACTGTCTCCGGTTGCATAGTCAATTGTGATGCCAGGCTGTACATTATAGCAGTAGACATTGAATAGGATTCCGTCTCCATTGTCTTCAACGGATTTAGCTTCCATCAGAACTCCACTTGCAACCAGATTGTTTCCATCAAACATAGGTGTGACACGATATAAGACATGGTTATTCGTTTCTTTCACATAGTCAGCTACCATGTTCTCAAATGGAAGCATTCCTTCTGTATTTAAGTATCGTGTTCCGGTAATCAGGTTCTTTGTATTCGCATTTTCAGCAGATAACTGATATCCGATCAAATGACAACGGTTATAAAGATATTTTCCGCTCACAATATCATATTTTACAGTATGCCATCCACTAGGCTTGACCTGACCGATTGTTCCTCTTTCTTCCGTTGGCATGATCTCGGTACAAACATTAGCATAAGCTACACCGCAGCGACCAAGAGTATCAAGACTGCTGTAGTTTTCAAAAGCAGTTGTCTTCATTTCGTTATTGGTAAAGAATGGCACATTATTGTTTACTGCAACATAAGGACTGCCAGAGTATGCCGGAATATCTGATAACGAAACTGACATAGCAGTGCTTGTTGTATTCTTGCTGGTTGTAGTTTTCTGATCCTTGATTGCTGTTTCAGAAGCTGTCGTCTTGTTTTCGGCTGTGGAAGTCTCCGTTTCTGCTTCTGTTGCAATTTCAGTTTCAGTCTCGGTTATAGCTTCTTCTGTATCTTCCGTTCTTTCCGTACTAATGATTTCTATCGTTTCAGTTTCGGTTGATTCAATACTGATAACTTCGGTCGGTTCTATGTTTGCGACTTCTGTGGTACTGGTGTTAGAAGTCGGCGCTATCAAGCATGCGATAATGAACGCAACCAACAATGATGTACCCTTAATCCATTTTGGTTTGCTACCAAGCAGATCCTTCCATAAATCATCAACTTTTGAGATCGGAAGCAGCAAGATCGTCACTGCTACAAACAAGACCATTGCAAAACTTGGTATTGAAGCGATTGTCATGATTCCACAAATAAATACCAGAAACCACGATAGGTATCTGTGTTTCTTTGCTTTCTTCTCGGCTTCTTTTCGTTGTCGTTCTTCTTCGTATTTCTTTTGTCCGAACATATACATTTCCTCCCTATGTGATATGTAATTCTGTAAACATCATACCATATGTGTAATTAGAACAAAAATATTTATTTGTCTACTATTAACAAGGCTCACAATTTTGAAAACTCGTCATATTTTCTTATCTTGAGTTGTTGTAATCCTTATTCTTATGTTCCTGTTGTTCATTTGAGGTGTTAAGTATACGCGTTGCGATCATGCGTACCATATTTACCATATAACAATAACACCATACAAGGAGGAAAAATATGGTAAACGAAGGAAGATTGGTAAACGAAAAAAGACGTGCACTCGTAAATGATATCTATGAAAGATACACAACAGAGATCGAAAACAGTTTTGTTAACACAACAATTTGCGAAAACAATGACCTGAGATCCAAAAGGGTTACGGGTACAAAGCAGACAGATATTGTATTCGAACATATGGATTCCGTTTCAGCGGTAATGAAGTATGCAGGAGAGGATACAGCAATCTTGAATTTTGCAAATTACGAAACACCGGGCGGAGGCTTTCTGTACGGAGCAATGGCACAAGAGGAGGCATTATGTCTAGAAAGCACATTGTATCCAGTAATTAGTAACCATGAATTCTATTACAAAGAGAACAGACAGTCATTAAATTATGTTGGGGTTCTGTATAGTAATCGTGCATTATGGTCACCAGGTATTGTCTTTTTCAGAGATGGAAAAGAAAAGTATTGCGACGTCATTACATGTGCAGCACCGAATGCATCTGCATACTTATCAGCTGGTGGAAGCAAGGTCGTAAACGAAAAGGCATTATACGACCGTATTTGTTTCATTATTGATGAAGCTGTCAATAGAGGAACAAAAACATTGATTCTCGGAGCTTTTGGATGCGGTGTTTTTGGACAGAGTCCATATATACTTGGATACCTGTACCGTCAGCTTTTGCAGAAAGAATACAATGGGGTATTCGATCGTGTTGTATTTGCTGTTATTGACGAAGCGACATTAAATTGGCTGAGAGATGGATTTGAACAAGAATAGGAGGGATTCGTATGTTAGAAGCAAGTTCAGAAACAAGTAGACTTGAAGACCAGATAACAGACGAAGAGCTCGAGCGCAGAGAATCCGTTGCTGTTAAACTATTGAGACGCCGGAAACAGATGGCTTCCAATTATAGCAGCATCGAGACGATCTCGTTACAAAGTCCTGTTATCTATACGGATGATGCCTATGTCCAGAAGCAGATCGAAAAGGCGACAGAGTTAGAAGCAGACTTAGGATAACCAAGTGGAGGTCCATAACGGCTTCCACTATTCAAAAGGAAAGCGATTTCGAGAACGAGAAAACTAATAGACCAGGAATTTCCTGGTCTATTCTTTTTCAATGGGTTCACCAAAAGAGAAATGATCAAAGAGTTATACAACATGCATAGAAAACAGTACTCGGCGTGAAGGAAAAAAATAAATCATGACATCAATGAGGTGCTAACTGACTGCACGCCAAGAGGCGGCAGGTTTCAGTTAGACTATCTCTCGTCAGAGTTCCAGATCATCTATCTCAATATTTAATACGGAATCCTCCAAAAACGTCAGAAGGGACTCATACGTGTTTTCACACACTCCGTCAATCACTGCATCCAAACACGACTGCAGGTATTCTGAAAACTCAGGTCCTGGTTTTAACCCAAGATTGATTAAATCGTTTCCGTTAATCGCGAGATCTTTTAGAGAAAAAGCGGATTGTTGTTCTAAAACTGTATTCATAACCTGTTTAATATCTTCTGTTTTTGGATACCATGAAACGTTCTCTGGTCCATTTGGGTATACGTGATCGTCACGATCTGCCTGTTTCAAGATTAACCAATCTGATAAGAAATCAACTCCATATCGATTCAGCCAGCGTTTCACACATGGTTCTGTTGGAGTAATCTGGGTGTCATGAAACTTTATAAGCAATCGAATCTGTTCGGTTTCTTTTGCAGTACACCGGAAGTCGTTTGCTAATACTTCGGCTGCAATTTGTTCTGATACTTCTGGATGTCCATCAAAGCTATAATGACCTTTCTTGCTATTATATGCTTTTGTGGTTGGTTTTCCGATATCGTGTAATAACGCAGCCATTTTAATCGCAAACGAATCGGTATCACACAAATCGGTTACCGCAATCATGTGTTCATATACGTCGTGTTTATGATATGGGTTCTCCTGATCAAGACCGATGCATGGTTCGATTTCTGGAATAGCAGCTGCGATAACAGGAGTAAACTCCAGAAATGTCTTTCGAATCGGTTGTCCACATGTTAAAATCTTTTGAAATTCACTTGTAATTCGTTCTTTTGATACCTGTTGCAACATATTTCGGTTCCGAATGATTGCTTCTTTTGTTTCTGGCTCGATTGTAAGATTATATTTAATTGCGAATCGTAGAGCCCGCATAATTCGAAGCCCATCTTCTTGGAACCGTTCATTTGCATTACCTACAGCTCGCAAAATACCGTTTTCCAAATCCATAAGACCTCCAAACGGATCAATGAGCTTATCTTCAGATACATCGTAAGCCATTGCGTTGATTGTAAAGTCGAGTCTCGCAAGATCGTATTCAATATTAGAAACAAATTTAACAGAATCCGGATGTCTGCCATCTGAATAATCTGTTTCACCTCTGAATGTTGTTACTTCGTACTCGGTCCCGTCTACTAATGCAACAACTGTTCCATATTCGATTCCTTTTGGAATAACTGGATATTTTGTAGACAATACTTTCATTGCAATATCTGGAGTGAGATCGGAACAGATATCGTAGTCGTGAGGCTCTAAATGCATAAACATATCGCGTACGCAGCCACCAACAAGATACGCTTTTGATGATTTTGTATGCAGCAGTTCTAAGATGTCGATTACTGGTTGTGGAATATTAACATTATCCATATACATATCCTCCTTGTATATTATTCGTATTTTTCTAATCAACTACTCCGGACTCTGCTGAATAGTACCGTCTTTTTGTCATGACTGAACAGACAGTATCGGCATTGACATCTAAGTTTACCGATGTTTTAAGCCCAAAGTAATTGACAATCTACTTGTCTACTATTAACAAGGCTCACAATTTTGAAAACTCGTCATATTTTCTTATCT